>Ga0265292_1001059_pt1 | contig 27432 bp, 18 predicted proteins | sample Munlanlewell296A_FD_189080 | JGI IMG/M metagenome (GOLD analysis project Ga0265292, IMG submission 189080) | Leachate microbial communities from a municipal landfill in Southern Ontario, Canada - Leachate well 296A | ecosystem: Engineered > Solid waste > Landfill > Unclassified | place: Canada... | reverse complement strand
GCCCAAACAATCGGTCACTCTCCCTCGACAAAACGGCCACTCTTGAGGGCTTTTAGATAAAACTGGGTGAAATTTAAAATTTGGAAAAGCCTGAGCTAGTAATTGAAATTCCTCCATCCAAACCAAATCTTCGGCAAACCTCAATCCCCAATACAAAATTATCGGTTTTGTTTCATGTTTGACCTGAAGCAGATCCAAAACCATACTATTGAGTGGCCCCAAGCCAGAGCCAGTAGCCACAAATGTGTAGGCAGGATCAAGTGGATTAACTACAAATCTTCCCAGTGGCCCTAAAAGGCTAATTTCTGACCCAAAATCAAGTCCAAGCAAATAATTTGTCCCAATGCCATGAGGTGTGACATCGACTAAAATTTCAAAGCCATGATTTAGCTCTGGAGAGCTACTAATTGAATATGATCGCCGTTCGCCTTTCTCGTTGATTAAGATTGAAACATATTGACCAGCTTCGAAAGGCATTACGTTTGGCTTCACCAACTCAAACTTGAAAAGCGTAAATTTTGAGTTTAACTCCTGTTTATCTTCTAACCTAGCTAAAAATTGTTGAGGTGGATACATCTTGCTTTCTAAAATTAGCTTTTATCAATAATTTTTTGATACCAATCACGACCATACCATAAACCAATGACTAACTTCGTCAGAGCGGTATATTCAATCGTTCGATCCACAAATCCGGCCGTAATCAAGCCAATCATGCCACCTTGCCGCTTTAAATTTGGATTTTGAGTCAAATCACCCACCACGTCACCCATTTCACGACCAGCAATTATTTCACCGGCAATTTGGTCTGGAATTCTGAATCTGGCGCCATTGGCTCTAAATAACTCTGTTGAAAAATTGGTCGCCAAACTCACCCAAACAGTTGACCATAGCTGCGGTACAGCCAAGTCTGGTTGAAAAACCCCGCCCTCCAAACCTATCCCTAAAACCAGTTCATCTAACTGTATCTGGGGATTTTGACTCAAACCCAATGTCAAAACAGCCTGAGCTCGCTGATCTGCCCCCAACTGCGTTTCCGAATCAGATTTTGGCTGACCAGAGACACCGCTATCAATGTTTAGGCCGATGACTTGGATTTTAGAACCAAAATCACTCAGGGCTAGCTGAACCGCCGATATTTTAACTGGATTAGTCGAACCTACAAATACAAATGTTGGCAGCTGCGAAGCAATTAATTGTTGAGTCATGATTGATCTAGTTTAACTTTTAAACTCATTTGGCAAGAGCTTGCTTAACAGCAGTTAACCCCAGCATTAAACATTTTAACCTACCGGGAGATATATTCGGCAGTCCAAATAATTTTAACATTTCAATTTCCGTCCAAGTTTTGAGACTGGTGACTTTTTGACCAACTAAAGCCAATGCCAAACCTTCCATATGAGCCTGACTAATAATACAGCCGTCACCTCGCCAACCAACCTGGTGAATTATTTGCCCATCGGGGCTTAATTTTAGTTCGACAGAAATAGCATCGCCACAACTAGAATTACGAGCCTCCGCCTGCCTATCTGGGTTCTGGAGCGAAACTTTAGTTTGCGGATGATGAGCACTATCCAATAAGACCTGAGTATAAATATCATCTAATGTTTCTTCAGCTAAGCCCGCGTCAGAATTTAAATTTGAATTAATCAACATAAAATTTATGAATTTGGTTTCAAAACCTGGCCAACTTTTTTAATAGCTGCCACCAACCTATCAAGTTCAGTATTGTTGTTATAAACCCCAAAGCTAATTCTAGTGGTAGCCGTCCAACCCTGATCTAGATGCAGAGGCATGGCGCAATGATGACCAGATCTGACCGCTAAATTCTGGCTTTCCATCACTTGAGCTACATCATGAGCATGGACACCCTTGTATATAAATGCAATTGAGCCAACTCTTTTATGACAACTGGGATCTGGCCCAATTAAGTGAATTTCTGGTAAAACTTTTAATCTTTCGTAAGCTTCATTAATGAGCTCTCGTTCATGCTCGACAATTTCTGGCAAACCGATGTTTTCTAGATACTTAACCGCTGCCGCCAAGCCAACTAAACTGGCCACATCTGGTGTGCCTGCAGTAAATCTCTCGGCTGGATCAGGATTAAAAGTGGCAGTTTCTGGCCAAACTTCATCGATCATGCCGCCGCCAAATAACCACGGCTGAAATTCGCCAGAATCTAATAAAGCTTTTTTAACAAATAAGCCGCCTATGCCCATCGGGCCATACATTTTGTGACCGCTAAAGGCTAGAAAATCTACGCCTAAGTCTGTAAAATTTACCGGTACGTGAGGGGCACTTTGGGCAGCATCTAAAACCACTCTAGCAGCTGGTTGAATTTTTCTGATCAATTTAGTCAAGCTTTTGGCTGGCAGAACTGCTCCAGTGACATTAGAAACATGACTAAAGGTGACTAACTTTACGCCAGGTGTTTTTAACTTTTCTAGCCAATCCGCCTCATCAAGTCTGCCGTCCTGAGTTACACCAGCTATCAAGAGCTTGGCACCAGTCCTGAGACAAACTTGTTGCCACGGGACTAAATTAGCGTGGTGCTCCATCACAGTAGTCAAAATATAATCGCCTTTTTTAAGATTATGGTCTGCCCAACCATAGGCCACACCATTTAATGCTTCAGTAGTATTACGAGTGATTATCAATTCGCTTGAATCAGCTTTAAAAAAATCAGCCACAATTTTGCGACTATCTTCCCAATCGGAAGTACTCAGCTCAGCTAATCTATGCACCCCACGATGAATATTGGCCGTGTGAATTTGATAATAGCTGTTAATTGCCTCGATAACCACTCTAGGTTTTTGGGCGGTCGCGGCACTATCAAAATAAATTAAATCAGTAGTTTCCGGTTGAGCCCAAAGTGGAAAATCGCCTTTTAGACCTAAAAAAATCGGTTCAGACATGGGTGATATTGTACCTCGAAATTAATTTCTAGCTGTAGGCTCAAAAATAATCATTAGAAATTTAAAAAAATAAATTTACTGAAACTTTTTTCTTTTTTAGACCCTCGCTGACATTTCTAAGCTCTGATGCAGTTTCTTAATACACAGATTCATATAAACGGTCATACCAGCAGACACAGCTAATTCTTTGGCTGCGGGAGCAATGACGCCCTCTTGTAGCCATAAAATTGGCTTGATTTTTAGGTCTAAAATTTCGTTCACCAATTCTAGAACAGTGTCTGGTTGCCTAAATACGTCAACAATATCAATGCTAATTTCTTTGGGAATAGCGGCTAAATTTGGATAAGCTTTTTCGCCCAAAACCTGAGTCAAACTAGGATTAACCGGAATAATCTTAAACCCCTGTTGTTGTAAGTAATTTGCCACCTGAAAACTTGGTCTGGCCTCATTATCTGATAAACCCACAATGGCAATAGTTTTGGGTAAAGCTAAAATTGAATTTAAATCTGACATAAATTTAACTATACTCCCGCCAAAATTGGCTTATTGTTCCAAAAAAGCCGCAGCTATTTGGGCTTTAGCTTGAGCCAAAGTCAAGCCACGACTCATTAAATAGAAAATTTGATCTTCAGGAATATAGCTTAAACTCGCCGCATGTGAGCATTTAACAGCATTATTTTTAATCTCTAAATCGGGCACAACCTGAGCTTTGGCTGTAGGAGAAAGTAGCAAGACCCGCTCTGTTAAAAATGATTCACAATTTTTACAGTCTGCTTCAATAATTATTTTGCCACTCAGATGTAAATTCGAGTCACCATCTGCCGTGCCTAATAATTTTGTTTTAGCCTGAGTATTTGAAGCTTGGTGATGAATCACCACTTTTAAATCAAATTTTTGCTGATTAATTAGACAAACTTTACTAACAATCTCAGCAACGGCGCCGCAACCATTCAGCTCAATTACATATGAGCCTGATTCTTTTAAAATGATCTGCCGCGACTCATCAGCGACTAATTTATAAATTTTGTCAGGCTCAGCGAGATTTGACATTAACCCACACTCCCTTCCATCTCCATATCGATTAACCTATTCATCTCAACAGCAAACTCCATTGGGAGTTTACGAACTAGATCTGCTACAAACCCATTCACAATCATTTTTCTAGCTGTTTCCTCGCTTAAACCGCGAGTCATTAAGTAAAATAACTGATCATCCCCAATTTTAGAGATGGTGGCTTCATGCTGAATTTCAACCAAATTTGTAAACACTTTTTCCACAGGATAAGTATCCGTCCGAGACTTATCATCTATGAGTAAGGCATCGCAAACCACCGTATTTTTGCTGTGATGCGCTTGAGGACTAATGTGAACCAGACCTCGATAGCTAGTTCTACCACCATCTTTGCTAATTGATTTCGAAACTATTGTCGAACTGGTATGAGGAGCTAAATGGACGGCCTTAGCGCCAGTATCTTGATGCTGACCACTGCCAGCCAAAGCCATTGACAGAACTTCACCCTTAGCCCCAGCCCCAGCCAGAACAAAACCTGGGTATTTCATGGTCACTTTAGAACCCATATTGAAATCTGTCCAAACCATCTCACCTTCAGTTTCGACATAAGCCCGTTTAGTAACTAAGTTGTAAACATTTTTATACCAATTTTGGATGGTAGTGTATTGGCAGCGCGCTCCTGGCTTAACAATTATTTCCACCACGGCGCTGTGCAGCGATGAAGCGGAAAAATTGGGAGCAGTGCAACCTTCAACATAGTGAACTTTAGCACCTTCATCGACAATTATTAAAGTTCTCTCAAACTGGCCGGCGTTAGCTGAATTAATTCTAAAATAGGTTTGCAGAGGCATTTTGACATCTACTCCTTTAGGCACATAAACAAATGAGCCGCCACTCCAAACAGCTCCATTTAAAGCAGCAAATTTATTGTCTTCATGGGTGATAATCTTGCCATAATATTCTTTGACTAAATCAGGATATTGTTTAACTGCCTCATCCATAGATAAAAAGATTACGCCGTCGCGAGCCCAGGTTTCTTTCAAAGATCCATAAACCACCTCACTGTCGTACTGGGCCTTAACCCCTGCCAAAACTCCTCTTTCAGCTTCGGGAATTCCTAATCTATCAAAGGTAGTTTTAACATCAGCGGGGACATCGGCCCAAGTTTTGGCCACACTATCAGTTGGTTTCAGATAATAATGAAATGAGTCAAAATCTATCCCTGTCAAATCTGCTCCCCAAAGAGGCATTGGCTTGGCCTTAAAAATTTCAAGTGCCTTCAATCGTGAAGCCAGCATCCAAGCCGGTTCGTTTTTTCTAGCAGAAATCTCTTCGACAATTTTTTGTGACAATCCTAGCTCCGCCACATAAGCGTAATCAGTGGTAGGAAATGAAAAGCCATGTTTGTACGACTGAGCCACTAAATCAGCCCCAACCACAGTATCAGTTGGCAATAAGTCTGGTTTGGCTATAAATCTAGACATAATTATCAAGATTTATATTGACTAAATCCAGTTCGTTCAATCTCCTCTAAAAGTTTGATGTCGCCACTCGCAACTAGTTTTCCGGCCACTAAAACATGCACTACATCAGGCTCAAAAGAGCGAACAATTCGTTGGTGGTGAGTAATTAAAATTATGGCAGTGCCATTTTCTACCCGGAGTTTTTTTATGCCAGCCGCGACAACTTTTAAAGCATCCACATCCAATCCAGAATCAATTTCATCTAAAATTGCCAATTTTGGCTTCAGAACCAACAACTGCAAAACTTCTAAGCGTTTTTTCTCACCACCACTAAAGCCTTCGTTTAGGCCACGTTCTAGCAGTTCTGATTTAACGTCCAACTCTTTTGCAATTTGGCGCAACACTGTTCTAAAATCCAGAATATTTTTAAATGCTCTTTCGGCCACAACAGAAAACCGTTGCTGATAGGCCAACCAAAGAAAATTCAAAACTTTCAGCCCTGGAATCACTACTGGTTGTTGAAAGGCTAAAAATAAACCAGCTCGACTTCGCTCATCCGCACTTAAACTCAGCAAATCTTGACCAGCAAATTCAACTTGAGAATTTTCATCAGCTAAGTAATCAGGTTGGCCAGCTAAAAAACTGGCTAAAGTAGATTTCCCAGATCCATTGGGTCCTAAAACTACTTGGAAAGCGCCCTTTTCAAGGTTGAAACTCACCTGCTGGAGAATAGTTTTTTCAACTGTTTTAACAGTAAGATTTGAAACTTTTAATAGCATATCTGACATATATGTTTTAGGATTCAAAGGCATTTTTGATCATTTGAATAATAAACTCACCACTCGCGCCTCCAAAATCAAATTGAGCCAGCTCATTCAAACCTACCCAGGAAAACTGAGTGTGCTCAGCCGAGAGTATAACTTTGTCTGGTGAAAAAGCTGTGAGATCTGCTACTGAGACTAGTTTCCAGCCACAAATCAAACTGTAGAGTTGTTTTTCCGGTTCAAAAAAAGTCCTGAAAAAAATCAAGTTTTTTTCTGAAAAATTAGCAGGATTAGTTTCATAGCCAATTTCCTCACGAATTTCTCTAGCAATATCTAGCTGGTGTAGATCAGACGTATTTTCAGTCAAAGTCTCTGGCCATTCACTATTGCCTCCAGGTAGATCCCAGCAGCCAGGTCTGGAATGATCCTCTAACGAGCGTTTTAATAACAAAACTTTGCCTTCATGAATTAAAACAACTTTATGCAAAAGTTTCGTATGCTGAGTTAATTGATGAGGTAAAACTGGAAGCGACATTTTAAATCCTTAATTTTTAAAATTAAATAATTTCTAAATAGCTAGCCTTTTTAAAGTTAGTTTTAGCACTAAAACAATAGCTCTATTATACAAGCTACCTCAGCTTTACATAAGATATTTCAAAACCTAAGCCACAGTGACGCTTTTAGCTAAATTTCTCGGCTTATCTGGATCAATTCCCTTGAGCAGCGCTAGCTCGTAACCCAAGATCTGACCTACAGCCACTTGAGCAATAATCGAGACGGTACCCGCAGCTTGAACTTGAATAAAATCATCAAAAACTGCTTGAGACTCAGCCCCAATGCCAATCACTCTGCCCCCACGAGCTTTCAGCTCCATAGCTGCAGACAAAATAGCTGGTTGGGTTTCTAGCTCGCTCAGCAACACAATGCAGGGAGTACCTGGTTCAATCAAAGCTAGCGAACCGTGTTTTAATTCACCAGCTGCTAAACCTTCGGCGTGAATGTAAGCAGTTTCTTTTAACTTCAAGGCTACTTCAGAAGCAGCGCCCACTCCAACTCCTTTGCCGATCACAAAGACATGTTGCTGGTTTTGCAAACTTAAAGCCAATTTTTGAATTTTGAGGTAAGTCTGCGAACCCAACACCGCTTTTAAAGCTGAGATGGCTTCAGCAATAGAATCTAGAGCCACTTTTGGCTGATTGGCAATAGATTGAGTCAAAAGCTGCAAATGAGCGATTTTGCTTGTAAAAGCCTTAGTGGTAGCCACTGCCAGTTCTGGCCCGGCATTTAAATGAATGCTAGATTCAGCTAGCCTATCGAGTGATGATCCCACCACATTGACTAAGGCAGCAATTGTTGCTCCCTGAGACTTGGCAGCTTTTAAAGCATTCAAGACATCCATGGTTTCGCCTGATTGTGATAAACCAATGACTAAACTTTTAGGCCCAATTAATTTAAGCCTGGATCTAAACTCACTGGCGATTACCGCGGTTGCAGTCACTCCAGCTTGAGCCGCCAACATCTCCACCCCAGCCGCAGCTGCAAATCCGGCCGAGCCACAAGCTACCAACCAAACGTGATCAACCGTCTTGATTAACTCAGCTAACTTTTGAACTGGAGCCAGGTCTTCTTTAAGAATATTTTCGAGGACTACAACTTGTTCAAAAATTTCTTTTTGCAGAAAATGTTTAAAGTCACCTAATTCAACACTGGCGGCGGTTAAATTTAAAGTCTGAACCTGCCAATCTTTATTCAACCCGGTCGCGACTTGCTTAACTATGATTCCAGTCGCAGAAATTTCTGCTAATTCGCCATCTTCCAGATAGTAAACTTCTCTAGTGTGAGCCAATAAAGCGCTAGCATCGCTGGCTACAAAATTTTCACCTTTACCCAAACCCAGAACCAACGGCGAACCTTGTCTCACGGCCACAATTTTGGCTGAGCTTACATTTCCAATCCCAGCTTCATTCTTAACCACGACCAGAGCATTTTGGCCAGTTAGTTTTTGAAAACTCAACCTAACGGCTTCAGATAAATTCAGACCAGATTTCAAGCCCGCCTCAATTAAATGAGCTGCCACCTCAGTATCAGTTTCAGAAACAAACTTGTGTCCAGCTGCCAATAATTCATTTTTGAGCTCGAGATAATTTTCAATAATCCCATTGTGAACTACAGCAATTTGACCGGTGCAATCTAGATGAGGATGCGAATTAATCTCAGTCACGCCACCATGAGTTGCCCACCTGGTATGACCTAAACCCAAAGAGCTGGGCGGCAACTCAGCCACTCCAGCGTCTCCAATTTTACCCACCCGTTTTTTGACCATTAACTGAGCCGGTGCCGTTTCACCTGCTAGAGGTGAAACTACCACCCCCCAACTATCATAGCCACGATATTCCAAAGTTTTTAAGCCTGCTAAAACCAGTTCAGCCGCATTTTCTTGATCACCAATATATCCAAAAACTCCACACATAAAAATTCCTTTAATTACAAAATAACTGCCATCTTTGAATAACCGAAATTGGCTATTCAAGATAGCGATTCTAAATTCCAAGTGAAATCTGGCTTTGGACTTAAATTTACACCTAAGTTTTGTTCAGACTCTTATGGTAGTTGGTGCTACCAGAGGGTTTCCGCAGATACCATTTGATAATCAGATGATTTGATCAAACGTCCGATTGTTTGACAACTAAAGCAGTCAAACCCCTCTTCCTCGTCTCCCAGCTATTAAACTGGGCCACACGCTCTAATTTAATTGTTTTAAACTTTGCCTCCTTTCTAATTTTCAACTTAGTCTACTCACTTAAGTCAAGTTCAAGAAAAATGCCGCTTCTTGTTTGATGTCTTCTGTGGTTTCTAATTGAGCTACTTCGGCCAAACTAAACCAACCGATGCCATCAGTTTCTTCAAGATTTTGCTTAAAATCCAAATCATCAACAGCTGCGACCAAATACACAAAACAAATATGTTGTTCGCAGCCCTTAGGCCAAAGGTCAGTGGCTTGGCGTTTATCAGGCTGGCGGCTGATTAAGCGATTCTGATAATTCTCCTGCGAAACCCAATGAAGATTACTGATTATGGCAGCGGGTAAAAATTGGCTATCGTGACTGACAAACTCAAACTTTGGATCTGGGTTAATGGCTGTAACTTTAATGCCAGTTTCTTCCCAAAATTCTCGCTCAGCTGCCTGATGAGGCAGTTCGTTAGGCTCCATATGACCGCCTGGCGCCAACCAGATCCCTAATTTTTTATGCTTAACTAGTAAAACTTTTTGTTGGTGAATCAAATAACCAGCTGAGGTGTAACAAATTTTAGCTTTGAAAGCTTGAAGATTAACCATATTTACCATTGTAACTCAAACTCGTGAGAATTTTATTAATGCCGCCGCAAATTGCCACTGAAATTTTAGAGTAACGCCATCTGAATCCCAGCGTCTTTTTTTGCCGTAAATGAAAAATCAACCGGACATTCAATTAACCGATTCCATTTATTCCGAAATTTAACCGTCCCATGCTTATACCCATAATCAAACACATCTCGAGTAACTTTTACATCTTGGATGCAGTATTTTTCCAACTTCTCCCAATCTTGGTTTTTATAGTACTTGATTGCATCTAAACCGTCGCCACTTTTGCCCTCACCTAAAGTTTCCTGAGCCACAGCATTTAAGCTAATTCTGTGGCCAATACTATCTTGAATTCGCTTCATAACATCTAAAGTTGGAATCTTGGAAATATTCCCGGTGTAATAAGATGTAAATGTGGGCATATCAAAATTATCGATATTAAAACCCACTACCACATCTGCCTTTTCGAGGAGCGGAAACAGCTTGGGAATATCTCGTTCGAAATATGACTGAAATTCACCCGGCTCATTGAAGTTGTTTCTGACACAAACACCCACAAAAGAGATGCCTAGCCTCTCTGGAAAAAAGCCCCCCACATCTTCAAAGGTTTTCTTAGTCTCAACATCTAAAATTACTTGCAACATTAAGTTACTTCCACTAAAAAATATTCAGGCCTCAATCTACCTGAAAATGCCTCCTAATGACAAGTGGCAAGGTTTGCCATTAAGAAAATTTGACAAAAAATATCGAACATCTAAATTTTTAAAACCCAGAAAAATGATTCAAATTTAAAATCTTATAATATTGACAAAATTTAATTATAAAGCTATCATCACCGCCTATGGTATCTCAAGTAGACGAGCAAGAAACACAACAGACTTATTCTCCCCCAAAAGGAGAAAAAATCCTCTTTGCCCAAACTTTCTTGTCACTTGAAAGATATTTAGCTTTCTTGACAGAAATTCTGCCATCTGATGATGAAAATCTCAAGGTCATTAAAGAATTGCTCAGAAATAATGACCAAATTGACAACTTCGTGCTCTATCGAAGCTTTAGGTTAGTCGAGGGCATTCTCTTGTGGCATCTTCACCAAGGAAATAGAGGTTATTGGGAAAACCACAAATATTCTCCAGAATACATCGAAAAACTTTTAACGAAACTAACCAGATCACTCAATGAGTGGGATGGTGAGACCTTTAGATCTAACGCTAGCGCTAGAAACCCTCAGCTGTCCCGAAATCATTATGGCCCCGCCGCCCAAATGATTGTTGCTACCTCAGGCGTGGTTTTTGCTAGTCTTAGAACGTTATCTTCACCAGACGTTAGCGCTGCGACTGTCAGAGCCGCTTTAAGCATTTTGGACGAAACCCAGCCAGACGCAAATTATTTAGCATCATTACTCAAAAAAAGAGCTGAGCATTCTGGAGCCAAAGCAGACACAGGTGAAGACGCATTTTATGCCGCCTTAACTAAACTAGTGGCGGGTTGGAGTGACTCGAATCGAAAAATCATTTCCAAACAGCTCGGCGATATGCTGGCGATGACCGCAGACCAAAATGAAGTAATTGTTTTTCCAATTTCAGAAAACATGATTATTTTGGCAAATTTGTTGCTGGCTGCCATTGGCGAACATGATCAAAATGCGGCCGATTTTGCTGATGCTGAATCAGTTGAACAAAAGAGAAATAATGCCGCTCACGGGGCCGAACTAGGTAGCGAGCAATTTGGGAAAATAATTCAGCAACTCCAAAATGAACTTGAGAAAACTGGCTTTAGTCATAAAGCCAAAGAGATAGCTAAAAAAGTGTTTGAATCCTTAATTATCGAATTGAGGATGATTAACCCGGCTGTTATTTTAGCCATTGTTGAAACTTATGGAAACCAAGAACTCAGAGAGGCCTTTACAAAATCATATACTCGAAGAGGTAAGGCTAGTTCGGAGACTAAGGTAGATGATGTCCTCATGTTCGTGATTACTGGCACTTTTTTTGACAAACTTTCGCATCAAGTTCACAACTTAGCAGAATTTGATTTAGGTTGGGTGAATGAAAACCTTAACGCCACAGGTTTTACTAAGATTTTAGCCAGAATAATTAAACTAACAGCTAAATTTGGCTTACATCAATTAAAAGGAACAAACTCTTTGCCCCAAGCCTTAGTATTAAAGCCACACATAACTGCTGTGACAGCTAATGAAAACGTCGGCCAACAGGCAGATGATGTTGATCTCAGTAGAACTCAAGCTGTAAAAATTCAGCCACCAAAAGATTTGAGTAAACTACCTAGACGAGCTGATTTTGTTGCTAACAGACAAGAGCTATCAGGAGTAGCCAGAGAATCGATTAAAATCAGGCTTGGGCGCTTCCTAGAAGCAGAATCTGCCCTCTGGGAGAGCGTACTTATAAGTCTTGGTGCCAATAGGGCTGCTGAGGCTGAATCAGCCCAAGCAATCTGGGGTCTGAGTTTTGTGAGTTGCATCAATAGTTTGAATGAACCAACCAGTGAATTATTCTGTGTTGATCCAAGATTAATTAAAGAATTTGTGCCGGTTTTAGCTCAAAGACTAGTTACTCGTTACGCTGGGATTTCTGGACCTAAATTTTCAGGTGACTTGTCCACCCAAAAACTTCGGACTTTCATCACTTGGACAATCAATCAATCGGCTGGACATTGGGGCGAGGCAATGACGGAAGCTGTGTTACGACAAATCACAATCACAATTAGTAAAGACGATAGTCAATATTTTACTGGTTTAATTTCAGGATTAACCAATGCTATCGGCAAAGAAAAAATCTCCCAAACTGAAGGAGAACCAGCTAAATATCGAGAAAGAAATCGCAAAATCATCATTAAAACTCTAGTTCAGTTAATTGTGGAGTTTTCTAGTAATGATAATTTAGTTGGAACAGGTGCTAGAAATAATCTCATCAGTCTCTTGACTAGAATTTCTGGAAATTTGAGCGACTTAATTGAGGCGTGGAACGAATCTAAAGAATATATCTATAAATATAGAACCCAAAGTCCCGAAAGAGCTAGAGCTCATGAACGTGATGCAGCCATCCTAGCTGACTTGCTGAACACCTTAGCTGGCCATACCGGTTTAGGTGAAATAAGATCTGGCTCTGCTGGACAAATTGAGGCAGCCATGGCTATTAATGTGGCTATTGGCCGCGAAATTGGGATTCTGATTCAAACCGAAATGCCGAGTCAAACTCTAATGGAAAACCTACTTAAATCTAGAGAAAAACTTGCTGCTCAAGATAGGATTGTCAGTGAGAAAACCAAAGAAATTAGGAATTCTGCATTGGATGAACTCAAAATTGTTGTAAATTCATCCAGCGATGGGAAGCTGACCCTAGCCGCGATAGTTGAACTCATTAACAATAGCCTCAAGCCATTGGGGGAGGTAATTGGAAATATTTCTCAGTTTAGGTTCAAACTGCCTGAGAGTGTAGATCAAGCTACTTCAGTGGATACTATTGAATATTTAGCCAATTTAACCAGACAATATTTGTCAAATCAGCTCTCTCCAGAGCTCAATCCCTTAGGATATGCTCTGGCCGGTATCCTTCAGGAACAATTTAAGCATGAAAACTTAGCCCTTGCCCCTATAGAAGATTTACGCGCAAAATTAGCCCTAGTTCTAAAAGATCAAGTTAGCCTTCCACTTCAAGAAGCAGTGAAGCTTGACGCTGAAACTGCCGCCGCCGCTGTCTTAGCCGAAAGCATGGATCGCTATTTCAAATCAGCAGATCTATTGATGGCAATTAAAAACTCTCGACTCAGCAAGGAGGATCTGCAAGAACTCGAAGATTTCATGGATAGAATTAGAGAGGTCAGACAGCTGGTCATTTCCACAAATGGTCAGGTTGAAAAAAACCTGAAAAATATCAGGAAAAATTTAGGTAAAATCCTAGGCGCGGCAACCCATTTAATTCGAATGCCAGCCTGGGAAGATATCGCCTGGTTTTTAAATGATGACATTTTTACTGCCATACAAGAAAACAAAGAAACAACAGCTGCTAAAAAAACTGAGTAATTAGCTCAAAAACTTCTGACCTACAGCTGCCCAATTCACCACCTGCCAAAAAGCGGCAATAAAATCTGGCCGTTTGTTTTGATATTTAAGGTAATAAGCGTGCTCCCAAACATCTAGGCCTAAGAGCGGAGTCAAACCCTGAGAAAGTGGACTATCTTGATTGGGTGTAGCCATAATTTTCAACTCACCTGAAGAAGCTTTAACCAACCAAGCCCAACCTGACCCGAACACACCAGTTGCAACCGCGTTGAACTGATCTTGAAAGGCTGTAAAACCACCAAAAGTTTGCTCCAGAGCCTGAGCCAGCTCACCACTGGGCTGTCCGCCAGCTTGAGGCGCTAAAACCTCCCAAAATAAATTGTGATTCACAAACCCGCCGCCGAAGTTTTTAACTTTAAGGCGTAAATCTTCTGGCACGGTCGTATTTAACTCTGCCAATAATTTTTCAGCCGGTAAGGCGGCCAATTCTGGATTAGCTTTTAAAGCATCATTCAGTTTATCTAAATATGTCTGATGATGCTTGGTATGATGAATTCGCATGGTTTCAGCATCAAAATATGGCTCTAAAGCTTCATAAGCGTATGGTAGGGCTGGTAAAGTGTACATAAACAAACCTTTCAGGATTAATTGCTAATTTTTAGTTTAGCGCCAAATCTGAAAATTTACCGTGACCTAAGCCACAACTCCAGATTCATCCGCAATTCTAGTTAATTCGATAAATCTGTCCCTGACTGTAGTTTGAATCAATTGCCTCATGGCTGGAAGATCTAGGCTGTGCTGATCCTGACTCTTTAGTTGGTAAAGTTCTGGCCAGAGTGTCTCGGCAATCAAAAAGCCTTGAGCTCCATTATCTAAAGCCATCCGAAGTTGATCTTTTATTTCAGGATAGGTTTTAGCACCCGTCACGGCCAAAATCCAAGGCTGATCCAGTTCTGCCGTCAAGGTGGCGCAAGCCAGCGCGTCAAGCGGATGTTCTAGAGCCATAACTTGAGAAAGTTTAGCTAGTTCTCTGACAGCTGTCAGCTGAGCATCTTGAAATTCGATTGGAGTTAGAGGTTGATCTGTCAAAGAAAACAATTTTAGCTTTAAGAGCAGACCAATCCCTTCGAATTTACAATAATCAGCTAACTCCGCCAAAAGTTGTTTCTTCTCTAAAGCTTTGGCTTCAGCCGGATGGTAAAACAGTTCAAATTTGGCCCAAGCATAGTGCTGCTTAATATTAGCCACTCCCCAATTAGGAATTAGACTAGGTATCGACAACGGGTCAGTTTCAAGCGCCAGTTTTTCTAGCCGCAGCAACAAACCAGTCTTAGCCATCTCTGGGGCTAAATTTAAATCATATGAGTAAATTGGATCTAAGACTACACCAGAGGCCACTGGAGCCAAACTGGTAGTTAAAATTTCCAAAAGTTGCTTTAGCCAAACTTCATTTTCAGCCAAACTCAAATCTAAACCCAAGGCCTCAGCCAAATGAGGAGCTAAATCCAAGCTTAACAAAGCTAATCGATGGTGACTAGTCGAAATTGCGGGCAGCGTCATGTCTCTAGTATAGCCAAAACAAACTTAGAAAATAAGCCCACTAAAAATCCCCGCTCAAGCTTTTGCCTGAAACGGGGATATTTATAAACTAATTTTAAAGTTTAATCTTCAGATGCTGGTCTGCCGACAATGGCATCAACTTCGGAAACTGGATGAATTTGAGTTCGGCGTTCGTCTGCCATTGGTTTGACAGTCTCAGGAGCTGGTGCTGCTACTGGAGCCATTGGGGCTGCTGTAGGAGTTGGAACTGCAAAGGGAGTTTCGCTGAAACCAAACTGTGGTCTAGGAGCAAAATCTGGTCTAGCTGGTCTGTCATCACGTCGAGGTGAAAAACCTCTGTCGCCACCGCGATCACCACCAAAACTTGGTCGTGGACCTCTATCGCCACCTCGGCCACCAAAGCTTGGTCTGCCGCCGCGATCATCTCTTCTGTCGCCACCTCGGCCACCAAAACCGCCTCGGTCGCCACCACCCATTGGCCGGCCGCCGCGATCACCACCGCGATCACCGCCACCTTGTTTCGCCTGAGCTTCTTGCTCTGGGGTTAACATGGTCAGTTTGAGTTTGCCGTCATCTAGGATATCGGCCACTCGAACGTGAACTACCTGACCCATCTTAACGATAGCGTTAGGATCGGCCACATAATCTGTTGCCATGGCTGAGACGTGAACTAAACCGTCCTTGTTAGGGGTTAAGTTGACGAAGGCGCCATAAGCTTCAATCCGAACCACTGGACCATCGAACTCGTCACCAATTAAGATCTCTTTGGTTAAGCTCTCGATGAGTTTAACAGCGATATCGATCTTTTCCTGATCTGGAGAAGAAATGTTGATTAAACCAACCTTCAGCTCCTCATCCTCATCCACATCTACCTGAGCCCCTGATTGCTCGATAATACTCTTGATCATCTTGCCACCTGGGCCAATTAACTCACCAATCTTACTGGTTGGGATAGTCAATTGTTTGATCTTAGGGGCGTAAATTGACAGCTGTTTCCGAGGCTCTGGAATACATTCCAGCATCTTGCCCATAATGTGCATTCTGCCAACTTTAGCTTGATTCAAAGCTCTAGTCATCACTTCAGCTGGAATACCAGTTAACTTGATGTCCATTTGAATAGCAGTGATACCTTCTGAGGTACCAGCCACTTTGAAGTCCATGTCACCGACATGATCTTCCAAGCCTTGAATGTCAGATAGAACTACGAAGTTCTTACCGTCACTCATTAGACCCATAGCAATACCTGCTACTGGTCTCTTCAAAGGTACACCGGCAGCCATTAAAGACATGGTGGAACCACAGACAGAAGCCTGGGAGGTAGAACCGTTGGAACTCAAGATTTCACTCACCACTCTAATGGTGTATGGGAACTCGGCTTGAGAAGGTAACATTGGGAAAATAGCTCTTTCAGCTAAAGCTCCGTGACCAATCTCACGTCTCTTAGGCGACATCATTCTGCCAGCTTCGCCAGAAGCATAGGGTGGCATGTTGTAATGATGCATGTAATGTCTAACAGATTCGCCGTCAAGATCTTCAATATAAAGACCGAGTGATGGACTGCCTAAAGTTACAACACTGACTGCTTGAGTGGCGCCGCGTTTAAACATAGCGCTACCATGAGTTCTAGGAAAGACGTCAGCTTCACACCAAATAGGTCTGATCTCATCAGTTTTGCGACCATCTGGTCTAATACCATCGTCAATGATCATCCGGCGAGTTTCAGCCTTCATCAAATCGTGAAGAATGTTTTTGATTTGACCTTCAGTGATTAAAACGTCAGTTTCGGCAGTTTTGCCGTCATTGAGTTTAGCCAAAATTAAGGGCAAAACCTCTTCCATGCCAGTTGGCTCTAAAACACCTTCTTTCATGACCATGTCATGAATTTGAGTTTTGAAACCCTTGGCAATTTCTGCTGACCAAGCCTCAAGTCTAGCGGCAACTTCAGCGTCACCAGTCTTCATGACAAATTTCTCTTTGCCAATAGCTTTACGAACTTCGTCAATTTTGGCACAAACACCACCCAAGACTTCTTGAGCTTTAGCGATAGCCTCGATCATGACCTCTTCTGAGATTTCATGAGCTCCGGCTTCCACCATCACTACTGCTTTAGAACTACCTGAAACGATCAAGTCTAGATCACTAGTCTCGCGCTCAGTCATGGTTGGGTTAATTAAAAATTGACCATCAGCTTTTCTGTAGCCAACTCTAATACCAGCCACTGGACCGTTAAATGGAATCTGAGAAATATGTAGGGCGGCAGCTGAAGCTACAATCGCGACCATATCTGGATCATTCTCGTTATCGTAGGAGAAAACAGTGTTAACCACTTGAACCTCATGTTTTAAACCATCTGGAAACAAAGGTCTCATGGTCCGGTCAATCACCCGACCCTTTAAGACTGAATCATCAGTAGGTCTGCCCTCACGCTTAACCCATCTAGAACCTTTAATAATGCCTCCAGCATAAAGTTTCTCGACGAATTCAACTGACAAAGGGAAATAACCCAACTCAGTCTCGCGACCCAAGGCCACAGTACAGTGAACCACAGTTTCGCCACAGGTAGCTAAAACAGCCGCGGCAGTTTGTTGGCTATATTTGCCAACTTCTAAATGAATGGTCTTATCTCCAACTGGAACATCCAGGTGAAAACTAGAACCGTAGGTAGGATATGACATGCGTCATCCTTTCGTATTAAGAGCCTTAGATTGCGGACTTCGCAACCATCCAGCTCGTTTTATCAGGAAACAAGGGAGTATTCTGGAGAAAAGACAAAGATTGGTTGGAGCCAAAGTTGCCTAAAATGGTAACTCAGCAGATTTTCCCAACTCTCGCCCAGCCCAATCAGATCTGGCTGGCGCTTCATCATCTCTCTTGAATCCTCTTTAATTCCCTGAGATTATTAAATAACTAACTGTGGGGATTATAGCAGAATCAGAACCGGAAGCTTAAAGGGGTTTAAGTCTTTGTACCAAACCTACTTGTCCAACCTGGATGAAAGTGATTAACTGTCTGAATGATACTCAAGGAAGAAGTCGAGCTTATAAATTTAAAAGCTAGACAATCAGCCGTTGGAATACTCAGTCAGGCAGGATTTGCCATAGAATGGCTAAATGAAGGCGGGCTAGCTAAAATTAGTACCTCCACCCAACTCGCACCTGAAGCTAAACAATTTCTTATCGAGTATTTAACTGCCAAAGAGCTTGAGCCGCAATTAAAAACTGAAGTGCTGTGTGTCTTTGAGACGCTTTTAATTTTACCATCACCCAAAGACCAAGCTACTTACCTAAAACGAGTCATCCCAATTTTAGATCAAGTTAAGGCCAGAAGCTCTCTTGAAATTCGTCACCAATTAGCTGAGGACTCTAAAGTGCATGAGGCTATTATTGGCCTAGCTAATACAGCCAATAATGTTGATGGTTACATGATCACCTTGATGGAATTTTTCCGCTCACCCACAAGACAGACTGATCAAGCAAACCTAATAAACACTACTTTAGAAAACTGTATTAACGCGGCTAACTGGAGATCGGTAGCCACTTTTTTAGCTGAACCAGCTAACCAGATTGACAGGGAAAAACAAATAGCTGAGCTTTTTACTGGTATTAAGGAACAAAGAATAAATAGTAATAAGTATTACGAGCATTACTGGATCACTGCCCCATTAATCTTTTTTTCAAAAAAAATTAACCGTGAATTAAATCCAGAACTATTTTCAGATTTAGTAACTGAAGTTGAATTAATGATTCAAAAACCGGCTGATTTAGCAGATGATTTATTCTTGAGAGGTATTTCAAATTTTCTTAAAGCAGATGATAATTTACAAGATTTTAGTATTTGGGCTGATGAAATTTGTAAATCATCCAATGCTTTCTACGCTTTAACAGGTGATTTTTTTAACGATCCTAAAGTTTGGAAAGATAGACAGCAAATAGGCATCGAACTAAGAAAACAGGCTATTAGTAGTAGTCAATGGCCAGACCTAATCAAGCAGCTTACTAACCCAAATATACCAAAAATCGGAACCTTGCCTGGAGAAGAAGATTATGACCCAAATTTAATAAAAAACGCCGTATCAGAAATGATTGCCAGCCAACTTTATCCAGAAAATAGATTGAGGTTTTTTGCTCATCCAGAAAATCTTACTGATGAAGTTTCTCAAGATGACATCTCTGACGAGATAGAAAAACTATTACGCAAAGGTGAAGATGATGCATATATGGCAGTGGTTGCCTACTTCGATGAATTAACTGCTGGCCAGATTTCTAATTCACCTTTAATCGAATTGTTCTTAAGATCAGTCGCTAGAATTTCAGACAAAGCATTGAGAGGCAAAGCCTTAAACATTTTAAGATCATATTTAAAACAACAAGACCTGCCTCAAACCTTATTGGAAAGCCTACCAACTGATCAACTTCCTGTCACCATAGCTTTTAAGATCCTAGGCGTTCCAGAGTCAGTGGTTAGATCATGGCAACTAACCTCAGAAGATATTTCTTTTTTACTGCCCAGTTTGATCAGATTAATTGAAATCCCAGAATTGAGTAAAATATTTGAAAATATTTCTCTACCTTTTATCCCAAGATCTATAAATACTCGTCAAAAAGTAGTTGTAGAAAAAGTTATTAACTGGATCAAAAAGCTTGACTTCTTAGCTAATTTACCAAAAGAGTTAGATGGAATCAGCCTCATAAAATCACATTTAGATGAAATTACCAAACTACAAAATAATTTTGGTATTACCGCTGAATCTGAAAAAATAGATTTAAATGCACTTCGCCAAGCTCAAGGGGCAGTAGATAAAATGAGCAAGCATCTTATCTCAACCCTCATTAGATTGCTTCGATTAGATGAAGCTATTAGCTTTGAAGAATTTGAAGCATTTGTCAAAGCTTGGGGGGGAGAAATTAATAGCGTTATTTTGCTCTCAAATAACTACAATAAATCATATGACAAAGGCCTAACATTTCTGGGTAAAAAAATTACCGAAATTATTAAGGGTGAAGCAACAAACTCCAGATACGATCTAAAGAATAAATTGACACTACATCAATTGGAAATAATTTTAAAATCAAAACCTAAAGAAATCTGGGAATCAATAATTGAGGTCTGGAGAAGTCCAAATTTTTCTATCAGCATCACCACATCTGAACAAGCCAAATCATTGCAACCTGATCAAACCCAAAATCTCAGCCGGATTTCTAGTGAGCTTGGCCAAAGAATAACCCAAAGTGGTCAATTCCATGCCCGAGAATTGCAAAACTTAGTCACTCAAGTTGATGGGGAGGATTCAGCTTCAAAAATTATCGATCTAATTTTAACTAATTTAAACGAAAATTCAGCAGAGCGACCTAAAAATGTAATTGGCGAATTGGTACAAGCGCTAAAGAGTTCAAATTTAGATCAAAACCAACAAAAATGTCTCATCGGCTTGGCTCAATTATTCCACGAACTTAAAAGCGGATTAGCTACTCCAGAAAAATCAGCTAAAACTATCGAAAATTTGATCAAGAAAATTAACCATAACTGGCAAGATTTAGCCAAAACTGATTTAGTTAATGAGGACTTAAAAGTCTTTGCCATCAATGAACTGAATGCCATTAATACAAAGCGAGAGACATACACGTCAACTCAAATTTATTTAAATTATTTGACAGATAATCCCAAAACCCTTTTAGAGATTGGTAGATACCCCTTTTCAGGTTCATGCCAAGATTATGAATCGACTGGTAGTTATAACCACGGATTGCCTGGTTATGTTTTTGACTCTCAGATCCAAGCAGCCTGCGTTTCAATCATCGAAGTTCCAGCGGTTTTAACTGCTAAAAATATTGATCTAACTAGTGCCAAAATTATTGATGTAAACCTAAATTTAGGTACGGCTAAATTGGTTTTTCCTGATGGAAAAGTAGTCGACGTTAAAGTTTCAAAACCAATCGCCAGAAGAATGATTATCTTAGGCAAGGGTAAACAATCTGATGCTGACCAAAATGAAGTTATTGCCTTAATTGACGAAGGCACATACTGTGAGGCTGGTGCAAACACAACTCAAGTTGAAGAATTGTTGTCCCAGATTATAAAAACTAAGCAACTCCAATTATCTACTAAATTAGGCAAGCCAGTCTTAACTAACCCAGAACTGAAAGCCGGAAACTATATTACATCAATTGCCGGCAGTCATAACCCAGCCGGTCATTACAACGATTTATCTGGTGGTCTAAGGGGTGGTGAGGGCGAAGACTACACGATCGACAAGTACTAAGCCAGTAACATTTACTGAGTAATTTTTAAATTTTAGCTAGTCAAATTGTTCTCCAACCAAACAAGGCTTTAAATTAATCTTTAAGACTTAAAAAAGAAAACTATTTCTAGAAAGATTTCACTTGTAGAGCCTTAAAAAACCAGATATAGTGAACGTATAAAGCAGGTTAATTAACTCAATATTTATGAATAAAGATACTCCAGACAAAGAGCATGGCTATGTCAATGATCCTTTTGCAGACGAGCCTAACTTTGATGACGAACAAGAAGTAGGTTTTTTAGCTCTTGGCGAACATTACTTAAATGATGTGCAGCCCATAGAAGCCACTTTGAAAAAACTTGAGGCTGAAAAAGGCATTGGGGAAATAATTGTTAAATCCATTAAAAGTCTTGGTCAAGAACTCGTAAATAATTCAGAATTAATGAAGCTGGCAAATGAATATTTTAAGATACTTAGAACAGTTGATCAAAATGAAAGCCCCACTGAGTTGCCAAAAAGACTTGAGTCATTTCTAAATAAAAGTCCTATAAATCACTTCTTAAAAGAGAAAATCACCGACCACAGTTTGTTTCAACAAGTTTGGGCTAAATTTATAGACAGTGTCATGAAATATGCCAGAGCTTCTCAAAGAAGAGACGCTGATCTTAGTACCAGAACCTTCAGAGTTAATGCGAATGATGGGAGTGACGGTGGCACTAAAAAAGGCTCAGCAGGTCAAAAAAACTATGATTTAACCCGGTGGGTCAAACTCGCTGCTAAAGAAATTATAGAGCTGATTCCTAACTCTCTACCTGGCGGCATTGAGTTGAGCAAACTAAATGATGCTATAAACAAAACTCAATTAAAATTATTAGCAGAGCAAGAAGATGATACTCGCATATTTGCTTTATTAAATTGGGTTGTTGAGACAACAAAAAAAATCAGAACTGAAAATCTTAAAATTTTCGATACGCCAGAGACAAGAAGAGTAATCGAAAAACTAAAAAAGGTTTTAGAACAACAAACAAATGGTCTAGGCGGCACTATCATATATGGACCACCTGGAACTGGAAAAACTGAGCTGCTCATCGCTGTCAATAAAATCATGGGTTTTGAAACCAGAGTTATTAGTATTCACCATTTCACAGATATTGTTCAGCTCTTGGGCGAAAAAGCCATGACTTTGAGCCTAAATGCGGCCGGAAATAATGTAAATCGACTAACGACAGCTAAAGAAACTCTCTCAAAAATGGATCAGAAAGAAAAATTAGCTTTTGTTAAGTCAAAATATCAATCTGGCCAAGAAACCTGGAAAAAATTGGTTGGCTTTGTAGGGGATGAATTCCTCTCAATAGCTGATGAATCAGAAGTCACCAACGAGATTGCAGATGAACTAATAGCCAAATTAATCACTCAGGTTAATAGTGATATCGTCTCAATAGGTTTGGGAATGCAGCAAGGTGATACAGAGGAAACAGCTTGGGTGCGAGGTGAAATTATTCAAGCTTTTGACCAAGGCAAAAAAGTTGTCCTGGATGAAGTGGAAAAAGGTGGCCCTAATTCATTTGCTGGAATTTCATTTCTTCTCAATATTACACCCGGACAAAAATTCATGTTAGGTGACAAAGAGTATGTTATACCATCCTGGGCTAAAATTGATGGCACCGCCAATGAAATGGATCTGGCTCCTTATCTCCATGACAGATTTTCACCTAATATTTTTTATCTTGACTACTCTAGCCCACAAGAAACTCTGCTGATGTCATTGGTCTGGCTCTCAGACGAACAAGGACTGCTAACCCTTCCTGAGTCTAAACAAGAAATTTTTGTTAGCTTAGTGACTTACATTTTTCCAGAAATTCAAAAACTATATCCTAAAACTATTCAGTATCCTCTTTCAAATAGAGGTATCAGAAAATTCTGTCAAATGATTGCTCATGGTCAAAGCATAAATAGCGCAGTTAACGAATTACTACTTAAAAAAGGTGCCCTGACTGAAACAACTGATGGCCTAGCTGCTATTCAAAAAATTTTAGACAATATTCCAAGTCTTAATAATCAAAGCCTAAGTCTAGATAATGATCTAGAAAATACTAAAAAGTCCAGCATTCTTACGTCACCTATCTACAGAGCCTTGGAGCATACGTTCGAACTTTATGACTCAACCCAGGGCACATATAGTGAGATTCCTATTGAAGCCAGTGAGCGAGAATCTCTGATTAGCCAAGCATCAAAACTTGAAGAAATATCCAGGATCCAAATAGAGACTCAAACTGGCAGAAGCATTGCTCTGGAGAGTGGCAGAGGTGCTAGATTCATCACCATCAGGGACAGTAAGGGTGAGTTTGTTCTGTCAGTTTCTGGAAAATCTGGAGCTGATAAGAACGTTCTAACCAATGAACATAATTTAATTAGTGCTGACAATTTTGGAAAATACGTACTCGCTCGCAGCAATGACACTATCTTGTTATTTGATATTACAAGAAACAGATCTAAATTAATAAATAGTAAACAAGGAGAGAGCCAATACAACATCTCGGGTGATGGCAAATTTTTAATAGAAAAAAATGGTCAAACCGTCAATGTCATCTTAATTGAAAAGTTTTTAGCTGATTCAGGAAGTTCAGAACCTATAAAAACCACTTTTACTGATCATACAGGAGCTGATATCGCTTGCACTAACATAGAAATTTCTCCAGACGGCTCATTCTTGCTCTTAGAGTCAAACGATGGCACTAGAATAATTGACTTAGCTAATCTCAGACTCAGTCAAAAGAGAATTTTTGCTGGCAAACCACCGACGTTGCCTGAAACTGGCTGGAGATTGTCTGCTGGAAACTCTTTAGTACATCCAGATAAAAATGTCGCCAGAATTCTAAAGCACTAAATTTTATGATTTTTGAAAATCATAAACTCCACTGGCCAGATTTCTTAAAAAAGCAGCCAAAAAATGACTCAACTATTGATGCTGAAACAATTGCCAAAATTGAAGAGATTCTCGCTGCCCTAAAAACTGAACAAAATGTCGAACTTCTGGTGGAAGAATTTTTAGACAAATCAGCAGAAAAAATCAGAATAGCTGTCGAGGCTGTCCATCTGGTAATTGAGAATCAGTTAACTTCCAACAAGTTTTTAAAACCTGATCTAATCGAAGCTGGAGAACATAAGAGGCAGATTGTAGAATCAGCCAGATCTGGAAGATTTAGCTCTCCTCTGGCCAAAAGTCAAGTTGTTAGGGCCTGGTTTTTAGGCAAACCCACTCCGCTAGTTAAAGACAGAGAGACCCATATTATCGAAAAAATCCCATTAGAAATTCCGAGTATCAATATAAACTTAGCGGCTGATATAGATTTATCTGTAGTCTCTGGCACGGCTAGATTTGAAACTCTCAATCTATTAATAGCGGCCCTTAGCTTAATTGACGCTGAGGTAATTAATAAGCAACTAGGAAAACAACAGGTACGCATCAACAAACTAAACGTTAACTTTGAACTTATTTTAGTAGGTAGTGCTGGAAGCCAAAGATTTACACTTGAAATATCACCAGAACCAGGAAGTAAAAAAATCCAATCAGAGGCACTAATAGGTTTCAGAAAAATATTGGCAGAAATTAAAGTTACCAGCGATGATTTTATTGGCACACCACAAATAGTCAGAAAAGCTCTCTTAGTTGAAGAACTTATCGAGCGACAAGAGTCTGGTCCTAGCGTCTTAATTATTTCTAGCAGATTGGTTGATGATACAAAAAGAAGATCCACAGCGGGCAGTGATAGGGTTAAATTTAATATGTTTTTTGATGACGACGTACAAGTGACAAATGAATCATTCCCAGAAGCATTTCTATATGATAGCTAACTTAGAAAACCAACTCAGTTTTCCCAAGGAACATGGCCTCTTACTAGGAACGCCGATCTTCCCCAATGAGGCTACTTTGGCAGCTAAAGCTAAGAGATCAATTGAGTCATACATGTCAATGGACTTAGAAAATCTTTCTGAAACAGCTCTAGAAATAAGCAGACTAATTGAAGTTGAAAAAAATCGAAATTTAAGTGTTAAACAAGCAACACTGGAAGAATTAGCTGAATTAGACAGTGCCATCAAAAGCAATCTTCTCACCAGAAATATTTTATCTGAATCGCTGACAAATCACCTAGCTGAAGTAGATTTCAAAACAATGGCTGCTTTAGTAGAAGATAGTCTTAAGTTTTATCCTCAAGACTTTGTTGAAAGACAGAAAACTATAATTACAAAAATTAGGCGAGATATTAATCGAAAAAAAGAAGCTAGAGCCAGGTTATATATTGACGAATTAATCCAAGATTTGAATTCTGAGGAATCCCAATGGCAAGATATAGCCTTAAATCAATCAATAATTCCAGATCTAAAAACTGACTTAGAAATTTTAAAAAAACTGGAGTCAATTTCCTTAACACTTCAAGTCAGAAATTGTTTGAGAATCATTAAAGACAATCAAAAAAAAATATCTAAAAAGGATTTAATAAAAATTAGAACCAAAGCTTTTGCTGATTTAGCTTCTAAAGGTTATAAAAACGAGTTAATTTTAGATCTAATCGAAGGCAGATATGATTTGGATGACGAAGAATTAAAAAATAATCTTTTGAATTTTCTTGAACCAATCCAAAAAGAAATATTAGAACCAAGAACAAAACGAAAAACCTCGGTTGCTACCAGGCTTATGTTACTAGCCGTTGTTGCCGCCATAGCTTCTGGAGCGTTTGTTTACTCGAAAAAGTTCCAAGGTAAAACTGAGAGTAACGATCCTCCTTACGGTGAAATTAGACGTAATGACAATGATCCGCCATTGAGAAATCCCGACCCTCCTTACGGAGAAATTAGACGTAATGACAACAAAGCTCTAACAATAAATCAGACTCTGCCGCTGGGTAAATCTAGGCTTACTAATGATGAAAATTCTCAAAGTGATGCTGAAACGGTTGAAAACGCTAGTGGTGTTGGCAAAGGTGGCGAAGGTGGCGCTGGTAAGAGACATGGTGGTGAAAGTGGCGCTGCTGAAGGAAATGATTACGTTGCAAAAGGCGAAGGAGCTGGAGCTGGTGGTGCAGCCGGAGTTGGAGGTGGCGAAGGTGGCGCTGGTAAGAGAAACGGTGGCGGTGGCGAAGGAGCTGGAGCTGGAGCTGGCGGTGCAGCTGGAGTTGGAGGTGGTGAAGGTGGCGCTGCTGAAGGAGCTGGCGGTGGAAATACTACTAGTGCTAAGGAGCCTCAGGCGTTACCAGAAAGTTATAGACCACAAAATGGCGGAAATGAAAAAGATATTGGCGAAAAACCTATTCAAACATTTTGGAAAATAGAGGGTGAAATACCCGAAAGTTATTTCAGAGAAGCTGTTGGGAGTAATTGGTATTGGCAGAGATGGCAATTAGATTCTGGCAAGCCAATTGATGGCGGTGAAGAAAATTTGCATCAATATTATGCACCAAAATTTAATTACAGTTATTTTGATAGCCCAACAGTCATAACCAGTGAATTCTCTGTTGAAACAGAAGGGACAATGTTTAGCATCCCCATACCCATGGGCTGGAAACCTACATTCGTTAAAACAGATGCTAAAGACTATCAGCGAGTTACAGCCTATCAAACACAATTTGGAAACATTGTTGTAAAGCTAGAGCAAAAATTAGACTCGCCTGTAAAAATTGTGGTCGGGCTTGATAGATTAACGGCTGAAGATTTGAAACTACAAAAGGGCAAACCAGACTTAGAAGTCAAAGATAGAGAAACAATCACTTATGACAAACTGTTAAATATAAATCATATAGACAAAAAAACCCAAAAATACTTAGACGCTATAAAAAATAATAAATCCTTAACAGCTAATAGCAAAGCCAAAGCCATCAAACAACTGGTTAAATCACATTTTATTTATTCGCTTGAAAAGAAATATAGTGATTATTACTCTGAAAACGCTAGCTCAAATAGTCCAGAATATGTCGAAAGGGCATGGGCAGTGGGATATGGTGATTGTGATGTTGTCAACACAGTGGAAGTTGCCTTTCTGAGATATGTCGGCGTAGATGCCAGGCTTGCCATTGGATTTAATAATAAACCTGATGACCTGTTGGGTGTTAATGCCGATAGTCTAGA
>Ga0265292_1001058_pt1 | contig 27467 bp, 30 predicted proteins | sample Munlanlewell296A_FD_189080 | JGI IMG/M metagenome (GOLD analysis project Ga0265292, IMG submission 189080) | Leachate microbial communities from a municipal landfill in Southern Ontario, Canada - Leachate well 296A | ecosystem: Engineered > Solid waste > Landfill > Unclassified | place: Canada... | reverse complement strand
CATGCAGGACATGCCGGCCAAACTGCTTGAATTCAACGACGTTCTCTCTTACTAGGATCCGGAGGAGCTTATGAAGGTATTACACATCATCAAGGAACGTACACCGGCGGGCTTCGTGGACACCATCGTCCAGGGCCAGTCTGACGACAGCGGAAACGATGTCACAGTAGTGAATCTCTACGAGGACAAGGACTACGCGAAGGTCGTCGACCTGATCTTCTCCACCGACAGGGTGTTCACCTGGTAGAAGCCGCGCGACTGCGGAAACGCATCCGGGCAATAAAAAAAGGCCCTCCGCAAGGAGGGCCTTTGTCTTTGCCTTTTTCAGGCTCTATTCGATAGGCCGCACGTTCGTGGCCTGCGGACCCTTGGGTCCTTCAGCAGGCTCAAAAGACACCTTCTGGCCTTCAGCGAGGGTTTTGAAACCATCTGACTGAATCTCAGAAAAGTGCACGAACAGATCGCTGCCGTTCTCCTGCTCAATAAAGCCGAAGCCCTTTTGATCGGAGAACCATTTGACTGTTCCTTCTGGCAAGTTCTTTCCTCCTCTCACCATTCCCGTGGCAAAAGTACTCGAACATTGCCAAAGCAAACCGCCAAGCACTTCAAACCAGATTACTGCCCCACCGTCAGGTGAGCTATATAACTATACTATTAGCCACCTTGAGTTGGCAATCCTTTCGGCAAGTGACCTCCTGAGATGATTCGGCCACCGGTAAAATATTATTCTGACGCCGCCTGTTTCCCGGCTCGCTTTTTAATTATGACAACCGCCGCGGCCGCCATGAGAATCCCCAGCAGATCGAATGACACGTCTCTTGCGCTGGCCGTCCTTCCGGGAACAAAGCTCTGATGATATTCGTCCGATACAGCATAGCCAAGTGCGACCGCCACGCCCGACACCAGGGCCGTTCGCAAAGCCGCGCCATGAATACAGACGGCACGCCAGACAAGAACGAAAAGAATCGCGAACTCGCCCATGTGCGCCGCCTTGCGCATGATAAAATCCCAAACACCCCAGCCGGTTCCAAGGCTCTGCTGGGCGGAGAACAGGAAGATAAGCAGAGCCCAGACAACGACGGCCGCCCAGGAAGAAAGAATGCGGGGCAGCCGCGCTGGTTTCAGATTTTCACTGGATTGATTCAAACACCCGTCGGTGCCCTAGATCTTGAGGAATCTACGCAGCGCCAGACCGCTCCCGCCTGAACCCAGCAGGGTCCCGCCCAGGATCACGATGAGAACGATCCAGAACAGTGGCACGGTTCCGGTTTTAAAGAAGAATGGCATCTTGCTGACGACGCTCTCGATGAGGAAGTTGTTGGCCAGCAGGATAAGCGCAACCGCGGCGGCCGCTCCGGCCATGCCGGTCATGACTCCCTCCATGATGAACGGCCAGCGGATGAACCAGTTGGTCGCTCCAACGAGCCTCATTATCTCCACCTCTCGCCTGCGGGCGAAGATAGAGAGCCTGATGGTGTTTGAAATGAGCAGGATGGACGCCAGTATCAGCAGCACCACGAATCCTGTCCCGCCGATGAAGAAGTAGGTCGTGACACTCAGGACCTTTTCCGAAGTCTCCTTGGCGTACTTGACGCCGTCATGCGTCCCTGGCGAATTGTCGACCAGCGGGTTGTCAAAGAAGCGTGTGGCCACTAAGTCGATGGAATCAGGATCCCTGAGCGTGATCACGTATGAAGGCGGCAGCGGGTTCCCTGAAATAGCTTCAAGCAGGTCCTCGTGGCCCTCAAGGCTTTCCCTGAGCTTGTTCAGCGCGTCTTCCTTGCTGATGAACTCGACGTCCCTTACCTCGGGCATCGCTTCGATCTCCTGGCCCAGCTCCTGGATCTTTTCCGGCGAGGCCGTGTTCTTCATGAAGACCTCGACCCTGAGGCTGTTGCGCAGGTCGCTGAACGCATTCTGAAAATTAAAGAAAAGGATGGTCCCAAGGCCCAGGATGAACATGGAAACCAGGACTGTAACAATGGCGGCTACACTCATGACCCAGTTTTTTACCAGGGAACTTATTGCCTCGCTGAAGAAGAATCTTGCTTGCATGATTATCTGTACAACCCCTTGTCTTCGTCTCTGATTACCTTGCCGTTTTCCAGGGCGATGACCCTTTTTCTCATCTTGTCGACCATCTCGCGGTCATGGGTCGCCATGACCACGGTTGTTCCCGTACGGTTAATGCGGTAGAGAAGCTGCATGATCCCCACCGAAGTGTCGGGATCGAGGTTTCCGGTGGGTTCATCGGCAATCAGCAGCGAAGGGTGGTTCACAAAGGCCCGCGCCACACTCACACGCTGCTGCTCGCCTGCGGAAAGCTCGTCCGGAATGTTGTACATCTTCTCTCCAAGCCCCACCAGCTGCAGTATCTCCGGCACCTTGCGCCTGATGGTGCGTTCCGGCTGGCCTGTAACCCTGAGAGCGTACGCTACGTTGTCTGCCACGGTCTTGTTCGATAGCAGTTTGAAGTCCTGGAAGACGCAGCCGATGTTGCGGCGATGATAGGGAACGGTACCGCGCCGCATGCGCTGCAGGTTGCGGCCCGCCACCGTTATCGTACCCTCGGTCGGCTCAAACTCCTTTAATAGCAGGCGGATGAATGTGGATTTACCCGAACCGCTGTGGCCAACGAGGAAGGCGAACTCGCCTCTCTCGATATGGACATTGACGTCCTCCAGCCCCATGATGTTCGGGTCATACATCTTGCTTACGTGGTCAAAAATGATCATCTATCGCACCTCTTAATTGCCTGCCGCTTCTCCAGACGCACATTATCATCTTTGTCAGGGTATGGAGAAATCGGAAGGTCCTTCTGAATGAAATTTTTGCGCGGACTTCTTAAGGCCGCAACCTCTGTTTTGCTACCTGCTGTTTGCCAGAACCTGCTCCGCGAGCCCGGCAAGATGCTCTGGAGTCAGGTGAAACTCCTCTAAAAGCTGGTTCGGAGAACCTGATTTTCCAAACACGTCCCTGATTCCAAGGCGGCCTATCCTCACAGGCTCGAACTCCGAGGCTACTTCCGCAACCGCGTCCCCGAGGCCGCCGATAATGCTGTGCTCCTCAGCGGTAACCGCACATCCCGTCTTGCTGATGCTGGCCACCACCGTATCCACATCGATAGGCTTGATGATGCTTACGTTTACGACCTCGGCGCTGATATCCCTCTTCGCCAGCTCCTGGGCCGCGTCCAAAGCCTGCTTGACCATTATGCCACAAGCAAAGATGGAAATATCGGAGCCTTCCCTCAAAACATCGGCGCCCGAGCCCAGACCAGCTGGCGGTTTATCATAAAGAAAAGGAATAAGCGGCCGGCCCGTGCGGATATACATGGGGCCGGGCGTTTCGTAGCTCTCCATCACCGCGGCGTAAGTCTGGTTATAGTCGGCCGGTACCACTACTTTCATGTTTGGCAGCATGCGCATGAGCCCGATATCCTCGACCGACTGGTGCGAGCAGCCATCCTCGCCGACAGTGAGCCCTCCGTGGCTGGCGCAGATCCTGACCGGCAGCTTCGGCTGGGCGATGCCCTGTCGTACCTGGTCAAAAGCCCTGCCGGTTGCAAAAACCGCGAAGGTGGAAGCATAGGGAATCTTGCCCGAGATGGCGAGACCGGCGGCGATGCTCATCATGTTGGCCTCGGCCACGCCTACGTTAAAGAACCGCTCTGGATATTCCGCGGCAAAAAGTTTGCTCATTGTGGAACCGGAAAGATCGGCGTCCAGCGCTACAACATCGTCGTGGAGCCTGCCCAGCTCCTGCAGAGCCGCGCCATATGCCTCCCGTGTTGCTCTTGGCTTGAGTTCTTCGCCCACCGTTATGCTCCCTGCGCTTCGCTTGCCAGTGCCTGTGCCTGTTCCTCAAGCTCGACCAGCGCCTGCGCTTCCTGCTCGTCCGTGGGGGCCTTGCCATGCCAGCCCGCCTGGTTCTCCATGAAAGACACGCCCTTGCCCTTGATGGTCCTGGCTATGATGGCCACCGGACCCTCTACTGTCCGGCTCCACTCGAGCGCTTCGATGATCTGTCCCATGTCGTGGCCGTCGATAGAGCGGGTCGTCCAGCCGAACGCCTCATACTTGTCCGTCAATGGTTCCACATTCATGATGTCTTTTGTGAAGCCATCGATCTGTAGTCCGTTACAGTCGACGATGGCCGTGAGGTGATCGAGCTTGTAGTGCGCCGCGGCCATTGCCGCTTCCCATATCTCGCCCTCCTGCGATTCGCCATCGCCGGTCAGCGTGAAAACATGGCCCGGGTGTTTGTCGAGACGCATGGCGAGTGCTATGCCAACGGAAATCGAAAGTCCCTGCCCCAGCGAGCCCGAGGATATCTCGACGCCGTTCGTCTTGCGCATGTCCGGATGTCCCTGCAGATGGCAGTCAAGCTTGCGCAGACCGCTCAGCTCGTCCACGGGGAAGTAGCCGCTGCGCGCCAGCGCCGCATAGAGGATTGGAGCGCAGTGACCCTTGCTGAGGATGAAACGGTCCCGCTCCGGCCATTTTGGTTCCTCGGGACGATGATTCAGTACATGGAAGTAGAGTGCTGTGACGATGTCCGCCGATGAAAGCGAGCCACCGGGGTGACCGGAACCGGCCTCAGCAACCATGCGGACGACGTCCTGTCGCAGCAGGTTAGCTGTTTTCTTAAGACTTGGGATATCCAGCGAAATGATGCCTCCGGACGGTTATGGTGGGCCCTTAAACACGAAAAACAGCGCTCGTGGGCAACCAGCCCTGCCTAAGGATTATCTAATTAAATGAGGCCGGGTGCAAGAAATGACGCCGATTTCGCTAAAACCGCCCCTTCTCGTCGGGATAAAGCTCCGCCACCGGGTCCGATTGCCAGTACTCCCTGGTCTCGACATCCATGATTGTCAGCCTGCCATCCCAGCCGGCTCCCGTATCAAGGCGCCAGATGTTGTCATTCTTCCCGAACTGAAGTGGTTTGTCGGTGTTCTCAGTCAGGGTCACCGTATGCCCGATGAAGATCTCCCTGTACTCCGGCACGCCGCCGGCCAGGTCAAAAAGCGTTCGGTCCCAGATGAGGTCCTGCTCGTCCTGCTGGTCGAGCGGCAGCATTGGATCGATGCCGCCGTGGACAAACAGCCGGTTCTCCCTGTCCAGATAATTGAGCCTGGCATTAGAAAGAAATTCGATGTGTTCAGCCTTCTTCTCGTTCCACTGTGGAAGGGAGTAGGCATCAAGGGTGGCCTGCCCGCCCTGCTCCAGCCACTCGGATGAGATTCTCCCATCCTTGAGCCAGTCGAGTGCCCATGCGTCGTGATTACCCAGAAGGTACACGAGGTTCTTCACCCGCATCAATTCCTCGACGCACTCGGGAGATTGCGGCCAGCCATCGACCGCGTCACCCAGGAATATCAGCTCATCTTTTTTCGCGTCAAAGCCGCTGCGCTCAAAAACCTGCCTGAGCGCGCGCCATGCACCATGGATGTCACCGAGCACAAAAGTCTTCATCTGAGTTACCACTGCCAGATATTTTAGCGCATCGGGCAGATGGAAAAAGCCGGAGTCCCTGTCACTCGCAACCACATGACGCGTCCTGCCGTACCGTCCTGTGACGATATCTCTCCGGCCGCCGGGCGTGCCGAACATAACTTTATGCTTAAGCGTTCAAACAGGCAACATTGGTAGTGATTAACCGCCCGAATTATGACAGCGCTTTTCTGGTAGATAACCCCTATGACACATATCGTTTTATGTCACCTATATTACGCGTAATCCCTTTGATAGAAGCATAAAAGACAATAAACCTCTAATGTACTGTCAATTTTATCTACACCACTTTTTTCACGTTTATGGGGCATTGCACGGGTTAAAAAAAGAGGTCTTTGTGTAATCTTTCACATATTATGTTAATAGTTTCACAAAAACTATTTATCTAAAAAGGGAGGGTGAGCATGAAGGAAGAAATGAGCCGTAACAACTTGTGCATTGGCGAAGAGGGAATCAAAAAAGCCCGTGTAGTTTCTAAAGGGCTCGTTAAGAGAAAGCAGGTGACTTCATGTCACACTCCAGCCAAAATACTTGCGGTGACTGCCATTATCTAGCACTGAAACGACACATGTCCAAATGCAAAAAACCATGCACCACATGCGATTTGTTTGAGAGGGAAGCCTACGTTTGCAAGAACCATGTGAGGGACTACTGCAGTAATGAGAACATCGTTGGAAAAATAGACAGGACTTACCCCGCATGCGATGAGGGATTCCTGTTGAGGGGCGCTCCGGATCCGGCCATGGATGATAGTCCGGGAATCGCAGTCGAAGAAGTGCCCCGCCACGTTTTTTCCTGGGAAATCGGTGCTCGCAAGTGGGCGGATACAGCGGGAAGGCCACGGAAGACGCGTACCTGATCAACCGGGTCGCACGGGGATCGCTGTGTCAGGGGCGCGCCGCAGGCGCGCCCCTTTCCCTTCCTTGTGGCGATCATGCCTGGATTTGAAGCAACCGGTAGCACGTTCTGCTTCAATGAATTTGTTTTAAGGTGCTCCGGCTGAAGCACTGGTGAGAACTGAGATGTTCCTCTTGCTACTCCTGCTCCGAATCCCGCCGGGACTCGTCGGCCACCTGTCAGCAGCCCGGTTCGCCTTCATGCCCGCAACAGCTCTGGCCATGCCTTACCTTGATCCACTGGTTGCGGAACGTCAGGCGGAGTTTCCCTGCAAGCGGCAGGTCGGATTCGCTCCAGTTTGTGAAAAAGGCGCGCGCTCCGGGACGTTTATGTGAGTGGCCACTGCTCATCTTTATGACTATTCTCCGGCATTGAAATCTTCTGTCACTATAAAAAACCGTTTCAGGCTTTTGGTTTCCAGCGCATCTTCATGTAGACATCGCCCCTGCGCAGCTCGTCCAGCATCTGCTTGAGGCGTTTATTCACGGTTTCTTCCCTTCTGGCCCGGGAGATCCACCCCAGGTAATCATTTCGCTGATATGGCGGCCTTGCAAAATATGCGTCCATAAGACCGCTTTCTCTCAGCGCGTCATCCACAAACTCCGGCATCGGATTCCTTGGCCTCATCGTTATGCTCCCACACTGGTTCACATGACATGCACCCGATAGCGCCGGCGCCGCGCAACGCAGACCGAGACTTTATCCTTCGCAGGCGCAGTAACCGGATACCCCTTTCACATGCAGCTGAAACGGAAGGAGTCATCTAGCTGGAGCGGCAAAACAAGCGTGCTGAAATCTTCACTGGCCGACGTTTCACAAAGTGATTTTCTTTCAGCCGCATTCGAAGCCAGCGCCTCTTCGTACTCCGCATTCAGCACCGGCTTCCCAGCCTTTGTAAAGGGTGCAAGCAGCTCGCATTCGTCGAACTCGTGGCACTGCTCGTTGACGCTGAAATCGAAATAGTCGACCAGCTGGCCAACCTGGTCCAAATCGTTCTTTAAGCCCACGGACAGACCCCTCTGGTGCGCCTCGGCGGCGATAAAGCGGTTGAAGTCGATCTGGTCGGATGCGCTTAAATCAAACCCGGAGTCGTTAGCATAACCGTCCATATTGTCAGGCTCGACGCAGTCACAGCCTTTTTGTTTTGCCAGATCGAGCCGTTCCTGCATGATCCTTCTCACGTTTGTCGAGCGGATATCCAGCCACTTTTCGTCCTCCCAGCCTTCAAGGGTGCTCCCAAGGTCACGCTGTGTGAATTCGGAAGCGTCCGGCCGCCATTTCTCATACGAACCGGCAGAGAAATAGCAGATCACTTTTTTGCCTGACGATCTGAGGGATCCGATCAGGGTCTCCGGGGAGTCGATGAGGTCGATGTCATACATCTGAACGGGATAACCGGTGTTGACTTTCCCTTTCAGCTGCCATTGCCAGGTTACGTTCAGGGGTGGCCGATACCAGCCGCCGGTTTTTTCGGATGATCTAACGGAGCCGGTTGAAACGGATGGACTTCCCGATGATCCAGCGCCGTCTTTTTCACCGCAGCCGGCCTGCAGGAAAAAAGCAATCGCGAGCATTAGAATTAATGCTCGCCCGTGAGGCCATCTCCTGAAAGTCATTAAATTTATGATTGCCTGCTCCTGCCGCCGTCCCTGAAGGATTCATCTGTCGCCCGCGCCGTCATGATACAGGGAAATCCATAATGGGCATATTACTTTGTTCCATGCAGATACGCCTGTCTCTCAACCTCGGGAAATTTCTCAATGGCATAGCGTAACATCGTCCTCGGCATCTGTCTGTAGTGCCTTGCCAGGAATGACTCTTCGCCTTCTTTGTCCCTGTTGCCTACTTCGCGCAGCATCCACCCCACTGCCTTGTGGAGCAGGTCCTCCTTATCGCCAAGCAGCAGCTCAGACAGGGCGAGCGTATCCGCGAAATCCCGCTGCTTTATGAAACAGAATGTTGACATGATGCCGATTCTCCGTTCCCAGAGGCTCTTTGAGCGCGCGAGCCGGTAAAGTGGTTTTCGGTCCCTGCCTGACAGGTGAGCGCCGATGATATGCTCCGCCGAACTGTCGACCAGGTCCCAGTTGTTGATGTGCTTCGTGTTATCGAGGTAGGCGCGGTAGATGGCTTGTTTTTGGCCGTCATCGCCTTTCCTGTATCCTGCCACAAGCATGAACAGGGCGAGCAGCCGGGCTTCGTGGAAGGGGGACTTCAGCAGACGGAGCGTATCCTCCAGATCTGTCTCCCGAAATTCCCTGGCGCATTTCCTCAGGACGGGGACTCTGATGCCGAGGAAAATGTCTCCCTCGCCGTACTCGCCCTTTCCGGTTTTGAAGAATCGCTGTGAGTGGGCCGCCGTGTCGCTGTCGCCAAGCCCATCCAGCCTGCTGATTATCTGTTCTGCTGTGTTTATCGTGATCGATTTCTTTGGACTATTTCTTTTCTTTTTTTGCCTTCTTGTCGCGCCTTTTTTCCTTCAGGGATTTTTCAGATTTCTTTTTTACGTCCTTCTTTGCGTCCTTACCTTTAGCCATGGTCTCTCCTTTGTCGTCTTAAAATTATTTGGCGAACAGCTCCCGGACCCCTCTTTCAGCCCCGACCGGTGTCCTGAAGCATAAGTATGCTCTTCATCGCGAGCCGGCCGCCGCATGGTAGACTTCCATGGCTTGCGGTGTCTACCGGCTTTACCTTGTCTGAAATTGAATACAATGGCGACATCCTGTTGCCATTGTATTCTAGACGGAGAGGTATTTCCTTTTGATTGAGACCGACATGTAGCCGACTCCGATCAGCGACAGGCCCAGCATGACCAGCGCCAGGGGCCAGCCAAAACCCTTAGTAAAATACTCGGAGGTGATCTTGAGCAGGTAGAGCATGAGAAAGATCGTGCCCCAGACGAGATATGCCTTGCTCTTCAAATGTACGCTGAGGAACAGGATTCCAAAGACCAGCCCCGGGTAAATCAGTTCCCAGAAAACGTTCTGGCGCGGCTTCTCTCCGCCCAGGGCCAGTGCGGCGCCCAGAAAGCCCAGGAGCCCGAAATTATTGAGAAACACGGATATCGCTGAGTATCGGGTTTTCGAAAAGGCATGACCAAGCAGCATGTATGAGATACCGGCAAAAAGAGCGCGGTACATGTAGAAATCCTGTTCATCAAACTGAGGGCCTTTGACCAGGAGATAGCTGGTGAGGCTGAAAAATAGCCAGGTGCCATAAAGTATGCTGAACAGGACAAAAATGCTTTTGCGGAAGACAAAAAACGACGCCAGGTATGTGGCAAACAGTATCCCTGAAATCAGGCTCTGATAGCCATAGCTGCTTACCTTGAACCCCGCGTTATCAAAGACAACGTACAGCCCTACCGGCATGACCAGTGCGGATATCAGAAAAAAGGCCGGAGCCGCCGTCTCTAGTCTTTCGTCCCTGCTGAAAATGAGGCCCACGGAGTATGCCGCCAGCCCGCCGCCAAGCGTCGCCACGACCCTCGGGCCGAACCCGAGTGTCTTCCAGTTCTGCGCCACCAGAATGACGATGCCCATAAAGACGATCGCCCCGCCGATGTAATACAGGATCTCGGCGATACCGAATCTCTTTGCCGGCCTTGATGAATCCGCCGGCTCCGTTACGGCCGTTGCCGGCGGCACCAGAACAGTCTTGATTTCGCAGCCGGCATCGTAAGCCATATTTAATTCGTCTTTGGTAACGACCTTCTGCTCGGCCAGCTTTGTGATGTATTCCAGTATTTCTTTTTTGTCGGCCATGCTACTTCACCCAGCCGATGAAGCGGAAATTACCGCAGGATGAGCTGCTGCTGAGCTGAAGTTCAAGCTTCCTGCTCATGTTGTGGCCGCTGAGATATCGGGAGCAGTAATCGCCCGACGAATGGCCGAACGGTAGAAAGCTGTCGCCGCTGCCTTCGTGCACGACTTCAAATCCGTCCAGTGACTTGTGGTATGGATCCAGTTCCAGGCTCCGGGCTTCCTCCAAAGATACTTCCCGGTTTTGTTCGCTGATGACGTCGTGGATGAACAACTTTGTTTCACCCGTTGTCTTCTGGCCGTCGGGACGCTTTACTTCCCCTTTGACAAGTTTCCCATTTTCTATGGTGAACTCCTGTCCGCCGTAGTAATCACTGCTTGTGGAATAAAGGAAGTTGTACTGTGGATGAATGAAGAAACCGGGCAGGTAGATGGCGGCCGCCACGAAAACAATCATCAGGATGGGGATCGATATCCCGAGAATAAGTGAGATGTTTTTTTTAATCTGCATATTCCTGGTCCCGGCTGTCTATCAACAAAAATGCTTGACACGCTATCGGACTTTAGCAGATTCCCTTTAGCAGTAAAAAAGTTGACATGAAGCTCGGTTTCCGGGACTAACGCCGGTCGATGGGGACGGCCGGCTGTTACCCTTCTCTTTCCAGAATAATCCCCGCTTCCTGAACCCTTTGAAATTCCCCGATCTTCTCGATTCCCCTCCCCTGGAAACGTACCGCTCCGCGCCGGGACTGTATTAAAGAAGCCAGCCAGTAGAGCCAGCATGGCGCCATGAATGTCAGGGCCAGCGCCACAGGCAGGGCAGAACCGGTGCGAATGACGCTTTCCTCCAGACATATCGACGTCAGGGAGATTGAGGTCACGGCAAACGGCACGTCCAGGGAAATGTGATCCCTGTACCGATAGCCATGGCGCGGTTTCTCGAGAAGAATGGTACCGCCGCATATCAAAAAAGCAACGATGAACCAGCCGGCGAAGTTTCCGGGGGGCACGCCGAAGTATCCACCCGGCTGGTGCCAGAACCAGGCCTCATACTTGACTGCCAGCGGGTCTATAACGAAGTCCGCGGCCGTGATAAACAGGGCGCATAAAACAGCCTTCAGCAAAACCCGCCTGTAAGACAGGAGGCCCCCGGGCCGAACCGTAAATGGGCCCAGGAAAGCGAGTGCCGTGTATGCCAGCATGAACCAGGTAACAGGGATGCATAGCGGCACGCCACCAGGAAGCGTCGGGCCGATCGCGGGGTTGTAATGGTACTGGCTGCCGAACGGCCAGGCCCAGCGAAGCCCCATGCTTTCAGCCGCAAGAGATACGGTAAGGGAGATAAACAGCAATAACAGGGCGTTTCCGAGCCTGAAGCTGAAGTAAGCCTGGCACAACAGGGCCGCCGCCAGGGAAAGGGTCATCCCCTGCAAATAGGGATTCATCTCCACCCATGATGAATTGCCGGACCTGAAGAACGGGATGCTGAAGATGACCACGAGCGTCACCAGGGCGACAAACAGGGTCCGCGCCTGCATTACATAATTGATATTCGGAGCGGCCTGCCTGCTGAAAACCACCACGCCTTCCCGGTTTTTTACCATAAATCAGCTCACCGTTTCATCTACGATGCCGGAATCCGGACGGTCGGTGCTGGCAGCTTCGTCTAAAGTCAGGAACAACGGCGCCCCTACCGCACGATCTTCGAGATGTTCTGCTCGAGTATATCCTCGGCGCCCACGGCCTTGAGTTTCGGGATGATGACATTGACCGTATCCTTGTCGACCACCGTCGTGATCGAGAATGAGTCGCTGTCGTAAAGCGGGGCGACCGTGGGCCGTTTCATGGCCGGCAGCACACCCACGACGTCATCGAGCCGGTCTTTGGCCACGTTCATCGAGAGCAGCACACGGCCGCGGGCGTCGATCACGCCCAGCAGCAGCGTGCGTATCTCTTCCATCGCCTTGCGCTTTTCCGGGTCCTCCCAGGATGCCTTGTTGGCGATGAGCCGGGTCGTCGATTCCATGATGACGTCGACGATCTTCAGGTGGTTTCGCCTCAGCGTGGAGCCGGTCTCGGTCAGGTCGACCACCACGTCCATGATCTCCGGCACCTTGGCCTCGGTAGCTCCATAGGAATAGAAGACGTCAACCGGGATGCCGAGCTTCTCGAAGTAATTCCTGGTGATGTTGGGAAACTCCGTGGTCACGCGGCTGCCGGGCTTGATGTCGGCGGCGGCCTGAATGCTTGAATCCTCGGGGACGGCGATTACCATCTTCATAAAACCGGTGCCGGTCTTGGCGTAGGGCATGTCCGCCACCTCGACCACACCGGCGCCGGACTCCGTGATGCAGTCCAGACCGGATATCCCCATGTCGAAATAGCCCTCCTCGACATACTTTGGTATCTCCTGCGGCCTCAGTATCTTGACGTTGCTGATGCGCTCGTCAGCGATGGAGACCGTATACTCGCGGGAGCTCCGCTTGACCGGCAGGTCGGCTTCGGTGAAAAGAAGGAGCGTCTGCTCCTGCAGGCTGCCTTTGGGTAACGCGATGCTTAACACTTTTGTCTCCTTGTCAGATAATGACGACGGTATGGTTCCACTTTCAGGATTCTATCGGAAACGATACCTGAGGATAAGCCCCCGCGGTCAGCGGGGGCCTTCAGACGTGGGTCAGCACATCTCTCACTTTTTCTGCAAGTGCACTGATAGAGAAGGGCTTTTGAAGAAACTCGTCGCCCTCTTCGATTACGCCCCGGTTGGATATCACGTCCGCCGTATAGCCCGACATGAACAGAACCCTGACATCGGGACGCAATTCCTTGACCTTGTCGCATAAATCTTTTCCGTTCATCCCCGGCATGATCACGTCGGTGATCAGAAGGTCGATGGTGCCGGTATATTCGTTGATCATGTCGATAGCTTCACCTGCCGTGCCGGCGGTCAGCACTTTGTATCCTGCCCCCCCGAGCGATTGCCTTGCTATATCGAGAATCGATGTCTCATCCTCGACAATCAATAATGTCTCGGTTCCGCCTGCGGGCTTTTCTTTTTCAGCCTTCACCGGCGCAACCTCTTCACCCTGGACGCTGGGCAGGTAGATCCTGAACGTCGTGCCCTGGCCTGGTTCGCTGTAAACATTTATAAAGCCGTTATTCTGTTTGACGACACCGTAAACCATGGCAAGGCCCAGTCCTGTGCCCTTGCCGGTCTCTTTGGTCGTAAAGAACGGCTGGAAAAGCTGATCGAGCACTTCCCTGCTCATGCCGGCGCCATCGTCGCTTACCTCCAGCTCTGCGTAGTCACCTGGCACTGACCCGGCGTGATCCCGGCAGAATGATTCATCTAATACCACGTGCTCCGTTATTATTGTTATCGCTCCAGCGCCTTCGATGGCGTCGCGTGCGTTAACCACAAGGTTGATGAGCAGCTGGTCGAGCTGGGTTGGGTCCATATTGATAGCCGGCAGGTCGGACCCCGGTCTCCATAAAAGCTCGATATCCTCTCCTATGAGCCGTTCAATCATTTTAAGCAGATTGGCTACAAGTTCGTTCAAATCCAGCAACTGCGGTCTGATGCTCTGTTTGCGGGCGAAGCCCAGGAGCTGCCGTGTCAGGTCGGCTGAGCGCCGCGCCGAAAGTACGATTTCCTGGAGGTTTGCGTATGACGGCTCATCTTCCCGTGTCTCCATCATCGCCAGTTCGGCATTTCCCAGTATGACCCCAAGCATGTTGTTGAAATCGTGTGCAACACCCCCGGCGAGCTGGCCGACAGCTTCCATCTTGCCAGCCTGCATCAGCTGAGTCTGGAGTTTCTCCTTTTCCGCTTCCGCCTGCTTTCGTTCAGAAATATCCCTGATGACGCTGAAAAAAGCTTCCTGCCCGCGAAAATCAATAATGCGTGAGTTGATCTCTACGGGCATGGCCGTCCCGTCTTTCCTCAAATGAGCCGACTCGAAGATCGCCTGTCCGTCCTTGATGATTTTTGCGAGCCGCTCGGGAACCCTGACGGCGAATTCAGGCGGATCGAGCTTGCTGACGCTCATGGCCAGCATTTCTTCCTTGGTATATCCCAGCCTCTCATGAGCCGTCTGATTGATATCGATAAAGTTGCCCTTCATATCAAGTATGAACATGCCATCGGTTGATTGATTGAAAAGCGTCCTGAACTGCCGCTCGGATTCCTTTAGGGCGTCTTCCGCCTGCTTGCGTCTGATTTCGCTGCGCCTTGCCTCGATAAGCTGACCCACTGTGTTGAGAAGCGGTTTGAGAAAATCGACCAACTTCTGGTCGTAACCACCCGGCCGGTTGGCCACACCCAGCAGGGCGAGGATTTTCCCGGACGAACATATGGGAATTCCAAGAAAGGAATCAAGCAATGGATGTCCCGAAGGCATACCGCCCCTGCGGGGATCATCGGATGGCTGGTTGGCGATAACCGGCTCGCCCGAAGTGATTGCAACGCCTAGTAGGGATTCCAGGTTATTTATGACAAATCCACCAGGGGCATTCTGCTCGTAGAAGGTCTTCGTCTCCTGACTCCTGGCAATATAGCTGATGGCTTTGCTTGTTAGACTGGGATGGCCTTCGGGAGTGGTCTGCACCTCGCCGATGAATCCGAATTCACTTCCCGTGATTGTGAGCATGACGTCCAGGAGGTCATCGAAGGCCTTGCCTTCTTCCTGGCTGGTGATGAATTGTTCCTGTCCCCGATTAATGGCCATGAGAAGCTGCTGCTGGCGCGTCCGCTCCTCTTCCGCCTGCTTGCGCGCGTTGATATCTTCCAGCTGTCCCAGGAAGTATTTTGTATTGCCGTTGCTGTCCTGTAATGGCGAAACGCTCAGTTGTCCCCAAACTGTCTGGCCATCGGCCCGCAGATATCGTTTTTCCATCTGAAAGAACTGTTCACTTCCATCCAGGATTGTGGATTTATTTTTAGCTTCCTTCTCCCTGTCCTCGGGATATGTGACCTCGGATACCGTTCTGGCGAGCAACTCTGCTTCTGAATAACCCAGGAAATTGCACAGGGTGGGATTGACCTTCAAAAAGCGGTCATCGAGTCCGACCACACCCATGCCGATGGGCGCATTCTCAAATAAAGAGCGGAATAATTCTTCTGACCGCTGCAGGCCTTCCTGCGCCCACTTGCGTGAGGTGATGTCGCGGAATACGCCCAGCAAATGCGGCTGTCCTGCCACGGTTATCATCGAGGAGCTGATGTCCGCATAAAAGACGCTGCCGTCCTTCCGTAAAACCGGCAAAGCCTCGGCGATCGACATCTCTCCACGCATCTGCTGCTCGAATGCATCTATCACGCGGGGAAGATCCTGCTTCGGATGAATGTCTTCGACGCCGAGCGTCTTAATTTCGGCCAGCGAATACCCAAGCATCCTGCACATGTTCCGGTTCGCCTCTACAAATTTCTTATCCGACGCGCGCGCGATGAGGAAGCCGTCGTTGGCGTATTCAAAGATTGTCCTGAAGTTCTCATCGGTCTCCCGCAACTGTCCACCGCCTTTTAATCGTTCCAGTAAAACGACTGATCGTCCTGCGAACTATAGTCTCAACATGGGAGGTTTATATTTCATCCCGGTCTGGATAGCCATCAATAACAGCTTACCCTTTCGCCGCATTCACAAATAGGAATTCGTGAATAAGGTCGTCGTGGCCCCCGCTAGTCCTCGAGCAGGATCACGGAAGCGGTACCCTGCACCGGATATGACTCCGCCACCAGCCCCGGCAGGAAACATGTGAGGATCTTTCTCATCACATCAAGCCGTTCGCGCTTCTTTTTCGTCCTTCCAGTTCCACCATTTAAGAAGCTCCGGTTCGTGGACGGAATTGCCGGCAAAGTAGACGGCACAGCGAAACACATACAGCACACAGCGGTCGACATGGCTTCCGCGAAGAGCGGTGAGTTTTCGATACATCTGCTCCGGGTCGGCGCCGCGAAGCTGAGAGACCCGGGTATAACCGAGATCGTTCAAATCCCGCGCAAGGCTCGGGCCGACACCGGGGATGTTCTGAAGATCGTCGGATGCCATATGCTTCTTTGCCACGGCCATCAGCTGTTACCCGGAACGTTGCGTATGCTGCGGCATCTATCATGGATCATGCCTTTCCCGCCCTTTTCACAAGGAACTCGTGGATGAACCCGTCGAGGTCCCCGTCCAGTACGCCTTGCGCGTTCCCTACCTCGTAATCGGTCCGGTGGTCCTTGACCAGCTGGTACGGCGCCAGAACGTATGAACGGATCTGGCTGCCCCAGGCAATCTCCATGATATCGCCGCGTTCCTTCTCCATCTCCTCGGCGCGCTGCCTCTCCTCGAGTTCGACGAGCTTGCCTTTCAGCAGCTTCATGGCTGTGTTCTTGTTAGAAAGCTGTGAGCGCTCGTTCTGGCACTGGGCCACGAGACCGGTGGGAACATGCGTGATGCGCACGGCCGAATCAGTCTTGTTGACGTGCTGGCCGCCGGCGCCGCTGGCGCGGTAGGTGTCTATCTTTAAGTCCTTCTCGTCGATCTCGACTTCGACGTCCTCCTCCACCATGGGGCTCACCTCGACCGAAGCGAAACTGGTGTGGCGGCGTTTGGCGGCATCGTAGGGTGATATTCGCACCAGGCGATGCACGCCGCGCTCGGCCGTCAGCAGTCCGTAGGCATTCTCGCCCGATATCGTCACCGTGACGCTTTTCAGGCCCGCCTCGTCGCCGGCGGTCGCCTCGTTGATCTCGGCCTTGTATCCACGCTGGCTGGCCCAGCGCAGGTACATGCGCAGCAGCATCTCAACCCAGTCCTGCGATTCGGTGCCGCCGGCGCCTGGATGCAGTGTAAGCACGGCCTCGCCGTCGTCATATTCGCCACTGAAGAGGCGCTCCTCCTCCAGCTGCTCGAGGTGTTTGAGGGTCTGCTGAAGAGAGCTCCACGATTCTTCCATGAAATCGGCTTCGGCGCCCGCGCCGCCCTGGCTGACAGCCTCGCGTGTCATCTCCACCATGGCTTCAACGTCGCCGACTTCAGCCCCGGTCGTCAGGTAGCGCTCCAGCCGCCGTTTGGCGCGGCGGTACTCGGAGCTTACCCGGGCAGCCGCGTGCTTGTCGGACCAGAAGTCCGGCTGCTGCATGTGCCCTTCGAGCTCACCGATCTGTTTTTCGAGTGAAGCGGGGTCAAAGGTAATCACCGAGCCAGCGGAACTTCTCGCCGATGCGGGAGAAAAGCTCTTCGAGTTCGTCTATTGTATGTCCGGTTGCGTTCTTTTTCACCATTGTCCCAACTTGTATTATAAGCTCCAGCCTTAGTCAACCTTTTACCTGTTTGAACATCTTCTCAAAAATCGCGCTCTGGTACAGGACCGTATGGTTCTTCTCGCTTGCCGTCATCGCAGGCTGGCTATGCGTCGTGCTCATCCTGCAGGAGCTTACGAGCCTCGGCGGAGGCGGGATAAACTTATTCGACTTCCAGGTCTATTACCGCGCGGCCGCCCGGCTTCTGGATGGGGAGAACCTCTATCGCGCAGCCGAGGACGGCCATTTTGTCTTTAAATATTCGCCCACGGCGACGATTCTCTTTGTTCCCTTCTCGTTGCTGCCGCTCTGGCTTGCCAAGATCTTCTACTGGCTTTTCATCTCAACAGGAATCGTGGCCGGCTTCTATTTCGCCCTGTCGATCGTCGCACCCGGCTTCAGGCACGACCCCGCAAAGGCCAATGGAGTCCTCCTCATCGCCGCGCTCCTCATGTGGCCCCATCTCTGGACGGAGTTCGCTTTCGGGCAGATAAATTATCTTCTAATGGTCGCGTATGTCTGTGTCGCGTTCCTGTTCATCAGGAAAAAAACCGTCTGGTCGAGCGCGCTGCTTGCCTTCACCATCTTCATAAAGCCCTACGGGCTAGCCTTTCTGCCCTATTTTATTATCAAAAAGAGGTTCGGGGACGCCGGCTGGTTCCTGTTTTTCACCGGTTTCTTTTTCCTGTTGCCCGCCGTTTTTTTCAGAAGCGGGGAATTTCTCGCGCAGCAGCGGCACTGGATCGGCACGGTCTTCGACGAACTGGGCGTAAAACAGGACCTCCTGCAGGCGGGAAACCACACTGCCTATTCGATGCTGGCCCGCTACTCACCGCTCGCTTTTCTGCCCTCTGATTCGCCGTTCTTCAAGGTCTTTCCGTTCGTCGTGATCCTGGGAATCGGCTGCACCGTGTTATGGCTGTTTGTCAAAGACAGGGGGGTTCGTAATCCTGAGGCGCTGGACTTCGCGCTGATGCTCGCCCTGATGCCGCTGATCACATACACGACCGACAATGCTTTCTGCTTTACGGCTCTGGCCGTGGTCCTGCTTCTTTATAATTTCGAGCGGCTGGGGACATGGGAAAGATTCGTACTCGTACCCGGCCTGCTGTTCGTAAGTTTCGATCTTTTCTTCCTGAACAGGTACGCCGTCGGCAGGACCACAGAGCTCTTCGACCTGGGAAACACTTATTCTCTGCTGGGAATCGGGACGGTTATCCTGGTAGTACTGATGGCGAGGTGCCGCCTGAATTCAAAACTGTGAGGGGCGCGAACAAAAACCCCTCGACGTAGGGGCAGGAAACTGCTCAATGTCAACTAACGGAAGCTATTCCGCACCGCAGCACTTCTTGTATTTTTTACCGCTGCCGCACGGACACGGGTCGTTGCGGCCGACCTTGTCTGCTACCCGCGTGACGACCGCCGCCGGCGCCTTGCCCGGCGCTCCGGCCTGACCCGCCTGGGCTGACGCCTTGGCTTCTTCTGCCGCTTCCGGCAGGCGCGATGTAGTGCCGTCGTCGTAGCTATAATTCAGGTCACGTTCGCGGCGCTCCTGCATGTCGTCCTGCGGCACGCGGCTCATATGGAAGATGGTGCGGACAAAATCTTCCTTGATCGACCCCATCAGCTCCTGGAACATGGCGAAACCTTCAGACTTGTACTCGACCAGCGGGTCTTTCTGTGAGAGGCCGCGCCAGTGTATTCCTTCCCTGAGATAGTCCATGTCGTATAGATGCTCGCGCCAGCGGTTGTCGATCACGCCAAGCATAACCAGGCGCTCGAGTTCGCGCATATGCTCGGGGGTAAATTCCACTTCCTTGCGTGCGTAGACAGCATGGGCGTCTTTAAGGACCCGCTCCAGCAGATCCTCCTGGGTTATATCTTCGAGATCTATGTCTTCCTTGCCGAAAGTCATGTCGTAATACGACTTCAGCGAGGTCATGAGCTTGTCCCAGTCCCAGTCTTCGGGATATTCGCCAGCGTCGGCGTACAGCTCAACCTGGGTAATCAGCACGTCATCTACTATCTCTTGCGCGTCTTCACTGATGTCGCCGCCCTCGAGGATCTTGTTGCGCTGTTCGTATACGACCTGGCGTTGCATGTTCATGACGTCATCGTACTCGAGCACGCGCTTCCTGATCTGGAAGTTCTGCTGCTCCACCTTGCGCTGGGCGTTCTCCACCGTCTTGCTCAGCATCTTGTGCTCGATGGGCATGTCTTCTTCCGGTGAGAGCTTGTCGAGTATGTTGAAGATACGATCGCCGGCAAACAGCCGGATGACATCATCCTCGGCGGACAGATAGAATCGCGTGGCTCCGGCATCGCCCTGGCGCCCGCTGCGGCCTCGCAGCTGGTTGTCGATGCGGCGGCTCTCGTGGCGTTCCGTGCCCAGCACATAGAGGCCGCCCAGCTCGCGGACACCATTGCCAAGCTTGATGTCCACACCGCGGCCGGCCATGTTGGTGGCTATCGTCACCGTGCCGGACTCGCCGGCGTTCTTGATGATCTCGGCTTCCTTCTCGTGATGCTTGGCGTTCAGCACCTGGTGGTTGATGCCTCGCCGTTTGAGCATGTCGCTCAGGTATTCGCTGGTCTCGATGGAAACCGTTCCGACTAGGACCGGCTGGCCCTTTTTATGACATTCGGCGATATCCTCTGCGGCCTTCCTGAACTTGGCCTTCTTGGTCTTGTAGATAAAATCGTTGCGGTCATCACGGACCAACGGCATGTTCGACGGGACGGAGACGACCTCGAGCTTGTAGATGTGCATGAACTCGTCGGCCTCGGTGGCCGCCGTGCCGGTCATGCCGGCCAGCCTGTCGTACATGCGAAAATAATTCTGCAGCGTTATCGTCGCGAGGGTCTGGTTTTCTTCACGGATGCGCACCTTCTCCTTGGCCTCGATGGCCTGGTGCAGTCCTTCCGAATAACGCCTGCCGTCCATGATGCGGCCGGTGAATTCGTCGACGATGAGTACCTCGCCGTCCTTGACGACATACTCGACATCTTTCTTGAAAAGTGCGTGAGCCTTGAGGGCCTGCATCAGGTGATTGACCAGCTGGCCGTGTTTTGATTCATAAAGGTTCTCGACACCGACGGCTTTTTCGACCTTGGCCACGCCGGCTTCCGTGATCGACACCGTGCGGTGTTTCTCATCGACTTCATAATCCTGCTCCGCGCGCAGCAGCGGCACGATAGCGGCGAACTTGTAATAGGTGGAAGCCGCTTCCTCGGGGGCGCCGGAAATAATGAGCGGCGTCCGCGCCTCGTCGATGAGGATACTGTCGACTTCATCGACGATGGCGAAGCTGTGGCCGCGCTGCACTTTCTCATCGAAGCGCAGGGCCATGTTGTCGCGCAGATAATCGAAGCCGAACTCGGAGTTGGTGCCATATGTACAGTCCGCGATATAAGCCTCGCGGCGCTCTTCCTTGCTCATGTTGTCCTGAAGGATACCGACCTTCAGGCCCAGGAAGTTGTAGACCGGCATCATCCACTCTGCGTCGCGCCTGGCCAGGTAATCGTTGACCGTGACGACGTGTACGCTGTTGCCGGATAGCGCGTTCAGATAAACCGGCAGGGTCGCCACGAGGGTTTTTCCTTCACCAGTCTTCATCTCGGCGATCTTCCCCTGGTGGAGTACGATGCCGCCCATGATCTGGACATCGAAGTGGCGCATTCCCAGTTTGCGGCGCGATGCTTCACGCGCCACGGCATACGCCTCGGGAAGCAGGTCGTCGAGGGTCTCGCCGTCGATAAAACGCTGCCGGAACTCGGGCGTCTTCGCAGCGAGCTCTTCGTCATTCAGGGACTTCATTCCGTCCTCGAATGCGTTTACTTCAGAGACCTGCTCCTGCAGCTTCCTGAATTTTTTTCCCTCGCCCATGTGAAGGGCTTTATGTAAGAATTTTGCCATGGTATCCCGGATATTTTAGCAGACAGACAGAGGGGACGCGGCTTATTTTAGTCGACTCAAGCTGCGTCCCCTCCTGTTTATCATGGTTTGCTGAGAGTTATTTGGGCTCTATCAGTCCATAGTTGCCGTCGCGGCGGCGATAGATGACGCTCGTCTCGTTGGAATCCGAATTCCGGAAAACAAAGAAGTCGTGGCCGATCATCTCCAGTTGCAATGCAGCCTCCTCGGCCGACATCGGCTTGATGAAGAATGACTTCGTCTTCACTATCTGAGGCCCGTCAAGCTCTTCTTCATCATCCTCGAGCGGTATGTCAACTGTCTCGGGCTGCAGGCTTCCGCGCACGTGCGCGTTATGGCTCACCAGCTTGCTGCGGTACTTTTTCACCTGGCGGCCGAGCTTATCCGCAACCAGATCGATGGAGGCGTACATGTCCGTCGAGGCGCCCTTGGCCCGCAGGACGGGACCCTTTGTGAATATGGTTGCTTCCGCGACCTGGTTTTCCGCGATGCTCGGATTCTTCTCGACGAACAACTCCACCTCCAGCTGGGTTGCGCTGTTTAGGTTCTTCCCCAGCTTTAACAGTTTATCCTCGGTGTGGGCGCGGAGAGCTTCCGTCACTGCTATGTTTCTTCCCTTAACCTGTAGATTCATTTCGTTCCTTCCGCCCAGATTAGTGTGAACTATAAATACCCTTCGGACAGCCCCGGCTAAACTCCAGTTTTTACGGTCCTGGCGAAGGTCCAGACATGGACATCGACACCGAACCCCTTTTTCAGGACCCGCGCGCACTCCGATACTGTCGAGCCAGTAGTATAAACGTCATCGATGAGCAAAATCCTCCGCCCGCCGCATCTGGCGCCATCCCTGATGGCCATGCTCCCGGCAAGATTCACCTTGCGCTCATCCAGATTCAGCCGGTTTTGAGATGTGGTGGGATTCTGCTTGCAGAGAAGGTTCTCAACCGGCAGATCGAGGCGACTGGCGAGAGCCCGGGCATACATGCCTGCCTGATTATATCCGCGGCTCAACATTCTGGATCTGTGCAGGGGGACATAAGTTAGCGTAGCTTCTTTGCTTATATCAGTCAAATCGGCCCTATTGCAGGATATATCGGCCATAAGTCCGGCCAGCCGCCGGTGCCCGGCGTACTTGAGCCTGTGCACAAGACTGCGAACCGGTCCGTCGAAAACAAACGCTGCCCTTGCTCTCTCAAACTGAAGGCCGCGACCCCTGCATTCATGGCATTCCGGCACAGCATAAGGAGCGGGTCTGCCGCAGCGATCGCAGATGCGCGGACCAACCGGCTTCATCCCGCCGGCGCAGGGGGCGCAGAGCCAGGTGCCCGGCCGGCCGCAGTGCACACAGCGCAGGGGGAAGAAGACCGAGAGAAGACTGGAGAATATGCCCGCCGACGCGGGGCTGTATGTCGTTTGGCCATCGTCCACGGCGCCTGCTTCCACAAGAGTATGATTTTTCCGGTTGCTGTTTGTTCCATCCCGCCGCTCTTATGGCAGCATGCGAAAACCCGCGGTCTCAAAATGTGTATCGAACGCGAATGCGTCCCTGATTCCCATGTCTTTCATGACCGCGAAGCTCACGGCGTCGCATAAACTGAATTCCTGATCCTGGTAATTGCGGATGATCCTCGAAGCGCTGTTTTCAATCTCAAGAGTGGAGTAGATGACGTTGACGCGAGTGCTTGAGTGAAGCAATGAAAGGAACTCCAATGCAAATCCCCGGCCTCCCGCCTTCAGCAAATAAGCGTGGGTCTCAGCAACAACCAGATTGGTCGTCACCAGAGACTCATACCGGTTTAATGCATCGTCCTTATAAAAAGCGCTCGCGGCCTTGTTTCGCTTGTCGCGAGACACATTTACGGCGATCCAGCCGCCGGAATCGATGAAGAGCGAGGCCCGGCGGGAAGACTTCACTTTTCCCAACGCTCCCTCTCCCACTTCGCAAGATAGTAATCGTGGTTCTCTGCCCCGTCTGCCGGGACGTCGACATCATCGGGCACCAGACCGATCATCTCCATCAGCGGGTCTTCCTCCAGTGGGATGACATGGGGAAGATATTCATCGAGGCTGCGACGGATCAGTTCGGCCTTGGAGATATTGAGCTTGTCCGCGACGAAACTCAGCTCCGCGTTCTGTTTATAGTCCAGATAGACCTGGACGGGTTTTTTCTTTTTTGGTTCGTCCGTCATGATAATCACCTTGCAGAAGGTACGTGATTACATGTTATCAAATACATTCACTATTTCAAATGTATTCGTGTCTCAGGCCCTGGCGGGTCGCGAGAACAGGAAATAAAAAAAGACGCCTTCGGCGCCGTGGGCATTGTTTGGATTCTTCGGCTGCGCCTCAGAATGACAGATTCACTGTCAGATTATTTTACGTGGGTATCGGCCTCTATCACCGTGAAGGGTTCGAGCTTGACCTCGGCATCGACGACAGAGCCCGCGCCGATGACGCAGCGGTCACCCACCACGACCCGGTCACCAATATGCACATCGTCGCGGATATAGGCGCCCTGGCCGATGATGCCGCCCATCACCTTGGCGCCGGCACCGGTCTGGGCGGCGCGCCACTTGATGACGCCTTCCAGCGAAGCGCCTTTCTCGATAACGCTGTGGTCTCCTATCACCAGCGGTCCGGTGAGGTTCACGTCCTCTCCCACCTGGCAGAAATCGCCCAGCAGGATCGGCGCCTTCAGCGTGGCCGATTTCGGGATCCTTGTTCCTTTTCCCACAAAAATGCCCGGCGAGCGCTCCTTGCCGGGAATCTCAACGTCGACCTTGCCGGTCAGGGCATCGAAGTTGCCGATGCGGTACTGGGCCAGACTACCCACGTCGTTCCAGTAACCGTCGATCTCGAACCCGTAGAACGGGATGTCCCTGGCTACGAACTCGGGGAAGAGCTGTTTGCCGAAATCGTAAAAGGCGTCCCTCGGGATGTAGTCGAAGATGGCAGGTTCGAAGATATAGATGCCGCAGTTACAGAGGTTGCTGAGTTCTTCACCGCGTGCCGGTTTCTCCTGGAATCCGAGTATGCGTCCCGTCTTGTCGCTGATGACCACGCCGTAACGGCTTGGATCTTTTACCTGCTTGAGCGCCAGGGACGCGATGCTGCCGGACTCCTTGTGCTGCTTTAAAAGTTTTGTCAGGTCGAGGTCGGTGAGCGCGTCGCCGCTGATGACCAGGAACGTACCGTCGGAAAGAAACTTCTGCATCTGCTTGACGCCGCCGGCGGTGCCGAGCAGCTCGGGCTCCAGTGAATAGCGCAGCTCGATTCCAACCCGCTGCCCGCGTCCGAAATAATTGGTTATCGCGTGGGGATGGTAGTGAAGGTTGGCTACGGCCTCGTCAAAACCATGCTTCCTGATGAGGCGCAGGATGTGGTGCATCACCGGCCGGTTGACGATGGGAGCCATCGGCTTGGAGATAGAGCCGGTGAGCGGCCTCAAGCGCGTGCCCAGGCCCGCGGCCAGTACCATGGCTTTCAATTATTTGCCCTTCTTCGCTTCAGCCAGGCTCTCGGTAAAGGGATCGCGGTGGACTCCCACTTCGGTAATGATGGCGGCTACATTGGCGTGCGGAGTGACATCGAAAGCCGGGTTTCTCACGCCGATGCCGTCCGGCGCTATCTGGCGGCCTCCACAATGGGTGACCTCGGACGGGTCGCGCTCCTCGATGGGTATCTGCGATCCGTCGGTCAGGCTTAAATCGACAGTCGAGGTGGGCGCCGCCACGTAGAAGGGAACAGAATGCTCCTTTGCCAGGACTGATACCATGTAGGTTCCGATCTTGTTGGCGACGTCGCCGTTTCCTGCTATCCGGTCGGAGCCGACGACGACCGCGTCGATCTCACCCTTCTTGAAGAAGTATCCGGACATGTTGTCGGTGATGAGCGTACAGGGGATGCCCTCCTGCTGGAGCTCCCATGCTGTCAGTCTGGCGCCCTGCAGAAAAGGCCGGGTCTCATCGGCGAATACATGGATGGATGGATCGCGCTTGAACACCGAGCGGATGACGCCGAGCGCAGTGCCGTAGCCGGCGGTCGCCAGCGCTCCGGCGTTGCAGTGTGTGAGGATGCGGGCTCCTTTTGGAAAGAGCGGCGCCGCATGCTCGCCCATGGCGACGCACATGGCGACGTCTTCGTCGAGGATCTCCTGTGAGCGGACCTTGAGGCGGGCACGGATCTCGTCCACATCGCCGGGTCCGTTATAGACTTTTGCCTGCTGCTCCAGCGCCCATCCCAGGTTGTAGGCCGTCGGACGGGTGGCGAAGAGTCCTTTGGCGGCTTCGTCGAGGTCCTTTTTCAGGTCCTCCGGGGTGCTGGCCCCGGACTGCATGGCGGCCAGCGCCATTCCCATGGCCGTGGCGACACCGATTGCCGGCGCCCCGCGGATGACCATCGTCCTGATGGAGTCACCGACTTCCTGCCAGGTAGTGTGATGAATGTATTCCTCGTTGAGCGGCAGCACCCTCTGGTCGATCATCACGACCTCGTCTCCCTGCCACTCTATGGTTTTGACTGAATAGCCGCTCGCGTTCATTTGCCTACCTCAAATCAGTTATGACCGTATCCGGCTCGTGATTTTGCAGTTTCTGAATGGGGCGGGCTCTTTACGTCCCTTCGTTCCATGAGGCGAGATACGCGACCTGTTCCGGCGTGAGCTCATCTATCTTCATTCCCATCGACTCCAGCTTGAGGGCGGCTATATGCTCGTCGATGTCCACCGGCACCGGATAGACCTTGTTCTCCATCGTCTCGTGGTTCTGGACGATGAACTCGGCGGCAAGCGCCTGGTTGGCGAAGCTCATGTCCATGACCTGGGCCGGATGCCCCTCGGCGGCTGACAGGTTTACCAGCCGGCCTTCGGCCAGAAGGAAGAGGACGCGGCCGTCGGGCAGCGCGTATTCCTCCATGAAATCGCGCACGGTGCGGTTTGAGGTGGACATGGTCTCCAGGGCCGGGATATCGATCTCGACATTGAAGTGGCCGGTATTACAGATGATGGCGCCGTTCTTCATGACTTCCATGTGTTCGCCACGGATGACGTGCTTGTCACCGGTGGCGGTCACAAACAGATCGCCGTATTTGGCGGCGTCGGCGATGGGGGCCACCCTGTAGCCGTCCATTACCGCCTCGAGTGCCCGTAGCGGGTTGACCTCTACGACTGTAACCCGGGCGCCCATGCCGGATGCGCGCATGGCGACACCCCTGCCGCACCAGCCATAACCGGCGACGATGACGTCCAGACCGGCCAGCAGCATGTTCGTGGCGCGGATGATGCCGTCGATGGTGGACTGTCCGGTGCCGTAACGGTTATCGAACATGTGCTTGGTATTGGCCTCGTTGACAGCGACTACGGGGAACTTGAGAACGCCGTCGGCCTCCATGCTCTGCAGGCGGATAACGCCGGTTGTGGTCTCTTCCGTGCCGCCGAGGATATCGCCGATCTGGTCCTCGTACTCGGCGTGAACCACGCCGATGACGTCCGCGCCATCGTCCATCGTCACATGCGGCTTGTGCGCGACCGCGGCGGTGATGTGCTTGTAATATGTGTCGTTGTCTTCGCCCTTGATGGCATAAGTGCTGATGCCGTAATGCTTGACCAGGGCTGCCGCAACGTCGTCCTGTGTGCTTAAGGGGTTGGAGGCGCAAAGCACTACGTCAGCGCCGCCTGCCTTCAGCGTACGGGCAAGGTTGGCCGTCTCAGTAGTAACGTGCAGACAGGCTGAGATGCGTATTCCCGCCAGGGGCTGCTCCTTCTCGAACCGCTCGCGGATCGAAGCCAGAACGTTCATCCTTTTTTCAATCAGATCTATCTTGAGCTTGCCCTTGTCGGCAAGTCCAAGGTCTTTGACGTCATGAGCTACGTCTTCAGGCACTGTCCTCTCCTTTATTAGATTTCCATTTATTCCCACTGTGCAGAAAAAACCGGGCTGAAGGCAAAACCTTGCAGCCCGAAAAATTTTATTTCCGCCTTGGGGTAAAGCGAAGCTTTTTCACCGCCCGGTCATGCAGAAGCGGCAACGATTAGTTTAGCAAATGCAGGCTGTATAGTGTAATGGTACCCGGTACGCCGG
>Ga0265292_1001057_pt1 | contig 27493 bp, 29 predicted proteins | sample Munlanlewell296A_FD_189080 | JGI IMG/M metagenome (GOLD analysis project Ga0265292, IMG submission 189080) | Leachate microbial communities from a municipal landfill in Southern Ontario, Canada - Leachate well 296A | ecosystem: Engineered > Solid waste > Landfill > Unclassified | place: Canada... | reverse complement strand
TGCAAAGGTACGCCGTGGGCCGGGATAATTAGGATGCGCGGGAGCTTTGCAGAAGGAGAAGGCGGGGAGGGGGCGGTGGCGGGTGGAATTTCAGAAAGGTCTTTTACCATTTTAACGCCCAGGTTTTTAAACTTTTCCACCACCTGAGAGTTGTGTACCAGGTTGCCCAGCATAAAAATGGTTTGGTTTTTGCCGGCATTTTCCAGGGCAATCCGGTAGGCCCGCTCAACTCCTTCACAAAAACCGGCATATTTGGCAATTAAGATTTTTTTGGGCATAGATTTATGCGCTCCCGGCCGCGGTGACTAACTATACCTGATCCCGGCTTTTTTCATCCGCTGGAGGGCTTCTTTGATGCGGGAAGTTTTAACTGTAATGGCCATGCGAATATAACCTTCGCCGAATTTACCGTAGCCGGAGCCGGGAACCGCCAGGATGGCGCATTTATCCATCAGTTCTTCCACAAACTGGGATGAGGTATGACCTTTGGGTGTTTTTACCCACACATAAAAAGTGGCTTTGGGTTTTTCCAGTTTCCAACCCAGTGTATTTAATCCGTTGACCAGCGCATCCCGCCTCTCTGCAAAAGTAGCGACGGTTGCCAGAACACAGTCCTGCGCCCCGGTTAAGGCCTTAGCGCCGGCGTGCTGGATAGCTTTGTATGCGCCCGAATCGATGTTGGTTTTGATGATAGAGAGTGCGTGCAAGGCCTTGGCGTTGCCCACCACCATACCCAATCTCCAGCCGGTAACGTTGTAGGTTTTGGAAAGCGAGTGGAATTCGACCGCCACATTTTTTGCGCCGGGGATTTCCAGAATACTTTTGGGCCGGTAGCCGTCGTAAGCCATTTCGGAATAAGCCAGGTCGGAACATAGCAGAATGTCGTATTCACGTGCAAACGCCACGGCCGCCTTGAGAAATTTTTCGTCGGCGACGGCCCCGGTGGGGTTATTGGGATAGTTAATGAACATGAGCTTGGCTTTTTTGGCAATGTTTTTTGGAATTTCGTTTAATTTAGGAAGAAACCCGTTTTCTTCTTTGAGCGGCATAATGTACGGTGTGCCGCCGGCTAAAATAGTTGCCACGCGGTAGACGGGATAGGCAGGGTCGGGAACCAGCGCAATGTCTCCCGGATCAATAAACGCAAATACAATGTGCGCCAGGCCTTCTTTGGAACCAATTAGCGCCATGACTTCACTCTTGGCATCTAATTTAACGCCAAAGCGCTTGCTATACCAGGTGGCCACCGCTTCCCGAAATTCATGCGTGCCTTTGTAGGGAGGGTATTGTTGAAATTGCGGCTCTTTGACGGCGGCTTGCAAAACGTTGGTGATGGTTTCGGGTGTAGGGAGATCCGGGTCGCCGATCCCAAAGTCAATAATGTCGGCACCTTTGGCCTGCAGTGCGGCTTTCTTTTTGTCAATTTCGGCAAAAAGGTAAGGGGGCACATTGGCGATGCGTTTGGCCAATTTCATACAACGTATTCTCCTTTAAATATGGTTTCCGCCGGCCCCCGCATGCAAACGTGATTGTCCTCTTCCCACTCGATTTCGAGCGAACCGCCCGGCAGCTGTACCGTTGCTTTGCGGTTGAGCAGGCCGTTTAATACTCCGGCCACCACCACCGCGCAGGCCCCCGTGCCGCAGGCCAGGGTTTCCCCCGCGCCCCGCTCCCACACTTTTACTTCCACTTCGTTTTGGTTTTGGACACGGGCAAATTCAACGTTGGTACCTTCGGGGAATTTTTCCAATGTTTCAATTGCGGGCCCGTCTTTTAAAAGATCAATCTCCTTAAAATTTTTGGTAAAAATTACGCAATGCGGGTTTCCTATTGAAACACAGGTGGCGCGGTAGGCCTTGCCGGAAAGGATGATTTCTTCATTGATGACGTGTTCCTGCTCTTCCCCGAGCATGGGAATTTCTGAACGCTGCAGGCGCGGCTCTCCCATGTCGACCTCAACGCCAACAATTTGATCGCCTTCTTTGATAATGGCGGGAACGCGGATGCCGGCTTTGGTTTCGACTGAGATAATATCTTTTTTTTGTTTGGCGGTTTCGTAAATATAGCGGGCAAAACAGCGGATGCCATTGCCGCACATCTCTGCCTCTGATCCGTCAGGGTTGAAGATTTGCATCCGAACGTCGGCAATGGTGGAGGGCCAGACCAGCAACAAACCGTCGGCACCAATCCCATAATGCCGGTCACACATATCGATGGCTAATTTTTTCAGGTCGTATTCTTCCAGTTTGGTTTCGCGGCCGTCGATTAAAATAAAATCGTTGCCCAAGCCGTGCATTTTAACAAAATTGAGCGGAGTCATAATGTGGTTATTTTAACATAAAATTAATTGGGCAAACCGTGAAATTTTTTTAGCGTGTGTCCGATATAAAGGAAGAATAAACCGAAAAAAAGGAGAAAAGCTATGGTTAAAGTGGTTCGCAGGTTTTGCCGGGTTGAGGCATTACAACTTGGAGGGAAATTTGCGGCGCCGCGGCGGGGCGAGACCCCCCAACTGGTGGGGGGTTGCCTGTTAAGAAAAGGTTCCCAGATTTGTCCGGAGGTTGTTAAGGTATCAGCCGGTAAGCCGCTTGAAGTGCTGATGCAGGTTCGAGAGCACTCACGCCGGCATCCGAGTGATTCTACGCTTGGTTTTAAATTGAATATTCCTGATGAAGTACGCAGCAGGTTGAGAGTGAAATCGCAGGATTTACTGCCAGGAGCGGTTTCGCCGCTGGGTCTTCAAAAACGTGTTTTGTTGCCGCTTACATTGCAAGGCATGGAGCTGGAAGGACAAAATGCTATATTTTTAAATATTGAACACGATTTTGGACAAGGCAGTGGTTTGCCGCCCTACGTGGAGCGCGTGCGGGCCATGCTGAGCGGCATCGTAAGATGGCAACTGCCGCCAGAAGAGGTGGATGAAGCCGACGAAGGTTTTGATGCTGATTTTTACGAAGGTTAAGGCAGGTAACTAGCCAAGCTCCCCGGCGTTTCCGAAACCGAAACCTTGCAAAGTTGTGGCAACTTTCTCTTTAATTGTCCATAAATCCATTGGGCCACATTTTCACTGGAGGGATTGATTTTTTTGAAGGGCGCCAAATTGTTAAGGTTTGTGTGGTCGAGCTGTTCAACTACCGCAGATAATTTGGCTTTAATTTCCCGGAAATCCACCATGAGGCCGAGGTGGTTAAGCTTTTTACCCTTGAGCGATATTTGTACTTTCCAGGTATGCCCGTGCAAATTTTCGCACTGACCTTTATATTTTCGTAATGCGTGCGCCGCGTCAAAAGAAGCATCGACGGTTAATTCGAACATGATTTTTCCCTTGATCCCTTTGGCCTTCAGCCCTTTTCTTCATAATCCAATTTGCTTCACGCCGCTAATGGTCCGATTCATCAGCCGGCTTCCCAGCTCTTCAAATTGTACAACCGATCCGGTTACCAAGAAAGTGTATTTTGCGCCTTTTTGGACTTTGAGCAAGTTTCTTTTAGCGAGCAGGGCTTTGGTTTCTTCCACTGCCTGGATGGCGGGATCCACCAGCGTTACGCCGGGACCGAGAATTTCTTGGATTAACCCGGCCACGTGCGGATAATGAGTACAACCCAAAATCAGCGTGTCGCAGCCATTTTCAATAATTGGTTTTAAGTAATCTTGCAGGACGCGGCGGGTTTCGTCGGCTTCGACAAAGCCGCCTTCAATTAACGGGACCAAAAGCGGAGTAGCTACCGCAGTAACGACGACATCTTTGTGTAATTCTTTTAAGGTATTTTGGTAGGCCTGGGATTCGATGGTGTTGACGGTAGCAATGACACCGATAAAGCCGTTGTTTGAGGCCAAAATTGCGGCGCGCGCTCCCGGGCCAATTAAGCTGACGATTGCGGTATTAAAACGATTTTTTAAAATTGGATAAGCCACGGCCGAAGAGGTGCCGCAGGCCAAAACAATTATTTTTACTCCCTGCTGGACCAAATAACTGATGATGTCTTCGTTGATTTTAATAATTTCTTCGGGGGGGCGGCTGCCGTAGGGGACGCGGGCGGTATCGGCAATATAAATCACATCTTCGTTGGGCAGCTGGCGCGCAATTTCTTTTAAAACCGTCAACCCCCCAACCCCGGAATCAAAAATGCCAATCGGGGCAATGGGCGGCTGGTTTTTTTCTGCAACCCCGCCCCCGATTTTGGTGACAATCCGCTGGGTTATGACCCGGTCAATGTGAGGTACTTCTGCCACGACGGGGCTCCTTAAGTTTTTTTACATGAAAGTGTTTCAGTAATTCTATTAATTTGCTTTTAGTGTTAAGCTCCGGCTGGTCCAGCACTTTTTCCAGTAAGTAATTCAGCGCCTGTCCCACCACCGGTCCCGGGTTGATTTTAAGGGCTTTTATTATGTCGTGGCCGTTAAGCGCCAAATCGGTTACTTTTAAGGCGTGGTCTTCCTTCAGTGCTTTTTGAATGCGGCGCCGCAGTTTTTTTAAGTATTTTAACCCGATGGTTTTACTCATAGCGGCAGAGTCCGCCGCGCGGACCGCAAACAAGTCCTCGATGTTGTCTTTCCCGACCCGCCGGATAAACCGGCGGATAGCGGCATCTCCCCATTCATCCTGGTATTCAAACATGTGGTTGCGTACCAGGTTGGTGATTTTTTGGATATGTGCGTTGCTGAATTTTAACCGGCGCAAAATTTTTTCCGCTTTTTTTTCGCCTTTTACGTTGTGGTTATAAAAAGTCATGCCTTTTTTACATTCGGGCTTGGAAATATCGTGTAAAAGTGCGGCCAGCCGCAACACCGGGCCGGTTTGGGGGGCGGCGTCCATTGAGTATAAGCTGTGCCAGTATACGTCGTAGCGGTGGTAGGGGCGGGGTTGGCGCACGCCAAAGCAGGACGTCAATTCGGGCATAATAATTTTCAGTAAACCGCTTTTGCGCATCAATTCTATGGCGATTGAGGGATGTTCGGTTTCCATGATTTTTAGCAGTTCTCCCTGGATGCGTTCTACCGCAACTTTTTTTGCTACAGATAGCGTTTTGGCTATGGCCGCAAAGGTTTTGGGCTCAATTTTAAAGTTTAATTTAGCGGCAAACCGGCAGGCGCGGAGTGCGCGCAGTCCGTCTTCTTTGAACCGGTCGACCGGGTTGCCTACCGCGCGGATGATTTTGTGCTGGAGGTCTTTTTTGCCGCCGAAAATATCTACCAGCGTTTTGCTAACCGGATCATAAGCCATGGCGTTGATGGTAAAATCGCGCCGGGCCAGGTCTGCGGTTAAACTTTTGGTAAAGTGCACGCGGTCGGGATGCCGGCCGTCAGAGTATTTTTCTTCAGAGCGGAAGGTCGTAACTTCATACTTGCCTACCCCGGCTTGCCGGTGGCCGTCCGGCAAAATAACGGTAACGGTGCCGTACTTAATGCCGGTGGGGACGGCTTTTTTGAAAAGCTTAATCATCTGCGCGGGCGTAGCGCTGGTGGTCAGGTCCCATTCGGCGATTTTTTTGCGCAAAAGCGCATCGCGCACACAGCCGCCCACCAGGTAACATTCAAAACCAGCACCTTGCAGGGTTTTGATGATTTTTAGTGCTCCCGCGAGGATTTTTTTCATGTTAGAAGTTTAGCGGAAAGGCACGGGAATGTAAATAAGGAAGCTGGTACAATAATACAAATATGCGCGAAGTTGGAACGGTTACCAAATTGGTGGGCTCGGAGCGGGCCCTGGTTGAGATGGCAAGCTCTGGTGCATGTAATAAATGCCGGGCCTGTACATTTTTGGCGGGGGAGGGCAAGATGGCAGTGGAAGCTCAAAATTTGGTCGGCGCGCGGGTGGGGGACCGGGTGGAGGTTTTTATTCCGGAAAAGAATGTGATTTGGCTTTCATTTTTGGTTTATATTTTCCCGCTTTTGGGGTTGCTGGCTGGATACTGGTTGGGGGCAACCGTGTGGCCCAGGGTAGCGGCGGGACGCAATGCAGAGTTTGCCGGAATAATTTGTGGTTTTGTGGGGATGGGATTGTTTTTGGGGGCTTTAGGCGTGTATGATAAATGTCGGCGGGGGCAGTTAGGTGTGCGCTTGACCAAAATAATGTAAAGGCGGGAGCAAAACGCATGGGCAGTTTCTACTGGGGGTTAAGTGTGGTTTCGGTGGCGGCGGGGATTTTAGTTTTTTTATGGTCCTTTAAAATCTTTTTGCAGATTTTTACTCTGGCCCGCACCCGTCTTTTCACCTTTTGGTGGTTGGCGTTGATTGTCCTGATTGTTTTTTTTCTTTTGGGATATTTGGGGTTTGAATATTTTTTGATTACGGGGAGGGGGCCGCTGGATTGCACGATTTTGGTTTCGCAGGTTTTTCTGTGGGGGGCGGTGTTTGCTTTTATTTGTGCCCGGCTCTTTTACCTTACGGTTACCAAACTGGCGGGCGTTAAGACCTATTTAGAAGAAGAAGTTGACCTGCAAACCCAGGCACTGCAGGCCAACACCGTACAGCTGGAAAAACAAAACCAGGAATTGATTGCCCTGGACAACCTGAAAAATGAATTTGTGTCGGTGGTTTCTCACGAATTGCGCACGCCTTTGACGATTGTTCAGGAGGGGATTGTAATTGTGCTGGAGGGGATTGTGGGGGGGTTGAATGACCAGCAGAAAGAAATTCTTTCTTCTGCACGGGGCAACATTGAGCGCCTAACCCGCCTGGTTAACGATATTTTAGACATTTCAAAAATCGAAAGCCATCATTTGGCGTTAAACTTGGGACCGGTTGACCTGTTATCTATCATCCAGGATGTGATCAATCAGCTGAAAATCAGAGCCAAAGAGCGGCAAATTGAAGTAAGCGTGGATAAGTTTCCTGCCGCGCCGGTTGCCGTTAGTGCGGATCCGGATCGATTGCACGAAATACTGATCAATTTGCTCTCGAATGCGGTTAGGTTTACCAATGACCGCGGCCGGATCGGCGTTGAAGTTTTTGATCGACTGGATTGCATTGAAATTAGTGTGGTGGACAATGGGATTGGTATTGCTGAAGAAAATATGCCAAAACTTTTTTCTAAATTTCAACAGTTTCATCGCACGCCGGGACAGGGGACCAAAGGCACGGGCTTGGGTTTGGCCATAACCAAAGGGCTAGTTGAGCTGCACGGGGGCCGGATTTGGGCGGAGTCGGAATTAGGGAAAGGCAGCCGGTTTACGTTTACGCTGCCAAAGCGATAGCGTCAGGCCTGCTCTTCCCGTGCGGTGGCCTTTTCGTAAAACTCCCGATAATGGTCTTTTTCCGGGCTGTTGCGTAGCGCCATGGCTGCTCTGGGATGCTCGTTGAGCATACCGGCAATTGCGTAGGGGATAACGTAGCCCCACTCCAGTTTTTCGCGCAAAGGAATAAATTCTTTTGCAATAACGTCGAGGATGGGGCGGATATCGTATTTGGGATTTTTCAGGAAACCCAGCAAAAGCTCCAGCGGACAGTTGCCGGCGGCTCTCCCCAAGCCATAGATGGTGCCGTCCACATAATTGGCGTCATGGATAATGGCTTCAATGGTATTGCCAAATGCCAGCTGTTGGTTGTTGTGGGCGTGCATGCCCACTTCTTTGGTTTTTAAAATGCTTTTGGCTTTTTTGATGAGAAATTCGGTGGTTTCCTGGTAAAGCGAGCCAAAGCTGTCAACGATATAAATGACTTTAGCTTTGCTTTCTTCCTCTAATTGATGCAGGGCTTCATTCAGCTCGTTGTCGAGCGCCTTGGAAATGGCCATGATGTTGACGGTGGTTTCGTAGCCCTTTTCGGCAAAATTGTTGATGAGAAAAATTGCCTTGTCGATTTCTTTAATGTAGCAGGCCACGCGGATCATGTCGACCGGGCTGTTTTTTTTGGGTTTGATGTCGTCAACGTCAACGCGGCCCACATCCACCATGACCGAAAGTTTGGTTTTGGAAGGGACGCCGTCAATGATTTTCTTAATGTCCTCATCGTCGCAAAATTTCCATTTGCCAAATTCCTGGCCGGCGAACAGTTTTTTTGAGTTTTTGTAACCGATTTCCATGTAGTCGACCCCGGCGGCGGAAAGCGCTTTATACACCTCGCGCACAAACCGGTCGTCAAAAGCATGGTTGTTAATTAATCCTCCGTCGCGGATGGTGCAATCCAAAACCTTAATTTTTTCTCTGAACATGGTTGGTCCTTTCTTTTAATCAGTAAGCTTTTCGATAAAATACCCCAGTAAAATGCCCAACATCAAAGTCATTGTGCAAATGGGGATGAGGGATAAAGGCTCGGCTTGGGCGATTAAAATTCCGGTTGGCAGAAAAATTAAATAGGCAATTATAATGCCTTTGAGGGCGCCGGTCAGCGGTAGGGTGGTGGTTGCGGTCATCAGCCCAACCACGACCCACATGGCAAAAGCGGAAAAGTTGGACCAGGCGGGTAGTTTTTGGATCAGCATTGGTGTAATGTCGATTAAACCGACGATAGTCCCAAATATGATCCCAAGCTGAATTTTGTTTAGTTTAAACATGTTATGAAGTATAACGTAATAATAAAATATTGCAATTTGGAATTGCGGTATAATATGATTACAAAAATAGAATAATGAGCAGAAGGAGGTGGGCATAAATGGTAAAGGAGATTGTCGCGAATCGAAAATTGCCTGCACGAAAAAAATATCAAGACCTACTGGATGCCATTGGAATTCTCCTGCAGCAATCGAAGCTGGAAGCATTTAGGCAAATCAATACCCTCTTGGTGAAAACGTATTGGGAAATTGGCAGGCACATTGTGGTTTATGAGCAGCAGAACAAAGTAAAAGCCGAATATGGGACTAAGTTGCTTGACCAAATGGCGGCAGATTTAAAACACCGTTACGGAAAAGGGTTTAGTCGCAGTAATGTGATTTACATGCGCTTGCTGTATTTAAAATACCCAAAAAGTCAGACACTGTCTGACCAATTGAGCTGGAGCCATTATGTTGCCTTGCTTGGACTTTCCGATGATCTTTCTCGCATGTTTTATGAGAAAGAGTGCATGGCTAACCATTGGAGCGTCAGGGAGCTGGAAAGGCAAATTGATTCCGTGCTTTTTGAGCGTTTGGCATTAAGTCGAGATAAAAAGGGGATATTGAAACTTGCCGAGAAAGGCCAGGTTATTGCCAAAGCGCCGGACGCAATAAAAGATCCGTATGTACTAGAGTTTTTGGGTATTCCGGAAAAACACCAGCTAAGCGAAAAAGAAATTGAGCAAAAAGTTATAGATAATATGCAGGCCTTTTTACTGGAGCTGGGCAAAGGTTTTTCGTTTGTGGCACGGCAATTTCGCATTACCTTAAACAACAAGCATTTTTATGTTGATCTGGTTTTTTATCACCGGATACTAAAATGTTTTGTATTGATTGACCTTAAGCTTGGCAAGATAGCCCACCAAGACATTGGTCAAATGAATATGTATTTGAACTACTTTAAAAAAGAAGAAATGGCTAATGATGACAATGAGCCCATCGGGATCGTCCTGGGAGCAAAAAAAGATCATATCCTGGTTGAATATGCGTTAGGCGGAATCTCGAATCGATTATTTGCTTCAAAATATCGTTTGTCACTGCCGGATAAACAATTATTGCAAAAAGCAGTTGAGCAGATAGTAGCTCGAGAAACGGAACATTAGCGTGAACCTGCAAATGCCAGTTTTGTATTTATCGCAAGATGAAGTTAAATCATTTATCGATATGCCCGCGGTGCTAAAAGCGGTTGAGGCCGCGTTTGTGGCTTATGCCCAGGGCAAAACCCAGATGCCAGCCAAGCTTTACCTCGATTTCAAAAAATACTCCGGCGATTTGCGCATTATGCCGGCTTATCTGGAAGATCTTGATATTGCAGGGACCAAAATTGTAAATGTCCATCCCCAAAATCCAGCTAAGGGCCTGCCCACCGTCATGGCGACAATTATTTTGAACGATCCCCAAACCGGCGCATTGCTGGCCGTGATGGACGGCACTTATATTACTAATTTGCGAACTGGTGCGGCCGGCGGAATTGCCGCAAAATATCTGGCGCGTAAAGATTCAAAAATTATCGGATTGGTGGGTGCCGGCGCCCAGGCCGAAACCCAGCTTTTAGCTCTGCAATGCCTGTTTAAAATTGAAAAAGTAAAAGTTGCAAGTTTGGATTTTGAATCCAGTAAAAGATTTGCCGCGAAAATGTCCACGGCTATAAAATTACCGATTGAAGCGGTAGCAACAATAAAAGAAGCCGTCGATGCGGATATTGTTTGCACGGTTACTCCGTCGCGCAGTCCCATTGTGGCTAAAAAATGGATAAAACCCGGCACGCACATCAATGCGATTGGCGCGGATGCCGCCGGAAAAGAAGAGCTGGATCCGGAAATTTTAAAAAGCGCCAAAATTGTGGTTGATACCTGGGCCCAGGCCAGCCACAGCGGGGAGATTAATGTCCCGCTGGCTAAAGGGATTATCCGACAGGAAAATATATATGCGGAATTGGGGGAGGTGGTGGCGGGCAAAAAAGCCGGCAGGGAAAAAGCGCATGAAATTACGGTTTTTGATTCAACCGGCCTGGCGATTCAAGATATCAGCGTGGCGAAGGTGGTGTACGACCTTTTTCTGCAGCATAGTATAGCGGGCGGTCAAGATTTTATCTACTTATCTGGGGCTGGTCCTTGATCTTGCGGCCAGTTCTTCAACCGTGCCCAAAACTCTAGCGGGAACTCCACCTACGACCACACTTGGAGGAACCTCTTCTATCACAACTGCTCCGGCGGCAACGATTGAGTCCCGACCAATTCTTTTTACGCCCGGTAAAATGCGCGCCCCCATTCCGATCCAAACACCATCTTCAATAACAATCGGCAGTGCATACTCAATGCCCTCTTTATTACGCGGCCCAGGAAGCAGTGGATGATTTACGGTTGAGATTAAAACTCCGGGGCCAAATTTTACTTCATCACCAATAACAACCAAATTGCGATCTAATATCACGCACCCATAATTAAAATAGACCCTGCGTCCGGTCCGGATATTTCTACCATAAGGGCAGTGAAATGGTGGCTCAACCACGGTCCCTTCGCCAACTTTTCCAAATAATTTTTGCAGAACGCTAAACCTAAAGGCGGGATCGGTCACGCTTGATCGATTGAACATGGTGCAAAGAGATTCGGCCCAGTCGCAGGCCCGCAATAAATCGGGATCCTGGGCATCATAAGGCCGGCCCGCCAGCATGGCAACTTTTTGCGGGCTGGTGGTAGTATCCAAAGGGCTAACCCCAACAGCAGCTAATCTAGCTTCCCGCAGCATGTGTGCCGGAAATAATTCCGGGTTTTGGAGGTGGTAGCGCAGATGATCTGCCCTCAGCTGTAACCTGCCAGCCATTTCTGGGCCGAGTACCCGTGGTACAAGCTGTATAACTTTTCTTACGTCGAACATAAGATTGATTCCTTCCAGGAATATATCGATATAATTTGCGTTAGATTGCAGGAAAGGGGGAGGATTTTTTTGGAGGGGGCCAATTGAGGCCCATTTTGCGCTATAATTCCAGACAGGTTGGGTGAAGTTGGCTTTTTGGGAGAGGGTAGATGAACTTGCTGATGAACGATGTTAAAATGAGCTGATTTTTACTGAATCAATAATCCATGATTTGATTTGTTTATAAGGTAGAAAAAAATGAAAGAACCATTTGTCCCACAGTCTTTGCCTTTGCAATCGCTCAATTGGGTTGAGTTTATTAATCTTATTGGTCGTGCCAATGCGGAACTGGCAAGATATGACGGAATTTTGCAGGGAATAATAAATCCAAGCGTCATGTTGTCTCCGTTGACTACCAAAGAAGCGGTGGTTTCTTCAAAAATTGAAGGGACGCAAGCTTCTCTTGAAGAAGTTTTGGCGTTTGAAGCGGCTCCGGACAAAAACAACGAAAAATTCAATGATATCAAGGAAATATTAAACTATCGAAATGCGATGAAATTTGCTGTCAACTGGCTGGATAGCAAACCAATTACTTTAAATCTGGTTAAGCATATTCATGAGATATTGCTGGATAGTGTCCGGGGCAGAGATAAGGGTCGTGGTCGGTTTAGGGTTGTGCAAAATTGGATAGGGACGCCCGGCGCAAAGATGGAAGAGGCAACTTATGTCCCGCCTTCCCCCATGTTTTTAATGGAATATTTGTCAAACTTTGAAAAGTATATCCATTTTGACGAAAAAGACCCATTGGTTCAGCTTGCCATCCTGCATGCGCAATTTGAAATCATTCACCCGTTTCTGGATGGGAATGGTCGTTTGGGTAGGATATTGATTCCGTTATTCCTATTCGAGAAAAAAATCTTAAACCTGCCGATGTTTTATATCAGTGAATATCTAGAAGCACACCGGGAAGAATATTATGCCAGATTAAATGATGTAACGAAAGGTAGCCAATGGGAAAAGTGGATTGAGTTTTTCCTTGGGGCCATTATTAACCAGGCCAAAGTTAACTGCCAAAAGGCAAAGGGGATTCTTGGCTTATATGAGCAAAAGAAAGAAAAATTGGCGGAAGTTACCCATTCCCAGTATGTCATCAGGGTTTTGGATACGCTTTTTGCCGGGCCGATTTTTAGTAGCACCAGTTTTGTCCAGCGCTCCAAAATTCCTAGACGAAGCGCTTTGCGTTTGCTTAAGCAGCTTAAGGATGAAAAAATCGTTTTTACTCTTTATCCCAGCAGCGGTCGAAGGCCCGAGATGCTGGTTTTTAAGAAATTAATGGGAATTGTTGGATAATCGGGGCTTGGTATAGTGTTGGTATATCATTTTGATATATTTAATGGCACACAAACTATTTTGCGTGCCAATTATCGCCAAAAGTGGCACACAAGACAGTTTTTTTGGGGAGTGTAATACATGATGCAAAACCCCATCTCCATATTTTTGTCCGCCAAATCCACCGAAGAGGCGAGGGCGCAAAAAGTGATTACTGCTGCAGCCGTTGTCATTGGTGCGTATGTGGCGGTGAAATAGGTAAGTGAAAGGCGAAACAAATAAATGGCAATAACCAGTCGGAAACAACTACACGAACGGCTCTGGTCGGCAGCGATTCAGCTGCGAGCTAACAGCGGATTAAAGCTAAATGAAATTTCCGAGCCGATCCTTGGCCTGATTTTTCTTAAATTTGCCGATGTTCGTTTCAAACGAGCAAAGGTGGAAATGGAACAAGAAAGGGCACAAGCAAAAAGTGTACGGCGTCAGTCACCGCTTACGTCCGATCACTATAAGTCTAAAGGGGTGCTTTATCTGCCAGAGATTGCCGCTTATTCATATTTAATGAATCTTGCAGAAGGGGAAAATCTTGGCAAAGCAATTAATGACGCGATGCGGGCGATTGAAGCAGATAATACCGATTTGGCTGGGGTTTTGCCGCAAGACTTTACTTCTCTCTCAAAAAAAGCGGATGAAAATAATCGGATATTAATTACCCTTCTTAAGAATTTTAATCAAATTCCCGATGATATTGAAGGTGACGCTTTTGGTGAGATTTATGAATATTTTCTGGGCGAATTTGCGCGTGCCGAGGGAGCCAAGGGTGGCGAGTTTTTTACCGCACAGCCGATTGTTAAGCTTTTGGTAGAAATTATTGAGCCGTATCATGGAAAGATTTTTGACCCGGCCTGTGGCAGTGGCGGGATGTTTGTGCAATCGGCGCATTTTGTGGAGGCACATACCAAGAACAAAACGCAGGTAATGAATGAAGTTGCGCTCTACGGTCAGGAAAAAGGCGAAACCAATGTCCGCATTGCAAAGATGAACCTGGCAATTCACGGCCTGTCTGGCAAAATTGCCGAAGTTAATTCATATTATGACGACTTTTTTCAAAGTGTGGGCAAGTTTGATTTTGTGCTGGCCAATCCTCCTTTTAATGTTAAGGGAAAAGATAAAAACCAACAGCTGGTAATTGATCCCGCCCGTCTTCAAGGGGATCCGCGCTACTATTTGGGTTTACCGCTGACGGGCAAACAAGAAATTAGTAACGCCAATTATCTTTGGATGCAGATATTTGCCAGCGCGCTTAACCCGCAGGGGAGGGCTGGCTTTGTTATGGCTAACTCTGCAACCGATGCCGGCAATGCCGAAAAAGAAATTCGCAAAAAGATGATCGATGATGGGCTGGTTGATGTAATTTTATCGGTGGGGACCAATATGTTCCTCAATGCGACGCTCTCCTGTACCCTTTGGTTTTTTGATAAGCGCAAGGCCGGCACCAAGCGGCAAAAGAAAATTCTTTTTATTAACGCGCAAGATATTTATACCGAAATTGACCGTGCCCACAGTACCTGGACCGATGAGCAAATTCAGGAAATTGCCGGTATTGTGCGGCGTTATCGGGAGGAAGAAAAAGCGGGTAAGTACGCCGATATCAAAGGCCGTTGCAAAGTTGCAACCTTGGATGAAGTCCGCGCCAATGACTATTCCCTTAATCCCGGGCGCTACGTTGAAATTGTTGAAAAAGAAATCAGCGATGTTGATTTTGACAAGCGCATGAAAGAGCTGATGGGTGAGTTTACCTCGCTTACCCATGAAGCGCATAAGTTGGAGAAGAAGATTGTAGAGGACTGGGAAAAGATTTTATAGCTACCAGAGCTGCCGACCCAGTCGGCGACCCAGTCAACCGACCCAGTAATCTGGCAGGTGAGACAAGAATATCTTTGAAAGTGGGGAATTAAGCGAAAATTCAGTTAGTTCCATTTTGGAACATACTGCCGCTGAAGGTAAAAATACAGCTCCGATTTTGGTCGTGAGGCAAAAAAACTTTTTGAGATTGAGAAAAAGAGAGGAAGGGGAACAGATCAACAATGACAGCGTTTCAGAATTAACACGATTTCATCATAATTCGGAAACGCCAAGAAAGACGGCAGGCTTGCGAGCTGGAAGATTTGTTCAAATAGTAACATGGCAAGGAGAGGGTGAGAATTGGGAAGAAATGATCAATAAAAAGCTGGTAATTTCAAATAATGAATTGGGGATAAATGAAACTGTTACGTTGGCCTTTTCGGAAGAAGATTATTCTCAATTATCTGCTTTTCATGAAAAGGCGATAATGCTTTTTGGCTTAGAACTTTTTGCAAGAGGACTCAACCTAAAAACGCAAATAAATTGGCGTAAAGGTGAGGGATTAAGAGTTCAAGTTGAGCTTCCAAAAGATGATGATGTTTCATCTTTATTACATCGCCTGCGCCCCTTTATTTTGCAGGGAGAAATAACTAATTTCTATGAAATAACAAATCTGCTTTCGAGAAATATTCAAAATCTTCAAATAAGGGGGCTGCTAAAAGAAGCTCGAGAAACATGGTCGGGTGTAGCGGCTGCTAGTGTTATGCAGGTAACAATGATGATTTCTGGGGAAGGGACAAACGACAATCAGAAAATTATTTCCGATGAATTTCTGCATAAATGGCTAAATGCATATGAGTATCATTCTGATATAGAGAAAAAGACATCTATTGATAATCTCCATAAGTATTTTCCTCTTGAAGCTACTAAGGCCCTACTGATTAATTTATTAATTGAAAAGGTTAGGGCGATAGCATGTTTAAATGGATTGGTTGATTTGATTTTGGGTAATCAGTCAGAGCAAGCAGCTACCTTTATTATTGGGGAGAAATATGTTAAGGCTGCAGCGTAGTGTGGGGATAAATTACTAATGCAAAATACTTGGATGAGTAATAAATTGAAAGAAGTAACCACAAAAATTGGGAGTGGGGCTACTCCCCGTGGAGGACAAAGTGCATATTTGGACGAAGGGATTCCTTTAATAAGAAGCTTAAACATCTATGACTTGCAATTTAGTTATGCGGATCTTGCCTTTATAAATGATGAGCAGGCAAGGCGGTTGTCAAATGTAACCGTTGAGAAAGATGACGTCTTGTTGAATATCACAGGCGCATCGGTTTGTAGGTGTACTTCTGTTCCTGACAGCCTGGTACCTGCGCGAGTTAATCAGCATGTTGCAATTATTAGGGCAGATCGAAAACAGCTTGATGGCAAATATCTAAAATATGTTTTAGTGAGCCCCTTATATAAGCGTGCTCTTTTGGGATTAGCGACAACGGGGGCGACTCGTGAGGCGCTAACAAAAAGTGATTTAGAAAACCTTGAATTAAAGCTGCCAGAAATTAAGTCCCAATCCCGCATCGCCTCCGTCCTTTCCGCCTACGACGACCTGATCGAAAACAACGAAAAGCGGATCAAGATTTTGGAAGAAATGGCCCAGCGGCTTTATACCGAGTGGTTTGTTAAGTTTAAATTTCCAGGGCACGAAAAAGTTAAAATGGTGGAAAGTGGGACTCAATATGGGAAGATACCTGAGGGGTGGGAGGTGAGGAGGTTGGGGGACATAACAAGTGTAATAACAAAAGGGACTACTCCGACAACCATGAAAAAGAGTTTTGTTGAAAAGGGGATTAATTTTATTAAAATTGAATCTGTTGGTGATAATGGCGAAATCATGGAGGACAAACTGGCAAAAATTGATCAAGATACCCATGATTTGTTGAGTAGGTCTCAGCTGCAGTCTGGGGATGTGCTTTTTTCAATTGCTGGAGCGATTGGCAGAACAACTCTTATTACTCCAAAACTTCTACCTGCAAATACAAATCAAGCCCTTGCCATAATAAGATCAAAGGAAGAAGAATATGGATTATATCTTTATCAGGTTATTTCATCATTAGATTTCTTGAATTTATGTAAAGGGAGGGTCGTACAAACAGCTCAAGCAAATGTGAGTTTGTCTGTCTTGGCTTCGGTTTTAATACTATTCCCGGATATAAAGGAATTAATTGTGTATAACAAAGTAATTTCCCCGATCTTCGAAATGATTTCTAAGATGCGGGGGGAAATTAGAATTCTAGAAAAGACCCGCGATCTTTTAATTCCTCTGCTGGTTACAGGGAAAAGGGAGTTGAAATGTTGCACATAAACAAAGAGGCTGTTGAAAAATCAAAAAATCCAAAGGTAGATAGCCTTAAGGAATGGCTTGAGGGCAAGATGTATTGGGAACAGTATTTGTGGCAACTACACTTAACAAAGGAGGCCCTTAGCGATGCAGATATCAATAAATGCTATCAGTATATTTTAGAGGACTTTAATGTTATTAAGGAAGCTCCCGATAGAACGGTTATCGCATTTCAGGCTTTAAACCTAGAGGGAGCTGAGAAACCAAAGAATAAGGTAACTCTCGATAAAATTGAAAAACTCAGGAATGTAAATGCTATTGATGATAGCTGTATCATAGAGTTTTGTAAAAAGCTCACGATAATATACGGTGACAATGGATCAGGAAAATCAGGCATCGGACGCCTCTTAAGCAATGCGTGTAATTCACGAAAGCCTAGGAAACTCTTGCCAAATGCAAGAACGGATGCATCTTCGGGTATCACAAAAGCAAAAGCCACATTGCATGTGTCAGGTACATTCGGTTCAAGGGAAATTAACTACACAGTTGGCGACATAGATGCCGCACTCAAGTCTTTTTCGGTATTTGATCATGAATGTGCTTTGATCCATTTAAATAGCGAAAATAAAGTTGACTTTGTTCCATCAAAAATACAGATATTTGATGAGGTTTTTAAGAGCATCTCTGCTCTCGAAACAAAGTTACAAGAAGAGAGCAAGGCAAGAGCTAGCGCGAACCCTACAGAAGGCGTTTTTATAGGCACCTCAAGCGTGACCGAATTTCTTGCTTCTCTTTCCCACTTGACCACGGACGAGCAGATAAATGATGCCCTGAAATTTACTGTTATCGATAAAGAATTATTGACCCAGAAAACAACTGTTCTTTTAGAAAAGCAGAAGCAGGATGTTTCCGAGCGCAAAAAGGAACTGGCTGATGAGTGTAATGTCCTAAATACGTTCAAAACCACACTCTTGACTATGGGTGTCACTTTGTCTGTAGCCAAAGCCGAGGAGATCAATGCGCAGATATGTGCAATCAATGAGAAAAAGAAAATTGCTGACAAATTGAGCGTGAAAAACTTTGCATTTTCTGACTTTAATCACATTGGTAGTTTGGAGTGGAAGGCTTTGATTACGGCCGCTCAAAAGCTTTATGAGAAAGAAACTGTTTCGAAGGAAGGTGCTGTCCTCGAACATTGTTTGTTGTGTCGACAAGGTCTTGCCAAGAAAGAAAAGGTGCTTTTTGATGAGTATTGGAAATTTCTTAAGAGTACAGCCGAGGAGGAGCTTGCAACTGCAAGGCAAACACTATCAGCATCGCTGGCTGAGCTTGAAAGGGTGAGCTGTAGCTGGCCGGTATTTTCCGACACTGAGGTTGCCGTAAAAATACTCAAGAGAGATGCGGGGCCGTCACTTACAAAAATACAGGATGGATTTATTGCGCTCTTTACTCAGCTTATTGAATGGATCAAGAATGTAAAAAACGAACACGAGGTAGTTTTTGTCGTCGCAAAAATTAACCTGGACCCGATAACTACCCTTGTAAAGCAGAAAAATGATATTGTGGCAAAGCTATCCGATCCAATTTCGGAAATTAAGTCTCTCAATGAGGCGATAGCTTATTTGATGCATAAGCAGCAAGCATCCAATATCCTCACAAAGATTATTGATTATGTTGCCTGGTTGCGATGGCAAAATCTTGTTAGTAAAATTCAGTTTCCTACGATCAGAGGGAATACTACAAGAAAGAAGACCGAGATTATGGAGGAGATGGTAATTTCCAGATACATTGAGATATTTAATAGGGAAACTGAGAAGTTGGACTGTAATTTCGGACTTAAGGTTAAGTCTCATGGCCATGATGCGGAGACGCATAAGGAGTTAGAGCTTGGATTTGCTCGTGGCTATAGTCCGAGCGAAATATTGAGTGAGGGCGAGCAGACAGTCAGTGCCTTGGCAGATTTTCTTACGGAAGCCATGCTCGACAAAACAAATTCGGGCATTATATTTGATGACCCAGTCTGTTCTCTCGACCATCTACGAAAAACTGTCATAGCAAAAAGATTGGTTGAAGAAGCGAAAGAACGCCAAGTGATCGTACTCACTCACGATATTGTTTTTCTCCTCGATCTGCAGTTCTATGCTGATGCCGAATCGCTTGAGCATAGATCTTTATCAATGAGACGTATTGGAGATAATGTTGGGCTTATTAAGCCAGAGCTTCCTTGGATAGCATTGAATGTCGGCAAAAAAGTCGGTTACCTGAAGAATGAGCTTGGAGCTTTGAAGAAAGCCGAGACTGGTGACTCAGATGAGTATCGGAAAATGGTCAAACTCTGGTACATGCTTTTGCGGGAGGCTTGGGAACGAGCTGTCGAAGAACGATTGTTCAAGGGTGTTGTTCAGCGATTCAATAAGGGCGTGATGACCCTCAAGCTTCCTAAGGTTGAGGTTAACCCGGCTTTGATCAAGGAAATAACTGACGGCATGAGCGAGTCATCAAAGTGGCTTCACGACATGGCGGTTGGCATGAATCCGGCGGTGCCCAAGAGCGCCAATCTAGCCGCCGAGCTTGCATCGCTTGAGGGATTTATAAGTAAGGTGAAGCCTGATTAAATAATATGAACCCATTTAACGAATCTAATTTGGTTGAGAATTCCGTCATCAGCCTCATCAAACAGGTATGGGCCGATCCCGCCTGCCATATTGATGCCTATACCGATGAAAATGATTTATTGCTTGGCCGTGAGAATCAGGGCGAGGTAGTGCTCGAAAAGTTTCTTTTGCCGGCACTCAAAAAACTCAATCCCGGCATATCAGAAGAAGCCCTCACGCTGGCTATGGCGTCGCTTACCCGCGACCGCTCGCAATTAAGCCTGGTGGATGCTAATCAAGATGTTTACCGCCTTTTGCGTGATGGCGCCAGTATGATTGTTTCTCATCCCGATGGCACCGCCACCCCCGAGCTGATACGTTTTATCGATTTTGATACCTCATCCAATAATCATTTCTTGGCCGTTTCCCAGCTTTGGATTGTGGGGGAAATGTATACGCGGCGGCCGGATATTGTGTTGTTTGTTAATGGTATTCCGCTGGTGCTTTTAGAGCTGAAAGCGTCGCACAAGAGTTTAGTAGATGCCCACCGCGATAATATCCGTGATTATAAAGACACCATCCCTAAGCTTTTTTGGTACAACTTAGGAATTATTATTTCCAACGGTATTGAAAACAAGTTTGGCTCGCTGACTGCGCCGTATGAGTTTTTTAACGAATGGAAAAAGGCCGAAGGCGAAGCTGACCAACCCAAAACCGACTTGGCGACGATGATACGTGGAATTTGTGACAAGGCGCGCTTGCTGGATATATTTGAAAACTTTGTCCTCTTTGATGCATCGCGAGGTTCGGTTAAAAAGATATTGCCGCGCTATTTTCAATATTATGGGGTTAATCGTGCGTTTGATAATGTTGTCCATCGCCAGGATAAAGCAGGGAAGCTGGGCGTTTTTTGGCACACGCAAGGGTCGGGGAAGTCATATTCCATGGTTTGGCTTTCGCAAAAAGTTTTGCGCAAGCTGAAAGGTAATTTTACTTTTGTTATTGTCACCGATAGATCGCAATTAGACGGGCAGGCGTATGACAATTTTGCCAATGTTGGCGCGGTATATGAAAAAGAGGTTCACGCCGAAAGCATTGCTCACCTGCACGAATTGCTGGCGCAGGATCATCGCCAGATTTTTACTACTATCCAAAAGTTTCAGGACATTTCCGGCCCAATTTCCAAGCGCGATAGCATTATTGTTATGACCGACGAAGCGCACCGCTCTCAGTACGACCAGATGGCACTCAACATGCGCAAGGCGCTTCCCAACGCATCATTCCTTGGCTTTACCGGGACGCCCTTAATGTCAACCGACGAGCCCGAAACCATCAAAACCTTTGGCGAGTATGTTTCGGTTTACAATTTTGGCCAGTCGGTGGCCGATGGCTCGACCGTACCACTCTTTTATGAAAACCGTGTACCCAGATTAAAAAACGTGAACGAAAACCTCGAAGAACAACTGGGGCAACTGATGGACAGATACGATCTTGATGAGGATGAAGAGGAAAAACTGGAGAGGGAATATTCTGCTTTTTATGAAATTGTTACCCGCGAAGATCGGCTTAATCTGATTGCCCGGGATATTGTGGAGCACTTTGTGGGGAGAGGGTATAACGGTAAGGCGATGGTGGTTTCTATCGATAAAAAAACTACTTTTCGGATGTACGATAAGGTAAAGAAAGAATGGGCGCGTTATATTGCTAAACTACGGATGGATATCTCTCGCACTGCGGATGAGCGCGAACAGGAAAAAATACTTGCCAAGCTGGAACAGCACGAAAATGTTGATATGGCGGTGATGGTGAGTTTGGGCGATAACCAAAATGAAATTGCCAATATGGAACAATACGAAATTGATGTGCGGCCAATTCGCGAAAGAATACTTAAACAAACCTCCAAAGACGGCAGGATTATTTCACTTGAAGATGAATTCAAGGAAGCAGATAGTAATTTAAGAATAATTTTTGTCTGTGCCATGTGGATGACGGGCTTTGATGTGCCCAATCTTTCCACGCTTTATTTAGACAAGCCGCTAAAAAATCATACTCTGATGCAAACCATTGCCCGTGCTAACCGCGTTGCAGATGAGGGGAAGAAAAACGGCTTGATCGTGGATTATATTGGCGTCTTTAAAAACATTGAACGCGCGCTGGCTTTGTATGCGGCGAGTGGTACTGATGACGATGAAATCATCCGCAGTAAAGACGAGTTGCTTTCGGATCTAAAAAAAGCGTTGCAAAAAGCTAAAGAGTTTATGCGTGCAGAGCAAGTTGAGCTCGACGCTTTATTGGCCGCACCCAGCGAACAAAAATTACTGCTTTTGGAGAAATGTGCCAATAGTATTATTGGCGACGAGAATAAAAAGAAGCAGTTTCTTAACCTGGCCAGCGACCTGCAAAGCGCTTATCGTTCGGTTTTGCCTGACCCAAATGCCGAAGACTATTACAAGGAAGTAACGGCGATTCGTGTCTTGGCGTCTCGCCTGCGTGATGTGGGCGCCAGGAGTGTTGACGTTTCGCAGGTGAAAAAAGACTTGGAAGATTTGCTGGATAAATCTATCCAGGCCGGTGAATATGTTATCCCACAACATAAAAAGATTAAAGACTTAAGCCTGCTTGATGCTAATGCGCTCCGTGATTTTTTTGCCGGTATAGAAAATAAAAACATGCAGATGGCCAGTCTATGTGCCGAGCTGGAGGACAAAATTGCAGAGATGGTAAAGTGGAATAAAAAACGCGCCCGGTTTATGGAGAGGCTGGTTTCTTTGTTGCTGGAATATAACAGCGGGGCACATGATATTGATAAACTCTTCGATGAATTGATGGAACTAGCAAAAGATTTGAGTATTGAAGACCAGCGCGCCGCGAAAGAAAACATGAGCGAGGAAGAATTGGCCATATTTGACCTGCTTTTAAAGGAAAAATTGAATCCGGAAGAGGTTGCGTGCATAAAAGGCACGACACATGAGCTGCTGGTAAATCTTAAGCCCCTTTTGGTTCCGCATTGGAGAGATTTTGAAACCAATCGTGCCGGGGTAAAAACAACTATTTCTGATTTATTGTATGAAAAATTGCCCGAACCTTCTTATTCTGAAGAAGATTGTCAGTTAAGAGGGGTAGAGGTCTACAATTATGTGTATGAGCATAGCGGAGCTGAAAGCAGCTTTGCTTATGCGTAATGTCGCCCTCCGAGACCTGGGATTCTCACTCGCTCGCTCTGACGGAGCAGAGCTCGCTTTTTAAGGGGGTTTCACCCCCTTAACGCTCCGGCAAACCGGAGCTTATTCCCCCGAGAAAAAATAGAAAATATTTGATATTTTTGCGGGAAATTGACGATAATTTTCTGAGTAGGCAGGATCATCTCCAACACAAAGGAAAATATTGGTAGCTATTATGATAACAATTCTCGGAAAAAAAGCTTACAGAAAATGCTGGGTGCTGAATTATTTAGATAATGAAATTGAGGTAAGTAGAATTATGCAAAATGCCCAAAGGGCAAAGCTTACGGTAGTTGCCGCCGAAAATCTAATGCCGCCTAGCCGAGTTTTCCCGCTTGAATTGACCCAGCATTGTGCCGCATCGCAACTTCCTCCAGCTTAAACGTCTGTCTTTCTTGTAAACATCAATCATGGGTTTGTTTTGGTCAGCCCCTTAGATAAAGCTCTTCCAATGCCGCAAGCGGTTGCTGGGTTGTTTGGAGACAGCGGAGCACCCCCGGATTTTCTTGATATTGATAGCGTACGCCAAGCCATACGAGGCATAAAGGCCACGCTCAACGGGGAACCGCAAGCCGGCAGGTTGTCCCCTAGTGATCTTACTACTTACCAAATGGTCCAGCTTTTATCGCTTAACGGCGTAAAACAATTTGACGAACTGGAGTTGAGATTTGCTGAAACCCGAGATGGTCGAAGGTTTCTTTATGGTGATTTACTTTACGGTTTTGCTAAAGGCGACATAACCCGTTATCCATACCACCTCTGCCATAACCTTGAAACCAATGTTTGGCCGCCGCTGAGCGCGCAACAATTGCAACAAATAAAATTTACCCCGCCTTATTACAACCTTTTTCGGCCAACAATATTTGAATTAACGTAAGCAACCATCGCCCAGGAAAATCCAAAAAACGCGCCAGAAAAAGTTCGAAATGAAATAATGGTGGAGGTGGCGGGAGCCACCCAAACCCTCCAGCAAATTGGCGACCTTTTTGGCGTTAGCCGTGAACGCATCTGCCAGATCGAAAGAAAGGCCATAAGAAGGTTAAAGCATCCGTGCCGCAGGAAAATATTGCCCCAATGTCCACAGATAAGGTAAAGCCGCTTTTTCTGTGTTGACAGTGCATAATGCGTGTTGTTATCATATCAACGAGGGTTGAAATGATATGTTCAAATGGTTCGCAGATTATGTAACTTATGGGCTGCTACGGCTGGCCCCGGGCGATCACCTGGCGGACAGCCTCAATTTTTTCCTGTACGATGTTCCTAAAATATACTTTTTGCTGGTAATTATTGTATTTTTTGTCGCGCTCATTCGTACCTACCTGCCGCCGGAGCGAATCAGAAGGATATTAAGCCACGAAAAAGAATTTATGGGGAATATAACCGCTGCGGCACTGGGGATCTTTACCCCGTTTTGTACCTGCTCTGCCATTCCGCTGTTCATCGGGATGCTTGAGTCAGGCGTCCCGCTTGGCGTAACAATGTCTTTTTTAGTGGCTTCGCCGACTATCAACGAGGTCGCGTTGGTCATGCTTTGGGGATTGTTCGGTTGGCGCGTTGCCGTTATTTATGTTTTGAGCGGCATGCTCATTGCAATTGTCAGCGGATTTATTATCGGCCGCCTGAAAATGGAGAAAGAGGTTGAGGATTTTGTGTTTAAGGTGCAAGCGAGGCAGGAGAGAGCAGAAGAAAAACTTAGCTGGCAGGATCGGTTAGCATACGCGGTTGAGTATGTCCGGGAAATATTCTTGCAGGTCTGGTTTTATGTTTTGCTGGGGGTAGGGGTGGGTGCTTTTATCCACGGCTATGTTCCCGTTGAATTTGTGACCAAATACGCAGGCAACGGCAATCCGTTTGCTGTTATCATTGCGGTTGTAATTGGCGTCCCGCTTTATTCCAATGCCGCCGGCACGATCCCGGTCGTGCAAGCCCTTTTCGACAAAGGTCTGGCGCTCGGGACGACGCTGGCATTCATGATGGCGGTGACTGGCCTTTCTTTGCCGGAATTTATTATCTTACGCAAGGTATTAAAGCCGCGACTGCTGTTGACTTATTTTGGCGTGGTAGCTACCGGGATCGTTATTATTGGTTATTTGTTTAACCTGATATTTTAATATGGCAAATAAAATTAAATGTAAATGTCTTAACCGTGATTATTCAGCATTGCTTGAATCATTCAAGGTAATTGCAGAAGCCAATCGCTTAAGAATTATCTGCTTTCTAAAAAAGAAAGAAAGGTGCGTCTGCGAGATCGTTGAAGCGCTTGGCATCCCTCATAATCTTGCTTCTCATCATCTCAAGGCACTCAAAAGCGTTGGGCTATTGACCAGCCTCCGCAAAGGCAAATATATCTTTTATAAGATTAATAATAAGGGGATGAATTCTTTTCATTTGCAGATCAGGCGAGCCATGGGAAGGAGTTAAATAATGAAGAATAGTTATTTTCCAATTAAACTGCTGGTTTTATTTACTTTTTTATGTACTTTTTGCCAGCCGTGCTTTGCGGTTCAGCCGTCGGCCCAAATAGTGCCGGTAAAACAAAAGATCAAAACCACAAAAAACATCAACAATCTTGCTGATGCGCTGAAAGCCGGCGTGCCGGTTATTGTTAAGCTTGGCTCCGACAGGTGTATTCCCTGCCGCGCAATGAATCCGATCATTAAAGAATTAGCGGCCGAACAAGACGGTAAAGCAGTGTTTTTGGCTTTGGACGTTTATCAAAATCGGGAACTGGCGGGCCAGTACGGCGTGCGGGTCATCCCGACAGTTATTTTCTTTGATAAACACGGTAAGTTCAAAGCTAAGGCAGAGGGATTTATGGATAAAGATCAGCTTTTAAATAAGGTTAATAAACTGGAGCTTAATAAGTAATGGATCTATCAAATCCACTCATCGCCTATTTAAGCGTTTTTGTCGCCGGACTGATTTCCTCTTTTAGTCCCTGTGTCTTGGTTACGATCCCGCTGATTATTAGCTATGTCGGCGGCTATGCCGAAGGTGATGCTAAAAAGTCCTTCTTGTTTTCCCTGGCATTTGTTGTCGGCCTCTCAATTACTTTTACCATTCTAGGAGCGATTGCCTCGTTAATGGGGACTCTGCTGGGTGATGTTGGCGGCTTTTGGAAATATATTCTCGCGGCCGTTGCGATTGTGATGGGGCTACAGATGATGGGAACATTAAATTTTCAAATACCAACTCCCCAAATGGTCAAGCCCGAACAAAAAGGATTGATCGGGGCCTTTTTGCTGGGAATGCTTTTTGGAGTTGCTTCTTCCCCGTGTGCTACCCCGGTTTTAGCCCTGCTCCTGACCTTTGTTGCTTCAAAACATAATCTGGCGTATGGGACATCCCTGCTTTTTGTTTACGCTCTGGCGCACACGGTCCTGATATTTTTAGTCGGTGTTTCTACCGGGATGGCTGAAATATTTTTAAAATCTCGCCGAGTTGGAAAACTGTCTTATTACCTCCACAAATTTAGCGGACTGCTCTTTGTTTTCATTGGCCTTTATGTGTTGTTTTATCTGCCGTAATGAGGGGGTGAAAATAGTGGAAATAAAAGTATTAGGTCCCGGCTGTGCTAATTGCCAGGATCTGGAACGGCGCGTTAAACAATCGCTCCAGGAATTGAATATTCAGGCCACGGTAGCAAAGGTTACTGACTATGCTGAAATGGCGAAATATATTATGACAACACCCGGACTGGTTATTAACGAAAAATTAAAGCACGAAGGCAAACCCCTGCCGCGAGTCGAGAAGATCAAAGAATGGATCCAGGAGGAAAACAAAAGATAACATGGCAAATAACTGGTATCCTGTAATAGACTACACTAAATGTATTGGTTGCATGCAATGTTATGATTTTTGCCCACACCAGGTGCTGGAAAAGGGCTCGGATAACATGCCCAAGGTGGTACATCCAGAATACTGTGTCGAATTTTGTAAGGGTTGCGGTAAAATATGTGATCAGAAAGCCATAACATTTTTTGGCGATAAAAAGTAAGGAGGCGAAAGGTGGCGAATAAAAAAGGGCTGATCCTTTGCGTCTGTCAGGGAACCTGCCCGTCATTTAAGAACATGGACAGCCTGGGGGTGCTTAATGCTATTCGTCGGGAAAAGCTGGTGGATTTCGTGGCCTTGCATCCTCAGTTATGTGCGGATGATGGGGATAATTTTCTGCGGACCCTGCTCGATAATCAGGATATAGATAAATTATACATTGCCGCGTGCGACCCATTAATGCAGCAAAAAATGTTCAAGGATTCTTTTGCGGCAATTAATTTTGACAAAACAAAGCATATTCCTATTGATATAAGGAATAAAACTACGGAAGAAGCCGTGTCAGCCCTCAAGGATCTCATTAAGAACAATCCCTGATTTTGCGCTATAATCTCCTCACGAAAAAATGGTGGAGGTGGCGGGAGTCGAACCCAGCGTCCGGAAAAGTGGAGCAGTAAAAATCTCTACGAGCGTAGCTTAAAATTAAATTTTCGTCAGGACTTAAACCTCAAGCTGGGTTGAAACCTGGCTAGGCCCCTTTATAATGTCCCCGAAATTTCAGGTGCCCCGAAGCTTCAGGTAGCCAACAAAATGACACCCGATTCTAAATCTGTTAGCACAATTTAGAGAGGTGTAAGCTGCGTTTAAGGCAGCTTAAGCATGAGCCATGGCTGGTGCTGAAACGCTATTCACGTTCCAAACTGCCCAAACCATGTTCTGTGCTAATTCTTTAATGTTTGCATTTAACAAACTTGCTAGCATGTTTTACGAGGTGAGTTAGCAT
>Ga0265292_1001056_pt1 | contig 27533 bp, 28 predicted proteins | sample Munlanlewell296A_FD_189080 | JGI IMG/M metagenome (GOLD analysis project Ga0265292, IMG submission 189080) | Leachate microbial communities from a municipal landfill in Southern Ontario, Canada - Leachate well 296A | ecosystem: Engineered > Solid waste > Landfill > Unclassified | place: Canada... | reverse complement strand
CTCTTTCTCAAATTGCAGTTTTAAATCATTCAGCAGTTTCAATTCTTCCTCCTCCTTTTTGATTTCTCTGCAATTTTACCATTTTCTTTTATCTGTTGAGGAGTTAGTGTTTATACACAGACTCTAACTAAGGAGTTCATAAGTAAGGACACATTTAAACACCCTCCCCTTTATCCCCTCCCCTCAAGGGAGGGGCGATTCTTAAGTCCCCTCTCCCTTGAGGGGAGAGGGCAAGGGTGAGGGTGTGTGGCTTTACTTATGAACTCCTTAGTAAAGGAGGATAGTCTATGCCCGGCGCTTAAGAAAAATCATCCGCAAAACGTGTTATATCTTCCTTGTCCATAAGGTCGTCCTGCCCAGCAAGGAAAACCCGATATATCCCCTTACCTTCAGCTCATTCCCTTCAAGCGTCATCTTGCAGGAATAGGTCTTTCCGTTTTTCGGGTCATAGATTTTCCCGTCTTTCCAAATGTTCCCGCCGCTAAACTTGAACCCGGATAATATATCGAGTCCCAGGAGTTTACGGTTTTTCTTTGTTTCCTCGGGATTTTTTGAATCAACCTTTTCCTTGCCGTCTTCGGTCTTTGGATTTTTAAGCCATGTAATCTTGCCGCAGAAAAGGTCTCCGCATTTATAGACCTGCACTATGGAGTTTCCCTCGGCAGTATACCAGTCTCCAACTATTGAATCAGGGCTTACTGCAAAGACATCGGCAGAAGCAAAAACTATCATAACAGCGAAGATCAATAATATTTTTCTCATGAAACCTCCCTCCTTAAAACGGTTTTTGATTATATTATATAGTAAATTTTCTATTGTGCGAGACCGGAAGGCAAGTCTACAAAACACTGAGGGTCTTCAGCAAGAAAATCGTTTGCTCCCCGTGCTTTTGAGAAAGCATAGGCTATTGCCCTGCAACCTCTGCAATGCGCCCATCTCATACATGTCCTGCATTTGCCTTTATATTTTTCCCTGCTGCGGATATCCTCCAGAACTTTCGAGGCAGCCCATATCTCCCTGAAAGAATCCTTTCGGATATTGCCAAGGGAGATGTCTAATCTCCTGCACGGCACAAGTCCGCCGTCAGGAAGAATAGTTATACCTGATACCCCGGCAGCGCAACCGCCGGAGGGGATGTTTCCTCTATTCTCTCCATCTTCGACGATGAGCGATTGAGCAGCCACGGGATCACCGGTAACAATTTCAAGACTGCCCGTATCCAGCGAAAATATTTTATTGTAGAGTTGCCTGATCCGCTCATGGCTCAACATTTCCTTCAGCATGGACCCGCCCCTTCCGGACGGGACAAGCCGCGAAAACCCGAGCCGCTGAACTCCCTTTCTCATTGCAATATCAATGATATCCATAAAATAATCCGCATTCATGGAAGACAGCGTAACGTTCATCGTCACGTTCAGACCCGCATCAAGGAGATACCGGACACCTTTCATGGAAACGGAATAACTGCCTTTGCCGCGTATAGAATCGTGGACTTCTTCAGACCCTTCAATGCTGACCTGGACTCCGTTGACATTCAGGTCCGATAAGGCTTTCGCTTTTTTCTTATCGACAAAAATTCCGTTTGTAAGCAGGTACAGACCAAAGCCCTGGTCCTTTATCTCCCTTATTATGTCATAGATATCGTTTCGTAAAAACGGCTCTCCTCCGGTAACATTGAAGCTTTTTGAATACTGCATTCCATAGGCTGACTCCCATTCGGCAAGAGTATCGGATATCTCCGTTACCGCTTCCTTAATTTCAGAAAAAGACATCTCATCCATAGTCCTGCCCGTCTGATAGCAGTGTTTGCAGCGAAGGTTGCAGCGTTCCGTAAGATGAAGCTGAACAAAAAATTCAAATGGCCGGGTAAGTGTCATATCGTTTACCTAAACGTTGCACAAACGGCAGGGCAGACACGATGAAAAGTCTTCTAATGCGACAAAGGACTATATTCCGAACACATAAATGCGGATCTAACCTGCAGTGTCTTTCAGAAGAAGGCCATAGTGCTTTATTAAAGTACATTAAGGTGTCGCTACAAGACCTTTTCATCGCATCAGCCCTGCCGTTTGTAATAAGTTTTTGCAACCGGTGAGTCTATTAATCTTTTGTGTTATTTCACTTTCTTAATCCCGGTAAGCCAGGAAAGGAGCATACTCACGATACTAACAATCAGTGCGCCTTTAAATGCGGCTCCGAAACCCGTCATCTGAAGGCCGAGGCTGAAAGGTTCTGAAAGCTCTGCGGTGATGAAAAGCATAAGGGTATTGACGATCAGCGTAAAAAAGCCGAGGGTGATGATAATAAGTGGAAAAGTAAAAAAAGTCACCACCGGTTTTATAAAAGCATTTACGACTCCGAAAACCCCGCCGATGATAATCATCTTCCACCACTCGCCGGTAAAGGTTATGCCGTCGATAAACTTAACAGCCGCTGCAATCGAGAGGGCATTGATCATTATCCTCAGGATCAAATTTTCCATATACTATTAAACCATACCTTTCATTGTAAAGGTTTGCCGCTGATCAAGGATCCATGAGGCCCGATTATCGGACAGCTATAGATTTTTTGGGTCTGTGACGGGCCAAAGGTAATATTTTCGCAGCGGTTGTTTTGTTCGTTGGTTTCCGGGATTAAATTTGGATCGTCCACTTCAACACTGAAATTCAATGATGTAGACCCTGAAGCATCTTTGACATAAAAGGGCCCGCCAATCTTTTCTTCCCCCGGCCCGATTCCGTCTTCAATCCAACCCGCTAATGCAAGACCGTCGAGTAGAATTTTGATACGGTCGGGAATATGTCCGTGCCACATATTTTTTACAGTGGGGACTATTATTATCTTTTTCTCACCGTCAACTTCCCCTCTAATTATCTCAACCGCTGATATAACGAGATCGACCACCGGAACTTTATCCGCCTTTTTATCCGCATCCGGCATGACGGTTCCGGCATCCCCTACAACAGGGACCGAAGGCTTCTGCTCCGTCTGAATTTCTACGGGCTTTTTCTCGCTTTCTTCACAATAGCCCATGTCCGAAACAAACGCCGCTGATAAAAACAGCGCAAAGAAAAAAACAAAAAACGCTTTAATCAAATTCGGGTCCTCCTGCAACAATTATTATTGAGCAAATACGTCTCCGAATTCAACCGGTTTTTCTATTATTTAAAATCTAGTTACCCGAAAAGTACAATTAAACTGTCGGAGAAACTGCGAATGTCTAACACGGATTATTCATAAAATCGGCGACAGGAACCGAGGATAGAGTATTTGAGCGGTTTTTTTTGCCGATAGTCAAACACAGTATTTGGAAATAAAGAGGCAAAAGCCTCGCAGGGAGGAACGACCGAGAATGTCCGCCTCAGGCGGATTCGCCGAGGAGAAAGCGAAAATACTCTGTCCTCGGTTCAATTAGAAAAATTGTGAATAATCCGGGATAGAATAAATTTATTTATAACTCCTCTTCTTCATCTTTATACGCCCTTCTTCTTTTCACCAGCCGGATAAAGCCGTATATCGTGACTAAAGCGGCGAGGGTAAAAACAACCGTATAAATGTTGTTGCTGAAATACAGGAACCAGGTATGTTTTCTTTTTAGGGATGATCGCCACTCTTTTTCAAGCCCGGACAAGCTTACAGAGAAACTTTTCCTCGCTGCTTCATGTATCGACTCACCGTCCTGCAGCTTTTTTAGAAATGTTAGAAGCCCCTGACTGCCGTAAACGCGGACGATATATTCAACTATGCTTTTACTTTCCTGATAAGCAAGTATAAGGCTTTTCTCATCCGGGGGAAACCTGTTCAATTCCCGAATATCTATCAGAGAATCATAAACAACCGCCTTTGCAAGCGTTCCGTCCTCTTCGCCGGATAAAAGCTCGGCAATTCCTCCGCTTGCCCATTGGCATACTCCCTCATCAAGCCATCGGGGAAGTTCCCCCTGTTCTATATTCCTGTGCAAAAGCAGGTGGCACAACTCATGTTTCAGAGTCGCCTCAAGAGAGAACGGTTTGGCGTAAACCCTTGAGGTATCAAGCACAATAAGGTTTCTGCCTGGTACGGCATAGGCGACAATAATGTTGCTGCCGGCAAATTTCCTGAATTGCTCACTGTCTTTTGCCAGAACTATATCGGGTCTGAAATCGACCTGCCACTGTAGGGTTTGTGCAAGTTGCGATTTGACGGACGGATATGCCTTTGTTACCTCCTGAGCAACAGCAGATAAAGAATCTTCATAGATAATGTCTGCCGCCTCTGTCCGTAGAGTGATATTTTCAGCATAAAGGAAACTGAAGGGGATAAATAAAATCATCGCAAGGAAAATCAACCGTCTTGTAAACATGGTGGATTATTTTTGCTTTTTTGCCTGAAAGAAGGCAATCTCCTTTTTGTCGATTTATCAATCTAACCCAGATTATTCATAAAATTGGCACCAACAACTGAGGGTAGAGTATTTGAGCGGTTTTTTTTGCCGATAGTCAAATACAGTATTTAAAAATAGAGAGGCAAAAGCCTCGCAGGGAGGAACGACCGAGAATGAGCGAAAATACTCTACCCTCGGTTCAATCAGAAAAATTTATGAATAATCCGGGCTAATGCTATAATAAGCGGAAATTCGAATGAGTTGATGAAACCATAAAGAATACATATGCCGGAGGCAGGATGAGGTCGTTGAGGATAGCGCTTGCACAGATTAACCCTACTGTCGGAGACCTTGAGGGTAATGTCGCCAAGATTGTCGGTTATATCAAAAAGGCCCAAAAAGCAGGCGCCGGGGTTGTGGCATTTCCCGAACTCGCTATAACCGGGTATCCTCCCGAGGACCTGCTTTTAAAAAAACAATTCATTGATGATAACCTTGCAGCCTTAAAGAAAGTTCAGGAAAATGTCGGCGACATAATTGCAATCGTCGGCTTTGTCGACAGGAAAGACGATATCTATAATGCCGCCGCAGTGCTGTTCGACAAAAAAATCATCGATATCTATCACAAGAAATACCTCCCGAATTACGGCGTCTTTGATGAATACCGTTATTTTCAGGCAGGCGACAGGTGTCCAATATACGGGATCGGCAACGCCTGGATAGGCATAAATATCTGCGAGGACATCTGGTATCCCCAAGGGCCTGCGCGGACCCAGTCGCTTGCAGGCGCCGAGGTGATCATAAATATAAACGCATCTCCTTATCATACAGGCAAGGGGAAAGTTAGAGAACACATGCTTTCTACTCGCGCCTCGGACAATCTTGTGGCCATAGCTTATTTGAATACGGTCGGAGGCCAGGACGAGCTTGTTTTTGACGGTCACAGCCTCGTTCTTGATCAGGACGGCAATGTAATTGCAATGGGGAAACAGTTTGAGGAAGACCTGATTGTTCTTGACCTTGACCTTGAGGGCATCATGATGAAAAGGCTCCATGCGCCTCTTAGAAGACAGGAGATCATGAAGCTCGAAAAAGGGGCCTTTGAAAAGATTATTATTCCGGTCAAAAAAACCAAACAAAAAAACCAATTAATTAACTCTGTGAAAATCACTGAGCTTAGACCACAAGAGGAAATTTATCGGGCGCTCGTCCTCGGCACAACAGATTATATCAATAAGAACGGTTTTAAAGGCGTTATCATCGGGTTAAGCGGCGGCATAGATTCCGCTCTCGTTGCAACAATTGCAGTCGATGCGCTCGGGAAGGCCAATGTAAGAGGTCTCTTTATGCCCTCACCCTATACTTCCGGTGAAAGCAGAGAAGACGCTTATTCCCTTGCAGCGAACCTGGGAACAAAAATGATCGAAATACCTATTCATGATATTTTCCGGAGTTATCTCTCCGCACTCAAAGAGGAATTCCATGGCCTGCCTTCCGACACTACTGAAGAAAACCTCCAGGCAAGGATCAGGGGCAATATCCTCATGGCCTTTTCGAATAAATTCGGATGGCTTGTCCTGACCACAGGCAATAAATCCGAAATGAGCGTCGGATATGCCACTCTTTATGGCGATATGGCGGGCGGATTTGCGGTTATCAAAGATGTCCCTAAGACCATGGTCTACGAACTATGCAGTTGGAGGAACAATCAAGGTAAAAAAATAATTCCCGACAGGATATTTTACAAGGAACCCTCGGCTGAATTAAGACCCGATCAGAAAGATACCGATTCTCTGCCGCCCTATCCCGAACTTGATCCCATACTCAAGGCTTATATTGAGGAAGATAAGAGTATGGAAGAAATCCTCTCTCTCGGCTGCGAGCCGGAATGCGCGCACAAGGTGATCAGGATGATCGACGCAAGTGAATACAAAAGAAGACAGTCTCCGCCCGGGATCAAGATAACCCTAAAGGCATTTGGAAGAGACAGGCGTTTTCCTTTAACCAATAAATACAGGGGCTACTGATGAAAAAGTTATTTTTTATATTTACAGTAATTTTAGTGTCATTGCATTTAACCCTGATTCCCGTTTTTTCCGCCGACAATAAACCCCTTCAGATCAGGAAACAACCTGAGATTCAGCAGATAAGACCCAAAAAGCCGGTTAAGATAAAACTGAAACGGACAGGGGAAGGTAAATATACATGGGACCTGACAGGCGACGACGTAGACGAGCTCGTCAGGGCGGACAAAAAACTGAGGAAACTCCTCAATTTACAATGAGAATGTTTGCACGGTAAAAGTACGAGATGAAGGGTACACTATATATAGTCTCAACGCCTATCGGCAACCTTGAGGACATTACCTTGCGGGCTTTACGGATTTTGAAAGAGGCGGACGTCATTGCGGCTGAGGACACCCGGCATTCATTGAAATTGCTCAGTCATTACGGTATTTCCAAACCGATGATCAGCTATTACAAAGAACGTGAAAAGATAAGGGCTGAGGAGCTTACGGAAAAACTTCTCGCAGGCAAATCAGTGGCGCTCATTTCAGACGCCGGGACCCCGGGCATAGCAGATCCCGGAACTATCCTGATCAAAAAAGCCCTTCAGGAAAATATTCCGGTTGTGCCTGTTCCGGGACCGTCGGCCTTTGTTGCGGCCCTTTCGGTATCGGGACTTCCCACTGAAGAGATCACATTCATCGGCTTTCTTCCTTCAAAGAAGACCCATCGCGAAAAGCTATTAAGGGACCTGGCGCTTGAACGAAGAACACTTGTCTTCTATGAGGCGCCGCACAGGATCATGGAAACCTTGTCCGCGATGGAAACGATCTTCACCGGCAGAGAAGCGGCAGTAGCCAAAGAGATCACAAAGCTGCATGAGGAAGTATTCCGGGGCGGCATTTCGGATATACTTCATCAAATGGGCGGATCGGTAATTGCCGGCGAATATGTCGTCATTTTGGAAGGCAAAAAAGAAGGACCCAACGCCTCCTTTGCGGAAGCGCTTCCCGAAGTATTTTCTCTTATGAAAAAGGGCTTCGGACGAAAAGATGCGGTCAAAAAAATTTCCGAAGCCTATGGATTGAGCAAAAAGGAATTGTACGACAAAAGCCTTGCAGAGGAAATTGCTTGACTTTTTCGGCACTTAACAATAAAATTTCGGTATTATATAGTGAGGGGGTAAAGTGTCACAGAGACTTCTTCTTGCAGACGACAGCATAACTATACAAAAGGTTGTTGAACTTATCCTGGCCGAGGAAGATTTTGAGATAAAATCGGTCAATAACGGGGAAGAAGCTCTGGCTGTTATTTCATCCTTCATGCCCGATCTTATACTTGCCGACATTGAGATGCCGAAAATAAACGGCTATCAGCTCTGCGAGACCATAAAAAGGAACCCGGCTACGAACACTATTCCGGTAATACTTTTGACAGGCGCCTTTGAACCTATAGACGAAGAACTGGCAAAACAGGTACAGGCGGATGATTTCATCATCAAGCCTTTTGAATCACAGGAGTTGATCAGCAAGATAAACGCAGTCCTGACTATTTCATCCGTTGCCGAGGCGGAATTCGCTGAAGAGGACGCAGTTGAAGCTGAAGCCGTGGGACTTGAGGCGGAACCCATCAGCCTTGAGGAAGAAGCGCCTGCAGAGGAGGTTTCTTTAGATGAGGACCTCTGGGCGATGGAAGAAACTGCGGAAATTCCCAAGCCTGAGGGTTGGCCGGTTGAAGAAGGCATTGCTCCCGGAGCGGAAAAGTTCATACAGGTTGAAGAGGAAACAATAGCTGAAATTGAAACGCCTGCGAAGGAAGAATTGAAGCCCCGCCCTGCCGAAAAGCCCCATGTTGCCGAAGTGAAAGCCGGCGCTTTAGAGGCGGACCTGCCGTCGAAAGACGAATTTAAGAAATATTTCGAGAGTATTGTCAATGAAAAGATGTCTTCTCTTGTTGCATCGCTTGACATAAAAGAAACCGTTCTCGCCTCGCTAATGCCTTTGATGAAAGATTCCGTTGAAAAGATTCTTTGGGAAGTCGCCCCGGATCTTGTGGAAAGGATGTTGAAAGAAATGCTGAAAGGCACTCTCGAGTCCTTAACAAAAGAGGTTGAGAAGGTTATCTGGGAGACGGTGCCTGACCTTGCCGAGACTATGATTTCTAAAGAAATAGAGAGGATTAGGTCGGAATTTTAGACAAAGGCTTCGATCCAAAAGGCGTAGAAGAAAACTGGTATGATTTCTGGGTCTCAAAGGGATATTTTTCTCCCGACCCGGCCCATACCGGCGTTTCCTATTCTCTGGTAATTCCCCCTCCGAACGTCACCGGTTCCCTGCATATGGGGCATGCCCTGAATACCGTTTTACAGGACATCCTGTCGCGCTGGAAGCGTATGTCCGGCTATAATGTCCTCTGGCTTCCGGGTACGGACCATGCGGGCATTGCAACACAGAATGTTGTGGAAAAACAGCTTGCTTCAGAGAAACTTGACAGGCATACGCTCGGCAGAGATAAATTTATCAAACGGGTCTGGAAGTGGAAGGCCAAATCAGGCGGGACTATCATCCACCAGTTAAAGAGGCTCGGAGCCTCCTGTGACTGGTCGCGGGAGAGGTTCACCCTTGATGAAGGTCTCTCAAAAGCCGTCAGGGAAGTTTTTGTGCACCTGTATGAAGATGGCCTTATTTACAGGGATAACCGCCTCATCAACTGGTGTCCCCGCTGTCATACGGCCCTCTCCGATCTTGAGGTGGAGCATGAAGAATTAGAAGGTAATTTGACATATATAAAATATCCGCTTTCCAACGGCAGCGGAATATTTATTACCGTTGCAACAACCAGGCCTGAAACAATGCTTGGAGATACCGCTGTTGCCGTAAATCCTGAAGACGACAGGTACAAAGATTATATCGGCAAAACCGTTGATCTGCCGTTAACGGGAAGACAAATCACGGTTATTTCAGATCCAGCCGTTGATCCCGCCTTCGGCACAGGTGCAGTCAAGGTCACGCCTGCACATGACTTCAACGATGAAGCTGTTGCAAAGAGACAGGACCCTCCCCTGAAATTTATAACGGTTATCGGCGACGACGGGAATATGACGGAATATGCCGGGAAAAAATACGCGGGTCTCGACAGATATGAATGCAGGAAAATCATCCTGCAGGATCTAAAAGACCTCAATCTTATCGAAAAGCAGGTCGCTCACAAACACGCCGTTGGACACTGCTACAGATGCAAGACGATCACGGAACCCCTGTCAACGCCTCAGTGGTATGTGAGTGTTCAGTCCATTGCACGTGAGGCAATAAAGGCTGTCAGGGATGAACGTATAAGGATAATCCCTAAATCCTGGGAGAATACTTACTTTGCATGGATGGAAGATATAAAAGACTGGTGCATCTCACGACAGATATGGTGGGGGCACAGGATTCCGGTCTGGTACTGTCAGGAAATCCGGAGCGATATATGCAGAAGTAAAAACGGGATAATAGTGGCAAGGGTTGATCCTCAGACATGTCCCTTTTGCGGCTCTGCAGGATTGAAGCAGGACGAAGATGTGCTTGATACCTGGTTTTCATCGGCCTTATGGCCTTTCTCAACCTTCGGATGGCCGGATAATACCGATGATTTAAAAACCTATTATCCAACCAGCGTTCTCGTTACGGGCTTCGACATAATCTTTTTCTGGGTAGCCAGAATGATCATGATGGGGCTGAAATTTATGGGCGACGCACCCTTCAGGGATGTTTATATCCATGCGTTGGTAAGGGATATGAAAGGCCAGAAGATGTCGAAGTCAAAGGGCAATGTTATCGACCCGTTAATCATGATGGACAGGTACGGCACCGACGCATTCCGCTTCACCCTTGCAGCTTTCGCAGCCCAGGGAAGAGATGTTAAATTCTCTGAAGACAGGGTCGAAGGTTACCGCCACTTCGTAAATAAGATATGGAATGCCGCCCGTTTTATAATGATGAATATAGAAGATGACGCGGGGCCGGATAGAAGCGGAGAAGCGGAGATTTCGCCTTTGCAGCCGAAGGACCTGGCAAGCAGGTGGATATTAAGCAGGCTTGCGGCTACTGCGGATGAGATGAATACGGCCCTGAAAGAATACCGTTTCAACGACGCCGCAAACAGCGTCTACCAGTTCATATGGCACGAGTTCTGCGACTGGTATATCGAGCTGTCCAAAATTGAGATGCGGGATCAGCAGTCAAAAGAGAACGTTATCCAATGCCTGTTTTACACGCTTGATATCTCCCTGAGGCTTCTTCATCCCTTCATGCCTTTTGTGACCGAGGAAATATGGCAAAAAACAAAAGGGGAAAGGCGCGCATCCCAAAGGCATGAACCGGAAAGCATAATGATATCGGAATATCCGAAAGCGCTTCAGCGTTATTATCAGGAAGAAGAAGACATGTCCTACATTATAGATGCGGTTATGGGGATTCGCACTATTCGCGGAGAATTGAATATATCTCCTTCTCTTAAGCTGAATGCGTCGATCAGAACGTATTCCGAATTCGCCGAACGGGTCTTGCATGAAAACGTACAGTATATTAGAAGCCTCGCAAAGGCCGAAGAGATTATAATCGGAACGAATTTACATAAACCTGAAGGATCTGCAACCGCTGTCAAGAGTTCCATGGAGATATATATACCTCTGAAGGGCGTCCTGAACATTGCTTCGGAAATAGAAAGACTGAATAAGGACATAGCGAAGATAGAGGCTTCCATTGCAACTCTGAACAAGAAACTCTTTAATGATGACTTCCTCCTGAGAGCGCCGAAAGAGATAGTTGACAAGGAAAAGACAAAATATGACGAACTCGTCAAGATGAAGGAGAGGATTTTGGAGAGTATTAAATTGTTAAATGAAGCAGAGGTGAAAAATGAAACGTAAAAAAGAAAAAAAGATCGAGAACAGTGATATCGAATTTCTTGAGGGCGAATTCATCAATATTAAACAGAGCACCGTAAGATCCGTGGAAGGCGGACACGTCGAACTTCGGCAGGTCGGCGCATTCAGCATAGACGGTGAACGCATTGAAGTCACCCAGGGGGCCTCCGGCATCCTCAAAGGTAACGACATAAACCTCAACCAGAGCATCAGCCTTATCACGGCGGCGGATAACATATCGGTAAATTATTCTCTATCGCCGATCACTATTTCAAGAGAACATGCGTTGGCCGACAATTCGGCAGTCGGTATTATGGCGGCGCGTGAAATCAAATCCGAAAATACTTCCGCCTTTCTTGTGTTAAGCAATAAAATCGAAGGAAACATTACAACCCTGCTTGACTGGAAATCCGCTCTCGCTTTAGGCGGAGTTCTTGGAGGCATCTGGGGCTTCTTCTCCCTCCTGGCAAAAAGGAAATAAATTGGATATTCCGCAAGGCGTCTCTGCATTGCTCCGGCGCGCCCTTGAAGAGGACATCGGCTGCGGCGACATTACCGCTTCTCTTCTCCTGCCGGAAGAAAACATATCAAAGGCGCATATCATAGCAAAAGGCGGCTTTGTGCTTGCAGGTCTACCTTTTGTCCGGGAGGTGTTCCGCATTCTTGATCCATCCTTATCTTTTAAAACCTTTTTTCGCGACGGCGACCGGATTAAAAAAGGTGATGTAATCGCCGAAGTATGGGGCAAAACCCGAACGATCCTTTCAGGGGAGCGTGTAAGCCTCAATATTCTCCAAAGGCTATCCGGCATAGCAACACTCACTTCTATGTATAACGATAAAATTCAGGGCACAAAAGCGAAGCTCGTTGATACAAGAAAAACCACCCCCTGCCTGAGATTCATGGAAAAATATGCGGTAAGAACAGGCGGCGGCGGCAACCACAGATTCGGGCTTTTCGACGGCATCCTTATCAAGGACAATCATATAAAAGCGGTGGGCAGTATAAAAGAGTCCGTAAACCGTGCAAAAAAAGGTCATCACCTTCTCAAGATCGAGGTGGAAGTGGAAACACTTGATCAGCTCAGGGAGGCAATAGAAGCCTGTGCGGATGTTGTTATGCTGGATAATATGCCTGTTCATGAGATGAAAGAAGCCGTAACGCTTGTAAAAGGCAGAGTTCTCATTGAGGCTTCAGGAAATGTAACGCTTGAGAATATCAAAGACATTGCAGAGACCGGTGTAGACTTTATATCCGCAGGCGCTCTTACACACTCGGCCCCCGCAGCCGATATATCCTTGAAAATAGTTGCATGATTTGATATAGTGGGTTTTATACAAAAGCTTTAAGGAGGTTTTTATGACTCTGAAACAAGTAAAAGATATCGCGAAGACAAAAGGAATAAAAGTCGGCAACATGAAAAAAGCTAATATTATACGCACGATCCAGAAGACCGAGGGTAACTTCGACTGTTTCGGCGCTGCTTCAGCAGGAGTATGCGATCAGATTAATTGCCTCTGGAAAGAAGATTGTCTGCAATGTCTCTAAGCCCGGGAGAGAGGCTTATTGACAGCCTTTAATAAATTTTCTCCGCTAATCTGAATTAACGCTATCTTCAGGGCAGGAGCTGCGGAGGAACAGGGAACCGACTGCTCCCAACAGGGCCACCCCTGCGGCAAGCAACAGCGCCGGGGATAAGGAATATGTGGCGTCTGCGATAACGCCGGCGACACCGGGCCCGGCAGCCTGGCCGATGCCAAAGAAGAGCGTGATAAAACCAAGCCCCGCAGGTGCAAGCCTTGGGCCAAGCAGATCTCCGCACGTTGCAGCCATAATCGCGGGAATACTCCATGCCGTGAGGCCGAACAGGACAGCGGAAAAGACGAAACCGGGCGGCGAAGGCCATAGCGCGAACAAACCAAATGCAACCGCCTGGATAATATAGACTATCACGAGGGCTGTTTTGCGGCCAAATGTGTCTGAGAACGAACCCCAGATCAAACCGCATAGCAGGCTTAACCATCCCATGAGCATGAACAACCTGCCGGCTGACTCCTGTGTATATCCACCCTCGGTTATCAGGTACTTGGTAAAGAAGGTCATGTAGATGATGTATGAGAATCCGAAAGCAACGTAGATTATACCCAGATGCCATACGACGCCGGACTGATAGACTCTTCCCCAGTTTAATTCTCTCCCCTTGACAGTGACAATCGCGCTGCCTCTTGGAGCGCCTATGGGAAGAAGTTTGAGGTCCGAAGGACAATTGCGCAGAATAGCGAGAGCAAGGACCGCCAACCCCATGGTTATGCCTGCGAAAATAAACCAGCAAACGCGCCAACCGTTCGGGCCGTACGCGGCGAGCACATGGGGCACAAGAAGTCCCAGTACAATCAACGCTAACGAAGAGCCTGTCACGCCGATACCTGCGGCCATACCGCGGCGATGCTGAACGAACCATGCGGCAAGCAGTCCTATGACCGGAACATTGCTGGCGCCGCTGCCGATACCGGTAAGCGCTCTCCACGCAGCTGCAGCGGCAAAACTATTTGCGAAGCCTGTCAGCAGCATGCCTGTAGCCGCAACAGTAAGCCCCACGGTTATTACGACCCTCGGTCCATAACGCGCCGCGAGTGCACCTCCAAGAACGGAAAAGGCCAGATATCCGATTAGATTGGCTGTGGCAAGGCCGCCGGCATGGGTGTTGGTGAGTCCCAGCCCGGACTGCATGGCGGGCAGAACCATTGTGTACCCGAACCGCGCCAATCCCAAACTGCCGAAGACAACAAGCGTCCCGGCTGCAAGGACGGCCCACGCATAGTGAAACGGGGCGGCTTTTGCGGGTTTCAATTAACCGTCTCCATAATTAAAGGCATCTGTCAGTTACTTCCGCAAATAATCTCGCCTTCTCCATCATTGAGGCAAAATTCTTCGGCGTAAGAGATTGCGGACCATCGGAAGAGGCATGTTCCGGGTCGGGATGCACCTCGACCATAAGCCCGTCAGCTCCGGCGGCTATCGCGGCAAAAGACATTGGAGCCACATACTGATAATTTCCCGTGGCATGCGATGGGTCTACTACAACCGGCAGATGGGTTTTCTGCTTTAATACCGGTATGGCTGAGAGATCAAGTGTATTGCGGGTTGCGGTCTCAAAGGTACGTATCCCGCGTTCGCAGAGGATTACCGATTGGTTTCCTTCACTTAGTATATATTCGGCGCTCATGAGCAGTTCCTGAATAGTCATGGACATTCCACGCTTTAGCATAACGGGTTTTTTAAGCTGGCCAAGTTTTTTCAACAGCTCAAAGTTTTGGGCATTTCTTGTTCCTATCTGGAGTATATCAGCATATTCTGCAACAAGCTCGGCGGTTTCAGGATTTACAACCTCGGTAATGATCGGTAAGCCCGTTACTTCCCTGGCTTTTGCAAGCAATTTTAAGCCGTCCTCTTTCATGCCCTGAAAAGCATAGGGAGACGTCCTCGGCTTATAAGCCCCGCCCCGTAATACCTTCGCGCCTGCTTTTTTCACTGCTTTTGCCACATCTATAATCTGCTCCTCGCTTTCAACTGCACATGGTCCTGCCAGAACAATGATATCTTTGGCGCCTATACTGACATTTTCACTGATTTTTATGATGCTCGTCTCTTTCTTGACTTCCCTTGATGCAAGTTTGTAAGGCTTAAGTATAGGGACTACGCTTTCCACCCCCTGCATAAATTCGATCGACTGTAGAACCACCTTTCCCCTCTCGTCTCCGACTGCGCCTATCACATCTCTTGTCGTCCCGTGAATAACATGAGGCTTGTATCCGAATTCCTTGATTTTCTTAATAACGTCATCCCTCTCACGTTTTGTTGCGCCGGCCTGCATTACGATTATCATCCTGACCTCTCCTTTCCTTCCCGGAAACCAAAAAGGCCGGAGCTTTCCCCGGCCTTGACCTTTATTTAATTAAAATAAAAAAGCCGGGGTCGCTTTCCGTCTACCCTCGGCTCCTGGTTGATCTTTTGTGTTAGTTCTTTCTATATCTCACAATCGACCATTACCTTAGGTAGACGGCCTAAAGTAAAAGCCGTACCAAAAGTAAAAGAACCCGTATGAGAAATAGAAAAAATTCATGTATATTTTTAACAGATTCGATAAATGAATGTCAATAAATTACACGTTCCCGAAGTAATCCTTCAGATAGGGTTTGAGAAATCCTCCCCTTTGCAAGGGGAGGTTGGAGGGTTTTTGAAAAATAATTAAAACCACCCCTTCCCCTCCTTGCAAAGGAGGGGATTAAACCCGCAACTGAAGGATTACTTCCCGAAAAATAAGGAGGGATGTAATAGCCCTTTTAAGAATCCGGGAGCTATCAACATCCCTCCTTATATCCGGTTAATTTAAACTAATCGTTTAAATCTTGAACTGTAGCTGCCATCTTAAGAACTGCGCGTTTTTTGCCTTGTCGGCATAAAAATCACCCGGGATAAAGTACTCATACTGGAAAAAGGCATCTATATTTTTATTGAATTTGTGGGTGAGGAATAGTGTCGGGAGATGCCCTCTCTCATGGCCATCGCCGAACATTGCAGTCTTTGAAGACTGTGCATCCTCGTTTGCCCTCCAGTACTGATACGAGAGCGCTAATTTCGTGTCCGGAGTTAACTCCATGCCAACTTTTGCCATGAACAATTGGGTATTTGTCCAGTAACCGGGAATTGCTCCGGAATCTCTCATTACCTCATATATCTGAGTATAGATGAGAAGCTCGTTCCAGTAAGGAGCCCTCGAAAATAAGGGGTCAAAATTTTCGTTTTTGTCGGTCCCGGGATCATCTCCTGACAAATGCACATAACGAAGCTCGAACTCGGGTTTGAATTTCATATCCGCAAATTTACGCTTTCCAAAGATGTATCCCCCGTATCCTTTTCTATCTTGCCCTGCGTATCCTCCGGCACTCGTATGTCCGTCATATTCCCCAAACTGGTACGCGAATTCGCCTCCGAATGTCCATGGATCTGCTTTATAAACCGCCCGTGCTCCGATGGTATTCAAATCAAGTTCAGGAGTAGCAATCGGAAATGGAGGTTTTGAAATCTCTTCCTCTTGTTTGTAGATATAATATGGTTCTACCGTCAGGTTTTGATTGATTTTATCTCTGCCATACACCATAAAGGCCTGTTCGTCAGACGCATTAAGTATTCTCTTATTTTTGTAATATGTGGGGCTGTTCTCAATAGCTGTGTGCCATGTCGGAAGATATGTGTCCTGGTCCTGGTTTGTGATATAGACAAAATCAACGTTGTGATTCTCGTTGATTCTCCATTTTGCCTTTGCGGCATTAAAGTAGAAGCACCTGGAACCGTCATTCGGGTTTCCATCAGAGAGTAAAAAGCCCTCGCCATACATGTCCGGTCCCAGAAAATCCTGTCTGCCTATTTTCAGGTCAACCGGAAGTCCAAAAACATTGTTCGCCTTTATATACAAATTATCAACAACCATCTCATTCTCATCCAGTCCTGTGAAATGGCCATTTTTGTCTCTTGGGTATTTATAGGGACCCAAGTTATAGTACACTTCACTGGTAAGCTTAAGATATGCGCTTACATCCTTACTAATGTTTACGTTGCCCCAGAGAGATGTCTTGAAACGGAAGAAATTTCTATCGTAAAGACCATTAGTGTGAGGCAGTGTCTTCAGATCGATCACATTATCCCAGATCTCCTGTCTGATCCTTTCCGAAGCGCCATACGTGAATGCGGATTCTGCAGAAGCCGTTGAAATGAAGAAAACAGATCCTAACAAAACTACTAAAGTAAAAGCTAACAACTTTTTCATTAATTTCCCCCTCCCTTTATTTTGTAAAGATTTGAAAGCATACCATAATCGCAACTTTTTTTTAAACATTAATATTCAAACTTCCTCCGGTTATAATATTCTTTTGTCTATGACCCGTTTTGCCTTTCCATCTAACCTCCCGAGAGTTTGTTTCTCTACGGGCTTAACTTCTACGGATATACCGAGCTCCGAGGCAAGTCTCGCTTTGATCCGCTCAATGAAATCTTTCTGTTTCCTGACCTGGTCGAAAAAAACGGATTCGGACACCTCAAAGAGAACTGTTAATTCGTCAACAGCGGCTTTCCTGTCGATGATTATCTGATAATGCGGCTCCATTCCCTCAAGCTCAAAAAGCACCGATTCAATTTGAGACGGGAAAACGGTAATTCCCCTTATTTTTATCATATCATCAGTCCGGCCCATGACCTTGTTCATTCTGATGAATGTCCTGCCGCATGGACAGGGTCCGGTTATGAGACTTGTCAGGTCCCTGGTCCTGAACCGTATAACGGGAAATGCTTCTTTAGTAAGCGTTGTAATAACCAGTTCACCCGTTTTCCCCTCGGGCAAAGGCTCGAGGGTTTCCGGATCGACAACCTCGACAAGGAAGTGGTCTTCATTAATGTGGAGACCGTTTCGCTCCGGACACTCTCCCGCTACTCCGGGACTCATCACTTCGCTCAACCCATAGTTGTCGGTTGCAATAATCTTGAGCTTTTCCTGCAATTCATGCCGCATCGCCTCGGACCACGGTTCCGCTCCAAAAAGCCCGTATTTTAAAGACATGGAGTTCAAATTAATACCCATTTCCATGATTGCATCAGCTATCAAAAGAGCATAACCCGGAGTGCACATAAGGGCGGTCGTCTTAAAATCCTGCATTATTTTTACCTGCCGTCTGGCATTAACGCTCGAGATAGGTATTACCGAAGCCCCCAGTCGTTCGGCGCCGTAATGCAGACCCAATGCGCCGGTAAACAGCCCGTAATCAAAGGCAATCTGGACAATATCATTCTGAGTAACACCCCCTGCCGCAAGAATTCTTGCCGCAAGATTCGACCAAATTTTAATGTCATTTCGTGTATAGCCGACTGCCGTCGGCATTCCGGTTGTGCCGGAAGAGGTTTGGACCCTGACCACCTCGCGCAGGGGGACCGCAAACATGCCGTAGGGATAGCTCATCCTTAAATCGTCTTTTGAAGTAAAAGGAAGTTTATTAACGTCTTCAAGCGAGCGGAAAGAGTCGGGGTCAATTCCTAATTCATCGAATTTCTTTCTGTAGAAAGGAACATTCATGTAAACTCTTACTACCGTGGATTGAAGTCTCTCGAGCTGCAACTGCCTGAGAGACTCTCTGCCGATGCATTCTTTTTCAGCTTCCCAGTACATAAACTTCCTCCATTTTAATTAAAAAATCATACCTTATAGTCAACATCTCTGCCTAAATAGGCCCTTTGGACGTCTCTGTTTAAAAGGAGGTCTTCCGAAGGACCCTGGAGTAAGATTCTCCCTGTTTCAAGAACGTACCCGGTATTTGCTATCTTCAGGGCGCTCCTCGCGTTCTGTTCAACCAGAAGCACTGTGAGACCGTAGGCGTCCCTCAACTCGACTACATATCTGAAAATCTCTTTGATTATAATCGGCGCAAGACCCATACTTGGTTCGTCAAGTAAAAGCAGCTTCGGCCTTGCCATTAAAGCGCGACCGAGAACAAGCATTTGCTGCTCTCCGCCTGAAAGGGTCCCTGCAAGCTGCTTTCTCCGCTTCTTTAAAACAGGGAAGATAGAGTAAATCATCTCCATATCATCCCTGATTTTTGCGCGATTCTTCAGGGAATACCGGTTAAAAGAGCCGAGCAACAAATTGTCTTCAACGCTTAAAGGCTGAAAAACAAGGCGCCCCTCCGGGACATGAGATATACCGCTTTTCACTATTGAATCCGGGCTTTCTTTGGAGATATCACGGTCATTGAACGTCAAATTCCCGTTGCTCGACCGGATAAGTCCTGAAATAGTGCGCAAGAGAGTTGTTTTACCGGCGCCGTTACCCCCGATAAGCGCAACAATCTCCCCTTTGTTTACATGAAGAGACACCCGCTTTATAGCGTGTATCTTGCCATAATAGACGTCTACATTCTTAAGTATCAGCATTATATCCCGTCTGAAGCTCTTCTTCCTCTCCAAGATATGCAACAATTACTTCCGGGTTTTTCTGCACTTCAAGAGGAGTACCCTCGGCTATTACCTCCCCGAAGTTCAGAACGGTTATCGAATCGCTTATCTTCATGACAAGGTCCATATCGTGCTCGACAAGGACTATCGTTATCTTCAGCTCCCCTCTTATCTTCCTGATGATCTCTCCAAGCTCGCGCGTTTCCTTTATATTTAACCCTGCGGCAGGTTCATCCAGAAGGACGAGTTGCGGTCCAGTAGCCAGGGCCCGTGCAATTTCCAAAATCCTTTGCTCGCCTATGGGAAGATTGGAGGCGATTTCATCTTTTCTGTGAACAAGGTTTACATACTCAAGGATCTCTTCGCTTTTACGTTGCACTTCTCTCTCTTCTTTCATGATAGAGGGAAGTCTAAATCCCGAGGAGAAGAATCCGGCTTTGGTTTTTGCATACCTGCCGACCATGACATTCTCAACAACGGTCATATTTCCGAACAGCTCTACATGCTGAAAAGTTCTTGATACGCCCTTTTGGGCGATCTTTGCCGGAGACAGGTGAACTATCCTTTCGCCTAAGAAATTGACTTCGCCCTTATCGGGTTGATATATACCGCTCACAATATTGAGAAGGGTTGTTTTACCCGCGCCGTTCGGACCTATGAGGGCCTTAATGTCTCCCTGTTTTACGTCGAAACTGATATTCCGCAAGGCCGTAAGCCCACCGAAACTTTTCCATATCTCTTTAATGCTTAACAAAAGCGAAGCCTTTTAATTTATTTATTTTTTCGATCAGGATAGGGACCAGACCTTTTCTGAAAAACATAAGGGACGATGTCAGGATTAAACCATACACAAGCACATCCAGCTCTTCAAACCTTCTTAACAACTCCGGCAACACGGTAATAACCACGGCTCCGATGATCGCGCCCCACAAATTAGTAATGCCGCCGACGATTACCATTGTGAGGACCAGAATGGAATAAAACAATGAAAAACTGCCCGGACTGATGAATGTCACATAATGCGCGTAAAGGCTGCCGGCAAGAGCCGCGTATGCCGCGCTGAGAATGAATACTCTTATTTTGAGCGCGGCGACATTCAGCCCCATTGCATTACATGCCGCCTCGCTGTCATGGACGGCCCTTAATGCCCTTCCGGTACGTGAGTTAATGAGGTTTATGGAGAAGAACATTACCGAGGCAACAAGACCCCAGACTAAGTAAAAATAGCCTCTTGTCGAATCTATTGTATACCCCGGCAGGCCGAAATGAGGGATATCCCCAAAACCCGACGGACCGCCCGGGCCCCATTCATTCAGGATTACATTAATAATCTCGCCAAAACCAAGGGTGGCTACAGCTAAGTAGTGCCCTTTTAATCTCAGGGCAGGGACTGCCAGTATCATTGCGGCAACGGCGGCAGCAACCATTGCGAGGATTACGCTTACAACTATCGGAAGACCTGAATGCAGGCTTAAAACGGACGAGACATAAGCGCCGATCCCGTAGAACCCTGCCTGTCCTAAAGAGACCTGGCCTGCGTATCCCATAAGTATGCATAATCCTATCGCTACCAGAGCATTTATCCCCGAAAATATGCCTACGGTCAGAGTATAGGCGCCCCCTGATAAAACAGGGAACAGTATAATGAGAAAGATAAAAACAATAAAAGCGGATAAATCTTCTTTTTTCATACGCTAAAATTTCCGCAGCTGGAGCATAGCTTTGCTGACAAATAGGCCGGCCGGTTTATAAAAAAGAATCAGAAGCAGGATGATTAAAGCTACCGCGTCCTTTAACCCTGAATGTATGTATCCCGCGGTCATGGATTCGAGAATACCGATGATAAATCCGCCGAGGACCGCGCCCCTGTTGCTGCCAAGACCTCCCATGATCGCGGCGCAAAACCCCTTTACCGCAAGCATGGGACCTTTATCATATTCCATAAGGGAAATAGGAGTTATCGCCATGCCTCCGATTGCGCCGACTATGGCGCTCAACACAAAAGACAGCATTACCATCCTCGACACATTGATCCCGACCAATTTAGCCGCGGTAGGATTTACCGCGCAGGCAAGCATGGCTTTCCCAATGATAGTTTTTTTAAAGAAGAAAAATAATAAAATTATGCAGAAACCGGTGATACCTATGACCCATAACGTCTGCTGCTGGATAATCGCCCCGTAAATGCTCAATGGTTCTCCCTCCGTAAAAGAATGGTATACATAGGGATCTTTGCCGAAAAAAAACATTAGAATCCCGCGCAACACGATTGAAACCGCTATGGTAATCATGATCATCAATAAAAGATCGGGTTTTTTTAAAGGCTTTATCGTCAGTCTCTCCATCAAGAGTCCGACGATTCCTGCGGTAATAATAGTAAGCACTACGGATACGAAAAAAGGGAGTTTCAGTGATTCGGAAAAAAACCACATCATCAGACCGCCGATCACTACGAATTCACCCTGGGCAAGATTTATGATGGATGTGGCATTGTACGTGATATTAAAACCTATGCCGACCAAGGCATAAACAGCCCCGACGGTAAGACCTGAGAAAAGGAATTGCAAGAAGACCGTAAGCAAATTGTGATATTTCCTGAAGAGAATTGAGGGGATGTTATCCCCTCAATCATTCACTCTATTATTTCAAAATTTCCCAGTCACCGTTTTTTACCACAACCATCTCAAAAGCGCTTTTATCTAATCCGCAGTGGTCATCCGGTGACATATTAAAGATACCGCCCGTGCCGGGCCATTTCGTGATTTTAGTCTCGATATAATCTTTGATCTTCTTTTTATCAGGACCGACTTTTTTCAAAGCTTCCGTTATCATCATGATTGAATCGTACGCATGTCCGCCGAACGTACCCGGCTCGCCCTTATACCTTGCCTCGTAATCCTTTGAATACTTTTTCAATAAAGCTTTTTGCGGGTGCTTATCCGAAATTTTGTCCCAGACAACCAATCTTCCGAGCGGAGCTATGACGCCTTCCGCCGCCTTTCCGGCCAACTCAATGTTTTTTTTGCTTCCCCATCCGTGGCTTTGATAGAGGGGTATCCCCATTTTGAGCGCCTGCCAGTTTTTCGTTACGATTACCTGACCCGGCCCTACCGACCAGTTGATCACTGCCTGGGCGCCTGCCGCCTTGATCTTGGTAAGCTGTGTCGTCATGTCCGAATCTTTAGGCCCGTATTTCTCCTCCGCAACAATAGTGATTCCATATTTTGGGGCCATTTCCATGAGCGCCTTTTTCCCGGCGTCGCCAAAGCCGGTGGATATGGTGATAATTCCGACCTTGCTTATATCCTGCTTTTTCATATAGCCATAAATAGCTTCTACTGCACTGATGTCATACTGAGGTGTTTTGAAAATCCAGGCACGATCTTTGACCGGCAGAGTTATCGGAGCTCCGGCCGCACAGGAAAGCAATGGTGTAGCGGCAGTATTCAGTATAGGAACAAGGGCCATTGATTCGCCGGTAGTGGACGGCCCGACAATGGCAAGCACCTTATCATTTTCAAGAAGTTTTTTAGCGGAGAGAACGGCCTGTGTCTCGTCACTTTTTGTGTCCTCAATAATAATTTCCAGGGGATGTCCGTTTATACCGCCCGCTTTATTAATCTGCTCCTGGAGCATAAGGGCAGTATTTTTTTCAGGTTCCCCCAAAAAAGAAGCCGGTCCTGTTACCGCGAAAAGCGCTCCTATCTTATACGGTTCTTTTGCATAAGCATTCACTACCAGAAGAAAAACGGACAATACGGCAAGAAATACTACAAAAAACTTTCTCGTTGCTTTTTTCATAATCTCCTCCCTTAATTAAGATATTATTACAGCGCGGACAGTTCTTCCCCTTCCATTATCTTTACACCTGCTTTCATCAATACCTCAATCGACCTTTCAAGTTCATCAAAACGAAAGATAACAATGGCGTTCTCTCCGCTTTTTTCTACAAAGGCATACATATATTCCACGTTTATTCCTTCATCTTTTATCGTGTTGAGGATGCTTGACAGTCCGCCCGGTTTATCAGGCACTTCAATGGCTATAACCTTTGTTTTCTCAACGGTAAACCCATTCTCTTTTAAAGCCTTACGCGCCTTTTCCGTATCATTGACGATAAGTCTCAATATACCGAAATCAGCCGTATCGGCAAGATAAAGGGCCCTTATATTTATGCCTGCTTCATACAGGACACCCATTACCTCGGCAAGTCTGCCCGACTTGTTCTCAAGAAATATGGATATCTGTTCAACATTCATATTTAAACCTGTCTAAAATAAACGGTTATAAAGACTATCACATATTGAAGCAAGAAAACAATATATAGCGCCGAATCAAACCGCTACTTCGGCTTCAGTGGGGGGAAGAAATTCCGACGAGCGCTGGAGCGGAAGAACTGTTACTATTACCTTTCCCTGATTGGTTTATAGGGGATAATTTGAATTGCCCCGAAAAGATATTTTCAGGGTATGTATTTTTTAAGACCTTATTCTGTCAAATGAATCGCCCTTCCAACGAAGGAATAGATTAGCACCCATAACAAACACCCGTTGTTTATGGACTTCACCTCCTTACAAACGTTTTCAGGTGTTCTGAAGTTTTACCGAATCCTTCATCTAACAAACACTTCGGATAATTTTCGTTTTGTATTGAGTACTCTTGTAAATGTTGAATTTGAACGAGCTTGAGGATGTAGAATTATTCATTAAAAAAAAGTTCAGTCTCTTTCCGGATCTTCAAAAGTCAATAGTCAAGTCTGACCCCGTACCAACCGTACCATAAAAACCCTACTCGATATTGAAGGTTGCAACCTCATGAATGCCCGGGAGATATTTGCCTACTGGCACCAGTTTTTTATTATACGCAACACAGTCGATGATAACAGTCCATAGCTGGTTTAGCTCTTCTTTTTCCCTGTTGTTCTCAGGTATCATCTTGAGTAACGACCCCTCAAGTTCGATCTTCATGTGAGTTCCTCCATGTCATATTATTTTTAAATACGTTACTTTACGGTATCTTAAACTTTATTTTGAACTTTTGTGACATCCAAATGCCAGTATAATTTGCAGTGCACCTGCAACCAAACACGTTGAAGGCTGCATAAGTACTCAAAAACTTGAAAAAGCATTCGTGAAAAATTCCACGTGCCCCCTTCTTCCCTTCTTTTATTGCTTCCTGTATACTTTCTCTTAATCAATTTTTCAGGAGGGTATCTATGACAAAAACTGAACTCGTAGAAAAAATGGCAAGTGACTCAGACATCTCAAAGGCAGCAGCAGAAAAATGTCTCAAATCTTTTGTTGATGCAGTTACCAAGACGCTGAAAAAAGGTAACAAAGTAGCACTTGTGGGTTTCGGAACTTTCTCAGTATCGAAAAGGAAGGCAAGGATAGGGCGTAATCCTCAGACAGGTGCTACCATTAAAATCGCTGCAAGGAAAGTTCCTAAGTTCTCAGCAGGGAAGACATTCAAGGATGCAGTAAAATAGTTTTTGAAATATCCATAGGGGGTATGGTCAGCTATACTCCCTTTAATTACATCAGACTACCGAAAATTGTAGTGCTTCCTGACAGGTTCCTTTATATCCCATACGCAGGACAGCCCTTTGGGGAATGTCACAAAATCCCCAGCTCCGAACTCAACTTTACCGTCTTTGGTCTCCACAACAACTTTACCCTTTAGTAGGTAGCATTCTTCAATAGCCTCATAATGCCAATCAAACCTTGATACTTCTTTTTCCCAAATCCCCCATGAACTAACTTTACGGTCTTGGAGATATTGTTGTGTTGGTTTTTCTACTTTTATTTCCATAATCCGCCCTCCTCATTATATAATCATTCCCTTTCAAGTCCCATCCGCTGCCACATCCATGAAATATCATAAAAGGGTCTCCCCTCTTTTTTGTTATGTTCCTCCGAGTTTTCAATGGACTTCAGCAGCTCAATAACCTTCTTTCTGCCTTCCTCTGTCTTCACAGCTTGCATGGGGGTTTCACCGTAGAGGGCAGGGATTTTCTCTCCTAACCATTTTTCAGAATGTTTTTGCATAAATTCGGTATAGAATTGCTGTTGAATTTCCATCGGCAATTCATTCATGGGTTTCCCATTGGAACTCTCTTTGTGGGATTTCATTGCTTCCATTGGGTCCTGGAACGTGTCCATCTTATGAACAACGGCATCTGACAAAGCCTCAAGGATAAGCTTCTTTCCCTTTTCAAGTCTTTCCTTGGAATTGCTCTCCAGTATCAGTTTGTTATCCTTTATTTCAGCCCTGCCAAAAATTGTAGCACTCCCCTCTTTATTACGCTTGTCGTACCATGTATAGTAATCTTTGCTCTGCTCAAAGCCCTTAATTCTTGGCAACCCGTTTATGACAGCCCCTTTGTCCTTGATTTCAAACATCGCTTTGGAAATCAGCATAGGCTCCCCGCTTGTTGTATATAGGTTTATTGGGGTAGGATTCTGGATTAAGTCATACCAATAAAAGTTAAAGATTTCGCTGTTATATTTTAAGAAATCATCCATTGAAGCATCAGGATAATCCATCTTGTAATCCTCAAACTCTGCATGGATGTTAACGAGTATTCTTTCCTTTTGTTTCAAATGAAAGGAATAAACTGACCCGCTCATTATATACTGCCCGTCAACAAGCAGCAGTCTTGAAGCAAAAATATCCCATTTCTTTACGCTTCTGGTAGCAGACTTTTCTCTCACGTCATATTCTCCACCCATCAGAAGGTCTTTCAATAATAGCCCTTTCTCAGGAAATACCTCTTGCACCTCGTAAAGGCTTATTACGGAGTTTTTCATCATGGTTAATACCTTATGTTCATCCAGTGACAGCCTCTTGTTGTTGTCCATATATAGGTCTATAAGGGTCTTGTCATTATCCTCATCAATAAGATAATCAAAGACAACCCATTCCATGAAGTTTTGGTATGCAATATCAAGGGATATACCTTCAAGATGTTCTTCTGGAATAAATTCATCCCAGAACATGAAATGGGTATGTTCCAAAGTGTGCTTATAATTCTTCTCAAAGAATACCATTAGTTCTTGGACAAGACGTTCTCTGATTGAATCTTCTTTGACGATTGTGATGTATGTTTCGGAAAGGCAGCACTTTTTGTATTTCTTCCCACTCCCACAGGGGCAAGGGTCATTTCTGCCAAATTTGCTCATTACTGACAGTCTCCTTTTTCTCCATTATAAGGTATCGCTCATTAACCTGTCTTTCAAAAAAGTATACCTTTTCTGTGGTTTGTTATTTTTTATTGCTATTGCTACGGCTTTCTTAGTCCCGACCAATATTACAAGTCTCTTCCCTCTTGTTATTCCTGAATAAAGAAGAATCCTCTGTTAACATATATCTATGGAATTATTATCAATCGGACTCTGCAAGGAAAAAGCATTACTCTATAAATGGGCAAATGTTCTTGCCCTGATTACCATTTTTTACAACATTATGGAAGGATTAGTATCTGTCTGTTTCGGTGTGGCAGATGAAACCTTAGCACTGTTCGGATTTGGCTTGGATTCTTTTGTTGAAGTTATCTCAGGTATCGGGATATGGCATATGATTAACCGAATACGAAAAAATGTTGGTGCAAATTCAGATAATTTTGAAAGACAAGCGCTGAAAATTACGGGAACAGCCTTCTATATTCTTTCAGTAGGTCTTATAGTGACAGCTTTGATTAATATTTATCAGGGGCATAAGCCCGTAACAACCTTTTGGGGAATAGTTATCTCTTTGGTGTCTATTTTTACCATGTGGAGCTTGATACATTATAAAGTCAAAATAGGCACTCAACTTGGTTCTCAGGCAATCATAGCCGATGCCAATTGCACAAAGGCATGTCTCTATCTCTCTGTTATTCTTCTTTTATCGAGTACAGGGTATGAACTGACAGGGATCGGAGGTCTCGACTCTGTAGGAGCTGTCTTGATTGCTGGGTTCTCTTTTAAGGAAGGGCGTGAATCATTTCAAAAAGCCAAAGGTATAGCCTGTAGCTGTCAAGGAAAGTGTCATTAATCTCGGCAGGAATCGGAGTGCCTCTGCCTATTTGGTGGAGGCACTTTTGCTTTAGAACTGAGTGAATTCATTTTTACTTATCAAATGGAGATGAATTTTATCATCCTTATCTGTCAGGTTTTTGAATATATTTTCAGCAATAAGTTTTATTTCCTCAAATTTATTAGTTGCTATGACAAATCGGACCCTATTAAACGCTTTGCTATCTCTTTCTTTTATCCCAAAT
>Ga0265292_1001054_pt1 | contig 27535 bp, 25 predicted proteins | sample Munlanlewell296A_FD_189080 | JGI IMG/M metagenome (GOLD analysis project Ga0265292, IMG submission 189080) | Leachate microbial communities from a municipal landfill in Southern Ontario, Canada - Leachate well 296A | ecosystem: Engineered > Solid waste > Landfill > Unclassified | place: Canada... | reverse complement strand
TAGGTAATCGGGTCTGGGTGGGTGATGGCAAACCAGCTGACGTTGAAGCGGTTGAAGATCATGCCGAGCAGCAGAATGACTGAGCCGGTGAGCAGGCCCCTGGGACTCTGGCGCACGCGCCGGAACGAGAACCAGACCAGCGGGATGATCGCGCTGCCGATGATTTCTGCCCAGAATAGAACGCTCATCAGTCCGCTGTCGAAGAGGAACTTCAGGTTGCTCGCAACGGCAAAAGAGGTAAATTTAACAACCAGGTAAATGCCCAAAACGAAGGGAATGGCTGCCGCCAGTTTTTCGAGCAGGTGGACATCCAGCCCGCGCTGGAAGTAACGGGAACTGAGCGACGACTCGAAAATGGTCATGGCCAGGCCGATTGCTATGGCGGAGACGAAGAACAACAGTGGCAGGAGAGGGGTCCACCAAAGCGGGTGAAGTTTGGACGCCTGGATCAGCATCAGAGAGCCCAGCGCAGCCTGATGCAAGGTGGAGAGTACCGCTCCCAGAATTACAATAGGTTTTATTAAGCGCTGGATGATGTTGGAAGGTTTATGCCATTTCAAGCGCTCGAAAACGGCGGGAGCGAATTCGAGCGCCATCACGGCGGAATATGCCATCACATAAATACCGACGGCGAATAGGAATGAGTTATAGTTCTGGTAGATGAAGTAGTGCCAGATACGTTCCGGGTGACCCAGGTCAACCAGCAGGGCGATGACCTCCATCACGTAGCCAATGAAGCCTGTCAGCAGGGTAGGCCTGAGCAAGGGGCGGAATTGCTTTAGCTCGAAGATATACACAATGGACGCGAGAATGAATGCGCCGCTGCTGATGGCAATACCGGTGTAGAGGTCGAAACTGACCCAGAAACCCCAGGGGTAAGCATTGCTCAGGTTACTGATGGCCCCAATCCCATTGATAAAGCGGATCATTGCAACAACGAAAGCAATAGCGATGAATGCCAGTAACGCCACCACTCCTGGCGCCAGTCGAAGACGTTGGTTAATGCGAACGCTCAGCTTCATTTGGTTGCCTCCGTCTTTGCCGGTAACTCTTCTTGCGCTTCGGAGTGTTCCTCTTTTGCTTCTTTGTTATTGTTATAGGCATGTACACCGGCGGCCACTCCGCTCAAAACAGCTGTCAGGCCGAGTGCAAATGGCAGGGTTCCCCCCATAATCAATTCGCTTATGTCTTTGAGTGGGGTGGGGCCTAATTCAGGTAGGCCAAGTTCTTTGAAGGGCACATGCGAGACGATCAGGTAAGAGGTGCCGCCATTTTCTGTTTCACCGTACACGTGGTCAACGTAACGGTCGGGATGGGCTGCAATGCGAGCGTGCGCCTCTTTCAATAAGTCAGCGCGCTCACCAAAAACCAGAGCATCAGTGGGGCAGGTTGCTACACAGGCTGGTTCCAACCCAATATCAATGCGTTGGGGGCACATGCTGCATTTATCTATAAAAGCACCGTCGATGAGACCCTTATCCCAATCATAGTGAGGCACGCCAAAAGGACAGGCGTTCATGCAGTACCGGCAACCGATGCAAACCTTGCTATCATAGAGAACAGGGCCGTCTGAGCGCTTGACCCAGGCACCGACAGGACAGGCCGAAGCACAGTCTGGGTCTTCGCAGTGCATGCAGTGATAGACCATGGTTGCACGTTCAAGATTTGGATATTCTCCCTTGACCCCGATGCCAGACACCCAGATACGCGTCTTGTCCATGGGGATTTTGTTTTCTACGCTACAGGCTACCATACATGCCCGGCAGTCAATGCAGCGCGCGGCATCAAAAAGGAATGCGTGTTGTTTTATCTCAGACATTGTTCTGCTCCGTATCTCAAGCCTTCTTTACCGTTACAAACGTCTGGCTGAGCGCCTGGCCGCCGCTGATGGGATCGGTGTACGTGACGTGCAGAACCGAGTCGCTGGCACCAATGCCGAAGGCGGTCGTCAGGCCTTTGGAAAGATGCCCGTAACCCGGAGTCAGGTAGACGCAATCCGGACGAATGGCCTGTGTGGCGAGTAAGCGGACGTTCGCTTTCCCTACTTCGCTGGTCACTTTCACCCAATCGCCGTCGGCCAACCCTTTTTCAGCGGCCACTTTGGCGTTCATCCACAGGCGGGGCTCGTCGGAATATTTGTGGAGCAGTTTGTTGTTCTGTGTACCAAACTGAGTCTGTTGCGCCACCTTGCCGGTCAGCAGGTAGAACTGGCCTTCGGCGGGTTGGGGAGGTTCTTCCCAGGTTGGCCAGGGGGAGAAACCAGCATTCTTCAATGTTTCTGAATAGACTTCAATTTTTCCAGAGGGCGTATTGAAGGTGATTTCTCCACTGCTTTCTGTTTCTGGCATTTCAGCATATCCCTTGGATTTTACTTCCTCCAGGCTGACGCCCAGAGGGGCAAGCTGCTGGCGAAGATAGTCTTCTTCATCTGCATACTGGAAGAAATCGCCCAATCCTAGGCGCTCTCCCAACTGCTTGTAAATCCACAACGCGGATTTTGCTTCCCCTTGTGGTTCGACCACGGGTTGACGGATAAAGGCTTTGTCGCCGATGGGCAGAAGCGGGTCGTAGCGTTCAAGATACGAGGTTTCAGGCAGGACGACATCCGAGAACCAGGCCGTGTCATTCATGATGATATCAACGGTGGTGATGAAATCCATTTTGCTGAAGGCTTCGAGAGTCTTGGCGCGATCGGGCAGGGACAGGATCGGGTTCTGTCTGGAGATAAACCAGCCATGTGCTTGATAGGGTTCGCCTGTCAGAATGGCATCACGCAATTCCTGGAAAACGCCTAACTTTAAAGGCACAAGCGGATATTTCCAAGGGACGCCATCCAGACGCAAGGCTGAAACACGCGGATAAGGTGGCTGAGGCGGCGCACCCAACCCTGCGCCTTCTGCGGCCATCTCCGTGGAGAGACATCCGCCAGGAGTGAGAACATTCCCGCTCAAAGCGTTCAACGTGGCAATGGCTCGTTCCGTCTGGAAGGAGTTTATAAAATTCGACGTGCGCCAGCCAGGGTGCGCCAGGGCATTGTGTTTGGTAGCCGCGTATTCACGTGCAATCCGCTCGATGGTTGTGGCTGGCACGCCCGTGATTTCCTCAGCCCATTTGGGCGTGTACCCTTGCATGGCAGCCTTGATGCCATCACAGCCGACAACGTACTGTTTGACGAATTCACAATCTGCCAGTTCATTAGAGACGATGACATTGATCATTGCCAGCAGAAAGGCTGAGTCGGTGCCTGGACGGATGGGAATCCACTCGGTCGCTTTTGAAGCGGTCTTGGTGTAACGCGGGTCGAGATAGACAAACTTCGCACCGCGATCAATTGCATGGGATAGTTCCGAAGTCTCAGAGGTTGAAATGGCCTCCATCATGTTACGGCCAACCATCAGGATAAATTCGACATCGTCATATTTGCGCGATGGTTCTTCGACACCATACGTCAGCGAGAAGGCGGTAATCATGGCATTGAAGCAAAGGCTACGCTGTGTGCCATAGTTTGGTGAGCCGAAAGCATAGAGCAGATTTTCAAACTGCACCTGCGACAAATTATGCGTAGACGAAAACACCATCGCCTCAGGCCCGTACTTTTCCTTGATCTTGAGCATATTCGTGGCGACAATATCCAGCGCTTCATTCCACGACGTTTTGCGGAAGAGGCCTTCGCCACGTTTTCCCACCCGGACAAGCGGAGATAACACCCGATCCGGGTCGTAAGTATTCATAAGACCTGATTGGCCGCGCGGGCACAGGTTGCCTTTAGAGTGAGGGTGATTGGGATTCCCTTCCAGCTTGACAACGCGCCCATCTTCGACTTTCGCCAGTACGCCACAGCGCCAGACGCACATTTCACACATCGTCGGGATATAACCGCTGTTGGTGGCGTCCAGCATCCCGGTTGCCCGGGCAGCTTCGGCCACCAGCGGTGGAATAAACCGCCCGAGGACCAATGCACCGACGGCTGCGCCACCGACCTTAAGAAAGTCACGTCGCGATAACGTGTTCGGCATAATTATCTCCATTTACCAGATCTAATATGGGTGACCAAGTTTCATGAACTGGTCACCATATTAGATGAGCATTTACTTTTTCTTGCGTTGCATTCCCATGCGGTCAATCAGATAGAACAACACCAGTGCCATGATCGTGAACACAAGAATGGCCAGGTAGGGGCTTATGTGCCACAATTCAGGCAGGGTTACGTTCCCATAATTGGCGATTGCGGAAATTTTGGGGAAAACCTTATCGTAGGTCAGGCCGTATATGACCGCACCGGTCAGGAAGCCCAGAATTCCGGGGACAAGATAATCCATTTTACCTTCACCGGCGCCAGCCACACAGGTGCCTGGGCAGAAACCGGCCAGGGCCATCCCCACGCCGAAGATCAACCCGCCAACCAGATTGCCAACAACGTAAGTTGCCGGGACGGTCGGGAAATTGATCACGCCAAGGGCGTGTAAGGGATATAGGCCAAGCATTGCGACCACCAGAGCGGTCAGCATAAATTTCAACACAGCCATATCGTTGAGACGGAACTGATTGACAATCTTGTGATACTTGGTCAGGCCGGCTTTATTAAGCGCAAAGCCGAATACCACACCCAGGAGCAGAGGAAGAATGATGGACATGGCTTAGAACCTCTTTCCGTAGATGATCAGGGCAGTGACAATACCGGACATGAACATCCCGGCGATGAACAGGAAGGCAGCCGGGACGAGCAGCATCCCACCCGAAATAGCCAGGCCGCTGGTGCAGCCACCGGCAATGCCTGCGGCATATTCGAGGACGATTGCGCCGACGAAGAGCACTAGCCAGCGCTTCCAGGTCTGCTTGCCAAAAATCTTTTTCCACTGTTCGTCATCCATGGTCCGGAACTTCAACGTGCGGCTGGAAAATGCTCCCAGCATGCCACCGAAGAAGATGCCCACCAACAGGATGACTGCGAAGGTCATGCCCGGAGGCATAACGTATTTGAAATACGTATTGCTGGGATTAATCGCCTTCCCGATATACGCGGCTATGTTCTCGAAACCGCCCGATGCGCCGAGCAACTTTGGCGCGTTCAGCACCTTGTCGGTCAGCACTACAGTCAGAATGCCGACGATGCCCAGCAGGATGCCAGCTGCATAGGGCGACCACTCTTCCTTGCGAATTTGCTTCATAAGCCAGTTCATATTTTCTCCTTTCGAGATTTTCTGAATTTTGGTTGGTGAGGCTTAATGGCTCACTCTTCTTTATTGGATGGTTCTTCACTCTCGGATTGCTTTTCAATTGATTCAATGAGATCAGAAGCGACTTGAGGTTTTACCAAGATATGACGAAGCGCTCGGCGGTTAGCTGGCTTCAAACGAGCGATGTCTGGCAGCATATCCACCACATCTGCCGGGTACCTGCCTTTTATCTGCTTTGTCTCTTGAAAAGAGATGCTGAGCCAACCCTCTTTGCGAAGCACGAAAAATCCGCCGCCGAGGACGAGTATCGCAAGCAAAACAAGCAGAACGATATTGCCGACATTGACGGGCTTTTTACCGAGGACAATCTCATCGTATCGCTGCACATAATCAACCACTTTAGCCGGTGTCCCAACCGTCCCGCATGGAACTTCGGTCTGGGAGGACGCCACCGAAGTGGCCGGCGCAGGTGCGGAACTCCCGCCCGTACCGACTGTCACACCGAGGGTTGTCGCATAGACCTGTGCTTTGGCTTCGTAGTCATTTGGATGGCAACTCTTGCAGTTGGTGACAATGTCCGAGAGGGGGGCAACCATGCCGGTATGAGAAGCGGTTATCTCAGTGGCCTGATTGTTGCCGGCATGGCATAGATAGCAAAAATCGCCAAAGGCATGTTGAGTATGCCAGGATGTCCCGTCATTGTTGACTGGTTTTTGCGCTTGCGCTTCATGGCAGTTCTTACAAGATGAAGCCTGTGATCCACATTGGGCCTTTACCGGGGTCGCTGTCTTCAGGAAGACACTACCCACCACCAACAGTATGCCAAGGGCCAGGAAGAAGAAGGTAATCCTTTTTTGACTCATGTGCACCTCGTTCAAACAAATGGATTATGAAGATCGTTGTTTTTTGTGTCACGATGGAATAAATTCATCAATGAGATTCGCGTGATGCTGAATTCGGTCGCGCAGCACACTTCGCAATAGATCCAGCGCTTCAATGACGCGTTGATCGGTAAGTTCATATTGTATGGTCATCCCCTTGCGCGTTGCATGTGCAAGTCCTGCATCGCGGAGGACTTTAAGATGGCGAGAAATTGTCGGTTGGGGGAGTTCCAGTTTTTGGGTCAGTTCTGTTACATTGCAAGGTTGTTCTGCAAGTGCATAAAGGATGAATAATCGTGTAGGTTCTGCCAAGGCAGAACACAGTTCAGCATGCAATTGTGTAATTTCTTGGGTTAGATTTGAAGTATCCATGTTTGTATCCATATGCGTATAAACGTATATACATAATACTCTTCCAACCATTGTGGAAAAGTGATAAATGTCACAATAACTACAATCTAAAGTACTTTGTGGGATTTGGTACAAGCTGAAAGGTGGCAAGGCTGTGTTTTAGCGAACTTTCTATACCCCAAGAGGTTGCATGTGAAATGACGCCCAACCCGAAAAACCTAGATGCTCAAAAAAGGGCAGGGGTGATTTGCTTACTTATACAGACATATCAAGCCAGGCCATGGCTCCCAAGCCAGCGACCCGGCCGCTTGCGAAGCAAGCCGTGAGCAGATAGCCGCCGGTCGGCGCCTCCCAATCCAGCATTTCTCCCGCGCAGAAGACGCCCGGTATGGAGCGAATCATCAAGCGCTCGTCGAGCTCATCGAAGAGAACACCTCCCGCACTGCTGATGGCTTCATCCAATGGCCGGGGTGCAATAAGGGGGATTGGCAATTCTTTGATCGCGGAGGCCAGCCATTCTGGATCGGCGAAATTCTGTTTTGGCACAAATTCCCGCAGAAAACCGGCTTTTACACCTTTAATGTGCACGGCTTTTTCAAGATGACCGGACAGTGTCCGTGAACCTCGCGGCTGGGATAATCTATCCATAAGACGTTGCTGTGACCAGCCGGGGGCGAGGTCAAGTTTGATAATTGCGCTGCCATTGGCTTCAATCTCATCCCGCAATTGCGCAGAGATGGTATAAATCAAACTGCCTTCAACGCCGGTCGTTGTTACAATAAATTCGCCCTGCTTGCGAAATGCGTTCCCCTTTGAATCGGTGAAGGATACGATGACTGATTTCAAAGGAAATCCTTCGAAACGGGTGCGAAAATGTTCGCTCCAGGCAACGTCAAAGCCGCAGTTGGTTGGTTTTAGCGCCGCAACTGCAACCCCACGCTCGACAAGCAGCGGAACCCACGCACCGGTAGAACCCAGCCGCGCCCAACTCCCGCCGCCCAGTGCAAGTACCACCGCACTGGGACTCACGCTTGCTTCGCCATCCGGTGTTTCGAAGCGCAGAGAACAGTTATTGCTCCAACCACACCATTTATGGCGCATATGGAAGGTTACTCCGGCTTTGCTCAGACGCAGCAACCAGGCGCGCAAAATTGGAGCTGTTTTCATACCAACCGGAAACACTCGTCCGGATGTGCCCACGAAGGTATCTGTCCCAAGTTCATGCACCCACCTGCGCAGATCTTCAGGGCCGAATTTATCCAGCAACGGTTCAAGCTGTGCGCGGCGCGTACCATAACGAGAGTGGAATTGTTCTCGCGATTCTGCATGCGTCAGGTTTAAACCCCCTTTGCCTGCTACTAAGAACTTACGCCCGACCGAGGGCATGCTGTCGTAGAGATCAACCCGTACGCCGCCCTGGATCAAAACTTCGGCGGCCATAAGTCCAGCTGGACCACCACCGACGACCGCGACCGAGCGGGATTGGATGAAGTCTGATGCGCTCATTAATTACAATATCACAACCTGCTTGGTTCGTTGTAACATAAAACCTATTTTTGTGTACTTAAAGGGGGTTATATTCCCGAAAATTGCCGGTGGAAGTCCGGCTTTGAGCAAGGATACAATATTTATTGCTCGCCAAACCCACTGGCGGCGAGAACCGTCATCCTCGATGCTGCTACAGGAATGTTTCCAGCAGGCCTCCCACCTCTTCCATGTCAAAGACCGGCCCATCCACGCAGACGAGTTTCTCGCCCAGGTTGCAGCGCCCGCACTTGCCCATTCCACAGTGCATGCGCGCCTCGAGCGTGACGTAGTTGTTTTTTGGAGCAAAGCCCATCTTCTCCTGGAGCATCTTCGTCACGAAATGGATCATGATCGGCGGGCCGCAGGTGATGGTGACGGTGTTCTCCGGCGAGGGAGACACCTTTTCGAGCAGTTGGGTGATCAGCCCGACGTTGTGGTCCCACTTTTCGTCCGGGCTATCCACCGTCAGGTGCAGATCCGTGTCCGGCCCGGTGCGCCACTCATCGTACTCGTCGGTGAAGACCAGCAGGGATGGGTGACGCGCAGCCCACAGGATGGTCAGGCGTCCATAGTCAGAGCGGTGGTCCAGCACATGCTGGATGACCGGGCGCAGGGGTGCGCCGCCAATCCCGCCGCCCAGGACAATCAGGTTTTTCCCTTTGAACTTTTTCATCGGGAACCAGTTTCCCAGCGGACCGCGCACGCCGACGATGTCACCTTCGCCAAGTTCATGCAGGCCGGTCGTCACGGACCCGAGGCGGGCCACCGCGAAATCAACCGCCGGGCCGCGCCCGGACGCGTTGGCGATGCCGAAGGGTGCTTCGCCCAGGCCGAACGCCGAGACGAAAGCGAACTGTCCCGGCTGGAAGGTCCGGAACGCTTCACCCCCGCCGTTCAACATTTCGACGCGGAAGAGTTTGATATCGGCCGCCAGGTCACGCACTTCGACCAGTTTTCCTAGATATGGAAGCATTGGGTTCTCGTTCATGCCGGTTTCTCCAGGGCCATCAGCACTTCGGTGATGTCAACCCCGGCCGGGCAGACTTCGATGCAGCGTCCGCAGCCGGTGCAGGCCGAGGCAGCGCCCAGCCCGTATTGTTCGGGGTAATAGTAGAACTTGCAGAAGAAGCGGTTGCGAAGGCGTTCGCCTTTTTCGGCGCGCGGTTTGTGCCCCCCGGCCACGCGGCGGTAGTTCTCCCCGGCGCAGGCATCCCAGCAGCGGATGCGCTCAAACTGACCCGGCGCGAGCATTTCATCGCGGACGGCGAAACAGCGGCAGGTCGGGCAGACGTAAGCGCAGGCCCGGCAGGAGAGACAGCGCTCGGATATTTTCAACCAGTATTCGTCATTGAAATGCTCCGGCCATTTCCCTTTTTCCGGAACCGGGAATTGTCCGCTGTAGGTTGACTGCTGAGGGCTGGCGGTGGTTTCCTTCCACTTGCCGCCGGGGATGAGGTAGCGGCCTTTCTCCGTCACCGCCTCGGCCAGGTAGCCTCCATCCGTCTCATAAAGCATGATGTCCATATCGTGGGCGTTATCGGGCGCGCCGCCGACCGAGGTGCAGAAACAGGTGGGACCCAGTTCCTTGCAGGCCAGGCCGATGAGGGTGGTATTCCAGCGGCGGCGGGCGTAGAAAGAGTCAACCGGATTGGTGTCCAGGAAGAGGGCGTCGAGCAATTTGACGCCGCGCGCGTCGCACGGACGGATGCCGAAGACGACGGTTTCCCAGTCTGGGAATGTTTCCTCCAGGCGGATTTCCTGTCTGGTTTTTTGTATAGTGAACAGGCGCTCGGTCGGCGGGAAGAAGATTTCCTTGACCGACAATACCGGGCGGCCGGCATGGGCGGACTTTGGCGTCTGTCCATGCCAGGCAATTTCGTCGCTCCTTGCCACCGGGCGGTACAGCATTATGCCGGATACCTGGCGCGGGGCGATGAGCGTCCGCGCCTGCGCCAAACCGTCCAGCCAGGTTTCCAATTCGGCCTGTGAGATGAGCCAGCGTTTTCTGGCGCTATTGGATTTGCTCATATCAGCCTTCCTTGTATTCGCCCGAAAGGACGGTCACAATCGGGGACGGGGCAATGATCAGTCCGGCGCGGTGGCCGAAGGTTTTCTCGATCTCGCCGGCCAGTTTCTGATTCAACAGGCTGATGGGGATATCCATCGGGCAGGCGCGTTCGCACTCGTTACACCCCACGCAGCGGCCGGCGAGATGATAGGCGCGCCCTAGGTGGAAGGTGCGTTTTTCGTTCAGACCAATGCCCATGCCGACCCAGATCGAGTCGTCGCGCTCGTAAAGGCAGATGGGACAATTGCACATCGGGCAAGCCTGGCGGCAGGCGTAACAACGGATGCAGCGGTCGAACTGGCTCAACCAGAACTCCATCCGCTCACGGGGCGGGAGTTTTTCCAGCCAATCGGCCCGGGCAACTGCTCCGGCTTGAACCGCGGCCGGCGGCTCGCCAATGAGCGTGTCGTAGACGACCGGAATGCGCTCTGAGCAGGTCTGGCAGCGGACCTGCAGACTGCCGCTCCCATCACGCACGCCTTCGCACGTCACGCCGATGACGTGGACCTGGTCGCGGGTAAACTGGTTTTCCGCCAACAGGACGTTAACCGCCCGGCTGTCGCATGACTTGACGACCACCGCCACTTTTTTGGGCGGCTCCTTGCCTTTGGGCTTGAGTTTGACCGGCAGGTAGGAGGCTAGGTTATTGCTCACATCCGGGTTCCAGACGAGACGGTCGGCTTCCTCCGCGGAATAGGCGAACGCGGGACGCGTCCGGCCGCGCGGCCCGACCTCGTACCCGATCACGCATCCGACCTCCCTGCTGGTGAGCAGTTCCTTTGCTTTGGCGCGGATAGCGTCCGTTTTACCGGCGCAGTCCAGCGCGGGCATGGGAACTTCCTTTTCAGGCGGGAGCAGGGACTCCGCCGCAGCCTGCCATCCGCCCGGGGCGATGCGCCAGGCTACCGGTCCGAGCGCCCGCACCGCTTCGGTGAATTCGGTGGCGATGCGGGAGAAGCGTTCCCCTTCCGAGGCCGAGACCCAGTCCAGGTGGAAGCGTTCCGGTTCCAGACCAGCGAACTGCATCAGGGCATGCAGGATGGGCAGGCGCTTGGCGGCGCGGTGGTTGCCTGTGTCGTAGTGGCATTCACCGATATGACAGCCGAGCACGAGCACGCCGTCGGCGCCCTGGTCGAAGGCGCGCATCACCAGCTCGGGTGAGACGCGCCCGGAGCAGGGCACGCGTATGGCCCGGATGTTGGCCGGGGATTTTATGCGCGCAATCCCGGCAGTATCCGCGCCGGTGTACGAACACCACGTGCAAAGGAAGGCGATAATTCTTGGCTCGTAGTTCATGCTGCCTCCGCAGGTTCCACCGCTAAAACGCCGATGATTTCCGCGACCAGTTCGTGGTCGTCGTAATGGATGAGGGACATGGCCTTGTTGGGGCAGGCCGCCGCACAGGTGCCGCAACCCTTGCACAAATAGCCGTTGATCCTGGCAACATTCTTCTCCAACTCGATGGCTTTGTACGGGCAGGCGGCCACACACTGCCCGCACCCGGCGCACAACTGGAGGTTCACCTCGGCAATGGACGGGTCGAGGGCGATGGTGCCCTGGTCCATGAGCGAAAGAGCGGCCGCGGCGGCTGCCCCGGCCTGCGCCACACTGTCCGGGATGTCCTTAGGCGACTGGCACGTCCCTGCCAGGTAGATGCCCTCGCTGGTCGTTTCTACCGGGGCCAATTTCGGGTGGCGCTCGAGGAAGAACCCGTCCCGGCTGCGGCTGATGCCAAACTGGGCCGCCACTGCCCCGGCGTCCGCCTGCGGCTCGAAGCCCGTCGCCAGCACCACCATCTCCACGTCCACCTGGTCGGGTTGTCCGTGGAAGGATTCGTCCCAACTCACGCGCAGCTTGCCGCCGCTCTTCTTGATGGACTTGACCTTGCCGTGATAGAAATGCACGCCCATCTGCGCCGTGCGGTTGTAGAACTCCTCGTAGCCCTTCCCGAACGAGCGCATGTCACGGTAGATTTCGTGCACTTCCGCACCCACGTACTCGTGCACCAACTGCGACAACTTGAGCGAGTACATGCAGCAGGCACGTGAGCAGTATTCGTGGTAGCGGGCATCCCGGCTGCCGACGCAATGGATGATCGCCACGGATTTGGGCGGCTTGCCGTTCTTCAGCAGCACCTTGCCGTTGGTCGGTCCGCTGGCATTGATGAGGCGCTCGAACTCGAGCGCAGTGAGCACGTTGGGCAGTTTGCTGTAGTTCAGCTCAGGGATGCGCACCGGGTCGAAGTCCTTGAAGCCGGTCGCCAGGATGATGGTGCCCACCTGCAGGTCGAGGTGCTCGTCGGGCATGTCGTGGTTGATGGCGCCGCGTTCACAGGCGGCCAGGCATTCCAGGCATTCCGAGCACACCCCACACCGCAGGCAGCGCTCGGATTCAATCTGCGCCTCTGCCTCCGTCATATTGAGTTCGACTTCTTTGAAGTTGCTGACCCGCTCTTCGACAGGGAGATTCCTGAGATAGATGCGCTTGTCCGGTGAGAATTGTCCGCTGGCAATCTTCTCCTTGACTTCCTCAGCCGTCAGTTCGGCGAGCGGGAATTTACGCCGTTCTTTCAGGCCTTTTTTGCCCCGCAGGTAACGGTCCATGGAGCGGGCGGATTTGTGACCTTCGCCAATGGCATCCACCACGTAAGTGGTCATACCCAGGCGGCCATCCCCGGCGGCAAACACACCCGGCAGGGTGGTCATCATTTCGGGGTTGGTTTCGATTCCGCCGCCCCTGGTGGTGGCGATGCTGCCATCCTGCGGCAGGAAGGACAGGTCGGCACCCTGGCCGGTTGCCCAGACCACGACATCGGTGTCCTGGACTTGTTCGGTGCCGGGCACTTCGTCAATCAGGATACGGCCTTTCTCGTCGTAGCCCTTGTAATTCGTCTTGACGGTCTTAACGCCTTTGATCTTGCCATCCTTGACGATGATTTCCTTGAACATCTGCGAATCGCAGACTTTGACGCCCTCTTCCTCGGCCAGGTCCACTTCCCACTGGTAGCCGGTCACCTCGCTGCGCGGCTTGCGGCAGACCATCTTAACTTCCGAGGCTCCGAGCCGCACCAGCGAGCGCAGGCAATCCAGTGCTACGTTCCCGGCGCCCAAGACAGCGACTTTTTTACCCTTTAAATTCAAGGCTTCCAAGCTTACGACAGTAACTTTCTTGCCGTGCAAATCCAGGCCGCCGGAAGCCCCGATCCCCAGGCAGACCTGACGGAGCAGGTCGAGGCTCATGATGTTGTCGGGATGATCGGCGTTGGGAATATCCAATTTGCGCGCCGCGTGCGTGCCGGTGGCAATCAGCACGGCATCGTACGGCCCGCCAAATTTGTCGGATTTTTTGTTAAGCAGGCCGGGGATGTCGTGCACGTAGGTGTTCAAGTGGATTTCGACGCCTTCATCCCGGATCTGCTGGATTTCCCAGTCCATCATTTCGTAATTCAGCCGGTGTGGCGGGATGCCGACCCGCATCATGCCGCCTGCCACCGGCAGGCCGTCGAAGACGACAACTTTGTGCCCGAGCCGTACCAAGTCGAGCGCGGCGGTCAGTCCCGCAGGGCCGGCCCCGATAATGGCGACCTTCTTCCCGGTCGGTTCAGGGTGATGGGAGAAGGGGGTGCCCAGCAACGACTTGTCGCGCATGTTCGGGAGTTCATTCCGGTGCTCGTAAGCCCAGTCGGCCACAAAACGCTTCAAGGCCATGATATTGACCGGCTCATCGTACTTTCCGCGCGAACAGGCGCCTTCGCAAAGATGGTTGCAGACACGCCCACAAACGGATGGGAACGGATGCTCACGGCGGATGGCCCAGTACGCATCCGCATAACGTTTCTGGCGGACAAGGGCGATATACCCCTGGGCGCGCTGGCCGGTGGGACAGGCGTCCCGGCAGGGGGCTATGCCCCGCTTCTCGATGGCATACGCTCCCGGAACGGCCTGCGCCGAGAAACGATAGGTAGCCTTGCGGGTGCTTAACCCCATGTCAAACGGATTGCTCACGTCAATCGGACAGACGCCAGCGCAATTGCCGCAGCCAGTGCAATTCGCCTCGTCCACGTAGCGCGCCTTCCGGCGCACCCGTACCTGAAAATTGCCAACGTAACCTGTGACGGCTTCGACCTCGCTGAGCGAGAGCAGCCTGATCTTTGGATGGCGTCCCACGGACACCATTTTCGGTGTGAGTATTCAGGCCGCACAGTCGAGTGTCGGGAAGGTCTTGTACAACTGCGCCATGTGCCCGCCGATGCTCGACTCCCGCTCCACCAGATAGACCTGCTTCCCGGCGTCCGCCAGTTTGAGGGACGCCTCGATCCCCGCGATCCCGCTCCCTACTACCAGCGTGGCCGGCGTCATCTCTACCTGACGCATGTTCAGCGGATTGTGGGCACGCACCCGGCGGACGGCAGCCGCCACCAGCGCTCGCGCCTTTTCAGTCGCCCGGGCCCGGTCATCCACCACCCACGAGCAATGCTCGCGGATGTTGGCCATTTGGAAGAAGAACGGGTTCAGCCCGCCCTCGGCGCACGCCCGCCGGAAGGTCGGTTCGTGCATCAGCGGCGTGCAGGAGGCCACCACCACTCGGTTCAAGCCATGCTCGGCGATGTCCTGCTTGATGAGGTCCTGGCCGGGGTCTGAACACATGTAGGTGTAGTCGCGTGCAATTGCCACCCCCTCCAGCCCCTTGGCGAACCCGGCCACCGCGGCCACGTCCACCGTGGCAGCGATGTTCGTGCCGCAGTGACAAACATAAACGCCCACGCGGGGTGGACCTTGCGTCAGCGCGCGTGTGGAGGACGTCATAGGGACGTCTCCTTTCCTCTGAGCAATAACGAAGCGGACACCTTGGCTACCTCCTCGGCAGTTACAGAACGCTCATATTAGATTGTGCTGTTATGCACAATCTAACACAAGTGATATTTATCCTGACTTGTGCGGAAGTATGACGGGCAGAAGGGCAAAGAGAATGGGGCAATGTCCTTCCTGGGATACATTTGAATCCACCCACGGGCTGCGCTTTCATCCGCGCTGCTCGGTGCATTCGATAGGTGCGCAATCGAAGAGCTGATGTTCAAAGATGCCAGTCCGAGTCATACTGTTGCCTGCTGGTAGGCTGATGAGATCATAAGTAATATATAAAAAACTCCTGTTCTCAAGCAGATGAACGGGAGGGGGAGCTAACAAAGGCTCATTCAATCTTTAGCCGCAAGTTCTTTATCCGCAATTTCCAGGATTTCATCCAGTTCCTTCGAAACATTCTCGGGTAGCGGATCTACCATTGGGGCGGATAGGATTTCATCGACCTTTTCACGGGCTTTCGTGTAGATCGTCGGTTTGCCGATGCCAACCCAGGCCTCGTAGGGATGCCGGTCGGTCAGGCTGGGATAGAAGAACTCAGTGCTGCGAGCAGCCAACCGCGTGTTTTTGGATTTCAGGAAATTTCCTCCCGGCCCAACCTGGGCGATATCCTGGTATAGGTCATTTCGCAGAAGTGGACGAGCTCGTTATCAACAACAAGTTGTTCCAGCACCAGAACTTGGTCACTCTCGATCTCTCCCAGGCCGACAATAATATCCGCGCCTGCACAGACGGGTGGAATGGTGGTCATCAATTTTTCGAGGACGGCTTCAGGTCCGGGTTGTTTCGCATCCGATGTGCAGCCAGCCGAACAACTTGGAAGCCCGTAGGCTTGAACCTGTTGGTCGGTAGCTTTGCAATAAGGACACTGGGGAATGGCTCAACTCTCGAATATTTCGTGGTATCCCCGGTCGAGTTCATCGTCGGAGAGATGCGCATAGCGCTGCGTGACCTGGATACTGGCATGCCGGGCCAGTTCCTGAGCCAGTTTGAGATTTCCCGAGGCGCGCAGGACTGTGGTCACGAAATAATGACGGAATGAGTGGGGCGTTATGCAACCCTCGGCCTGGTCACCGAGCGCCTGGCGGACGCGTGCGCTGACAATATTGCGTCCCGTTGTTGTCGTGATGGGCTTGATCTTCTTCCCAGCGCCCTTGTCGTGGCGTGCGAAGAGGGGCAGGGAGGGGAGGGGGCGTCCGGAGCCGCCATCGAGAACGGCTCGAGTGGAGAGATAGTCTTTTAGCGCACCTAGGCTGCGGGTCGAGAAACGCACGACGGCTTGCTTGTCGCCTTTACCGATGATGATGGCGCGGCCTTCGTTCCAGTCAATGTCGCCGCGGCGCAGGTTGCAGGCCTCGTGGACGCGCAATCCCGTATCCGCCAGGGTTAGCAGGAAGGCGCGGTCCCTTAATGCGCGTAAGCGTTCTTCCGGGTTGTCAGACAACTGTATTGTGATATTATTCACATATTCAAGTACACGCTCGATATCGTCACGCGGGAACTGGGGTAAACGCTGGCCGGGACGCCTGGCGCGCTGGCGCAAGAGGAGCCGCAGGCGGGGTAGGTTGATCTCGGCGAGTCTTTCGGCCGCCAGATATTCGTATAAGCGGACGGTGGCGGCTAGGTAGAGTTGCTCAGTGGCAGGTGAGAAATCCTTGAGCGCATCAGCCATCCAGGAGGCGGCATCTTCCGTCAGCACGGATACGGGGGAGCGTTCCGGGTCGAGATGGTTTTCTTTCAACACAGCAGTGAACACGCGCATCCCATTGGCGTAGGCGCGGCCTGTGTTCACGCTGCGAGCCATTCTGACGGTATCCAAGTATTTTACGATGGTTTGGGCGATTGTAGGGCTTTCCATGCGGGGTTCCTTTTGTTTATGATAATATTACTTATCGAAACCATCAACAGTATAAAACAAAATCATGCCATAGTCAAGGCCCCCACCGGACAGGCCCCCACCGGCTGGCATGTGTCATCGCGATGTGATCTTTGTCGAAGCAATCTCCTCGCGAGCGCAGGTATTGTTTACCCTACGGGTACGATGTTGCTGCCAAAAACGGCGGATCGCAATGATATTTGATTTACCCTCCCCCACCCCACCGGGAGGTCTCTCAACTGGAAATAAAGAACCGTAAAGACGGGATTGGTCGCGGGAGTTATAATCAGTAAATGAACGAACTCTCACGCCGCCAGGTTTCCCTCCACGACACTTTTTGGACCCCCCGCCTGCAAGTCAACGCTGAACGCGCCATCTTCCATCAATGGCGGATGCTCGAAGACAGCCTTTGCATTGACAACTTCCGCATCGCCGCCGGGGAAAAGGACGGTTTCCGCGAAGGCTGGTTCTTTGCCGATTCAGATGCCTACAAATGGCTGGACGCAGCTGCACGCACCTACGCACTCTGGCCATCGGACACGCTCAAAACGCGTATGGATGATTTTATCGGCTTGCTGGGACGCACCCAGATGGAAGACGGCTACATCTTTACCTACAACCAGGTGCACTTCCCCGCTGAACGCTGGGAAACTTGATGATCGAGCACGAACTCTACTGCCACGGGCATCTCATCGAAGCCGGCGTTTCGCATTACGAAGCCACCGGCGAAAAGTCCGCCCTGGATGTTGCCCTCCGTTCGGCCGATCTGCTGGTGCGGGATTTCCTTGTCGCCGCGCCCGACAGAACCTCCGGCCATGAGAAAATTGAAATTGCGTTGCTGCGTCTGTATCAGGCGACCGGGCATGGTCATTATCTAGAACTGGCGCGTCAATTCCTCGAACGGCGCGGTAAAGTCCGCCCATTTTCCGTGCTCATTTCCCGGCAAAATACCAACGTGAACTGGCGCACGCAATTCGTCCATGAACGGCGGAAGGCGTACCTGGCCGAACACCCGGAGCACACTTCTTTTCAACTGCCCTCCGATAACTTTGCGAAAAAACTCGCACTGCCAAAATTCGCTGGCAACTTAGCAGCCTGACCGGTAAATACTTCCAGATGCACGCACCCATCCGCAAGCAGACCGTGCCGGTCGGGCATGCCGTCCGTTTCGCCTACCTCAAGACGGCCATTGCCATGCTGTATCGTCAGGATACCGACCAGACCCTCCTGCCGGCACTTCAAAAAGCCTGGGAGCGCATGGTAACCCGCCGCATGTATGTTATCGGCGGGATCGGGTCGCTCCCCGCCCTGGAAGGCTTCGGCAATGATTACGAACTCGACCCTGAAATTGCTTACGCCGAAACCTGTGCGGCCCTGGGGAGCCTGTTTTGGAACTGGGAAATGGCGCTCATCACCGGAGAGGCCAGCTACAGCGATTTGTTCGAATGGCAACTTTATAATGCCGCGGCGGTCGGCATGGGGCTGGGCGGCGACACCTATCTCTATAATAATCCTCTGGCCTGTCGCGGCGGTGTGACGCGGCGTGCCTGGTTCCTGGTTCCATGCTGCCCGTCCAACATTTCGCGCACCTGGGCCTCGCTTGGGAAATATGTCTTCTCATCCGAGGACAACGAACTCTGGATACACCAGTACATCGGTTGTCAAACGGAAATAAACCTGGGTACGCCTGTCAAGATTGACCTGCGATCCGGCCTGCCGTGGGATGGTAAGGTCCGCTTCGTTCTGGACCCGGAAACTGCCACCGATTTTACCATCCACCTGCGCATCCCCTCCTGGGCAGAGAGATTTGTCATTCACATCAACGGACAATCCAATCCGATCCAATTCCACTCGCCAACCGTGTCAAAAGAAATGCCTGCTTCTGGATATGACCCGCGTCAGGCCTGGTTCCTGCCAGTCCGCCGTGTCTGGTCCCCAGGCGATGTGCTGGAAGTAGAACTCGAGATGCAAGTCACATTACGGCGCGCTTCCCCCCGGTTACACGGTCATAAAAACAAAACCGCCTTGACGCGCGGCCCGCTGGTCTACTGCCTGGAAAGCGTGGATAACCCCGGTGTGGATATTTTCACTGCTCGCCTCAACCCATCAAGCGTTGTAGACCACGCTTCAAGCGTGACATCCCTCCCCACCCTGCTGGGTGGAACGAAAGTTATCACCGGCAAAACAACGGACGGCAAAGACCTGACGTTTATCCCCTACTTCCTGTGGGCCAACCGGGGTGAGTCTCAAATGACGGTTTGGGTCAATAGTTGATATGTCGTTGCGAGGAGCCCCAACAGGAGCGACGACATCGTACCCGAAGGGTAAGCAACCCCGCGCCGGTTGGGAGATTGCTTCAGGAAGAAAACGCCGCCTCGCACAGACATTTTTCCTTGACAATTAGCATATATGTTCTATAATAAGGGCATGGATGGGATTGTCCGCCTGAAGGCGCTCAGTGAACAGATGTCTTTCGAGCCGGCCGAGGAACGTAACCCGACTGGCACACCTTATCTGGATAAAACCGAGAACTGCCCGGATGCGGTTTTCGTCCATCCAGCGATACTCCCCAACGGCCAAAAAATCAAACTTCTCAAAACCCTGCTCACATCAGCTTGCGAGCGGGACTGCTATTACTGTCCCTTCCGTGCCGGGCGGGATTTCCGGCGTGCTACTTTCCAGCCGGAAGAGTTTGCCCGTCTGTTTGTAATGTTGACCCAGAAAGGCATTGCCGAAGGAATTTTTCTCAGTTCGGGTGTCACCGGAGGTGGCATCCGCACGCAGGATAAACTGCTCGATACCGCCGAAATTTTGCGCCACAAATTGGGCTTCCGTGGCTACATCCATCTCAAGGTTATGCCCGGCGCTGAACGCGCCCAAGTGGAACGCGCCATGCAACTGGCTGACCGGGTGTCGGTCAATCTGGAAGCGCCCAACACCGAACGCTTGGCCCGCCTGGCTCCCCACAAACAATTCATCGAAGAATTACTCCAACCGTTAAAGTGGATGGACGAAATCCGCAGGACTCAACCGGCTTATCGAGGCTGGCAGGGACGCTGGCCTTCGTCTGTGACCCAGTTTGTAGCCGGAGGCGCAGGCGAATCGGACCTTGAACTGTTGTCTGCTACGCAATATCTTTATCGCCATCTTGGCCTGAAGCGCACTTATTATTCGCGTTTCAACCCTATTCCTGATACTCCATTGGAAAACCAAACCCCCACCCCTCCCATCCGCGAGCATCGCTTGTACCAGGCTTCGTTTTTGTTGCGCGATTACGGGTTCGAGCTGGAGGAACTGCCCTTCGAAGCGGACGGGAAGCTCCCAGTTCAGAGCGACCCGAAACTGGCCTGGGCACAGCGGAATTTGGCGGAGCAGCCGATAGAAATTAACAGTGCCGGCCGTCATATGTTGATGCGCGTCCCCGGAATCGGGTCAAAAGGCGTGGAAGTCATCCTGAAGGTACGCCGCCAGGGGAAAATCCGAGATATAACTATGCTCAAAAAAATGGGGATGCTGGCTGAAAAGGCCGCACCTTTCCTGCTGTTCGACGGGCGGCGGGTGGTCTACCAGCCTACACTGTTTTAGTTTTCCAGGAACTTACTGGGGGGATAAGACGTCTTTCCCATTGACTACGCCTGTTTAATAAATTAAACTATCTGTAATAAGAAGGAGAGACCCGATGAAGAAATCACTTATTGCTGTTGTTTTGCTAGCACTGCTGGCTGCAGCATGCAACCTGCCCGGCAATGGTGGTACTTTGACCCAGGAATCGCCGGACGCGGTCTTTACCCAGGCCGCTCAGACAGTTGCGGCCGAGTTGACAAGAGTGGCCTTACTCGCCTCGCCAACCTCAAATGTTCCTGTTGTACCTACATCCACATTTACTCCCAACCCAACCGATACTCCCACTCCAACCAATTCTACGGTCTATACTCCGACCAATATGTCCATCCCCTGCAACCTGGCAACCTTCAATCCGGCCACCATTGATTTTACCGTCCCGGATAACACGCTGATGGCCCCCAACCAGGTTTTTTCGAAAACCTGGCGCATCCGCAACGCGGGTACCTGTTCCTGGAATTCCAGTTACCTGCTCATCTTCGACCACGGTGATGGGATGGGCATCACTTCCGGCTACACCCAGCCGTTGACCGGCATAGTCAACCCGGGCCAGGAGGTTGACTTGACTGTCAACTTGAAAGCGCCAGCCGCCACCGGCACATACACCGGCTACTGGCGCCTGCGTGACCCGGGCGGGGTGGTCTTTGGCATCACCCCCGCGGGCGGCACATTCGTTGTGATCATCAAGGTGACTGCCCCACCAACCACGATCACCCTGAATCCCGTGGCAGTCGAAAGCGGAACAATAAGTTCGGATGAGGGACCCTGGCTGGACTTTACAGCCGGCGAGTCGGACGCAGATATTACCCGCACGTGCGAGGCTTTCTTAAGTTACGATATTACCGGCATCCCGGCCAATGCCACCATCACAGAAGTTAAGTTTGACTTCAAAGACTACACAACAACTGGCAATCCGTTTGGGCTGGGTGTCTTGAATGCGTATGCTACAAATTATGGTCCCACGCTCGAGCTTGGCGACTTCGTTGCCGGTTTTCCTCCTGGGAACATCGCTGATTGGGGCTCAGCCGGGGCCCTCAACATCATCGAAGCCTCCCCCGAACTCAAGACTAACCTGCAATCTAAACTGGGTACACCCCGTCTCCGGTTGCGCCTGCAATTCGCGGGGTCGAACGGTGACGCCGTCAAGGATAGGATTACATTTACAAATCCACGCCTGATCGTAATGTACACCACACCATAATGGCTTTGAACTAAAAGAACAGCCCCGGTGCTAATCACCGGGGCTGCGTTAGCGTTTCTTCAATTCCTCCCATGCCCCCACCCACGGCTTTCCGAGGCGATTCCCGGCCGGGACGGTAATCTTGTTCAGCTTTTGGGCAGTCAGCGCAGCCACCTCGGCTACCGTACCCCAATCGTCAGTCTGCACAGCCCGCCGCATTTTTTCTGCTAAGTGCCCGGCCCAGGCCCAGTCCATGCGGAACCTGTCGGCTTTGACCCAGTAATCACGTTTTTCCCAGGCGGCCACCGAGATGTCTATCGTCCCGGCAACGATGGCGAGCGCCAGGGCAATGAACGCGGCCAAATCGCGGGTTTCGACTCCGGGTTCGGTTTGCTGCGCCAGTCCACGTACCGCCAGCACGATGGCTTTGGTGAGACGGGTCCGTTCTTTTCCAGCGCTATCGGGGTTGATGATGCGGCTCAATGCATTCTCCATAAGAAAAAATGAATGCGACGATTATACTGCAAAGGGTGCAATACTTTACCGCAAAACGGCACTGCCCCCTTTTCTCCTGTAAGCAAAAGATTAACAGCAACACCCCTTTTATTGACGCACACCCCCCTTACGCTTATAATCTTGTAGTTCCGGGGAAGTGGCGGAATTGGCAGACGCGCAAGACTTAGGATTTTGTGCCGCAAGGCGTACGGGTTCAAGTCCCGTCTTCCCCACACTTCACCATAAAAAAACATGAAGAAAAGAAGGATGAGGCATTGAAAATCGAAACCCAATCCCGTGATGACCATCAGGTCACCTTGATCGTTGAACTGGAAACCGAGCAGATGGAAGGTGCCAAGCACCGTGCCGCCCGGAAGATTTCCGAACGCAAATCCATCCCCGGTTTCCGTCCCGGTAAAGCTCCGTACGAAGTGGTCGTGCGCAATTTTGGGGAAAGCGTTATTTCCGAAGAGGCAGTGGATTTGCTCTTGGATGAGGTCTATCCTAATGCTTTGGAAGAGGCCAAGCTAGAACCAGCCGCGGCAGGATCGCTGGAAAAAGTCGAAGACCTGGACAAGAAGCCCAAGTTTACCTTTACCGTCCCGCTTGCCCCGACCGCAGACCTGGGCGATTACCGCTCAATCCGTTTGCCCTACGATTGGAAAGAACCCGGCGAAGATAAGACCAAAGAAGCCATTGATGAACTCCGCCGCATGTACGCCAAGACCGAATCGGTCAGCCGCCCCATCGAGACGGGCGACTTCGTGATGATTGACCTGAAAGGCGTCAAGGCAAAAGCTGCCGATGGTGAAGCCCCGGCTATTGACCGGCCCGGGCTGCCCGTTTTTGTCCGTGACGGCGAGAAAGATGACGAGTTCCCATTCAAAGGATTCTCGAAAGAGCTGGTCGGTCTGAGTGGGGAGGAGAGCAAGTCGTTCAGCCATAAGTACAAGAAAGATTATAAAGACGAAAACCTGCAAGGTCAGACAGTAAAATTTGACGTAAAAGTCAAAATGGTGCGTGGTAGTATCCTGCCAGACCTGAACGACGATTTTGCCAAACAAGTCGGTCCGTTTGAGAATTTGCAAGCCCTGCGTGAGGCGGTCAAGGCGAACCTGGCAACCCAGTCTAAAACCGAATACGATGATGATTATTTCGCCAGGTTAGTGGAGAAAATCAAAGAGAAGGCAGTCATCAAATATCCTCCGCAGGTGCTCGATCACGAACTGGAACACGTAATGGAAGATTTGAAGTCCCGTCTTGCGGAGCAGGGCTTGGATATGGCGGCCTATCTCAAAACTCGCGAGATGGACGAAGAAAAGTTCGTCGCCGAGGAAGCCAGGCCGATTGCACTGAAGCGACTGGAACGCTCGCTCATTATGGACGAACTTGCCAAGGTCGAGAAGATCGAAGTCAGCCGGGAAATGCTCCAGTCTTCGTTCGAGCATACCTGGGGTGAATATCAGGGCGATGCCGGTTTCCAAAAGTCCATGCGCGGCAAATCCCAACCGCCCAAGCAGTTGATGAACGCTGTGGCAATGGAATCCGCCAACCGGGCCTACGTCCAGCAGGCCTTGAACCGGCTTAAGGATATCGCTACCGGTCAAGCTCCAGAACTTCCAATGGAAGAAGAAACGAAAAAAACAACTGCCAAGAAATCTTCCAAAGCAGCCTCGCCGAAGAGTAATAAAACTGCTGGCGCAAAAGCGGCCGGCGAAAAAAAGGCTGCTTCGACAGCCACCTCGTCCAAGGTCAAGAAGCCGGTTGAAGGTTCGAAAAAGCCTGCAGCGGCAACATCCTCCCCAAAAGGGAAGAAAACAGCCCCCAAAAAGTAAGCCCGTTTTTTTTTGTTTGCAGAAATGGAGTGAAAATGGATCCAGATTTCAAGAACGTTATTCCAATGGTGATTGAGTCTTCTGGCCGCGGTGAGCGGGCCTACGATATCTACTCCCTGCTCCTCAAAGAGCGCATTATCTTTGTCGGCACAGCCATTGACGACCAGGTGGCAAATGTCATCGTGGCGCAGTTGCTGTTCCTCAGCCGGGAAGACTCGGAAAAGGAAATCCAGATGTACATCAACTCGCCTGGCGGGGTGATTTATTCTGGACTGGCCATTTATGACACGATGCAGATGATTTCCAACCCGATCAGCACCGTGGCCGTTGGTGTGACCGCCTCCTTCGGGACCGTGCTCCTGACCGCTGGTTCGAAAGGCCGCCGCTACGCCCTGCCGAATGCCACCATCCACATGCACCAGCCACTGGGCGGCGCACAAGGTCAGGCCACTGATATCGAGATTCAGACCAAGCAAATCCTGCGCCTGCGCAACCTGTTGAATGACATTATGTCCAAACATACCGGCAAACCGGTGGATGTTATCAAGCAGGATACCGAACGCGATTTCTACCTGGACGCCAAGCAAGCCGTTGAATACGGACTGGTTGATCAGGTGCTCGAGATCCCGGCCAAGAAATAACACCTGTTGGGGCAATGCAAATTGCCCCAAACGTTATTTATCGGCCGGATGGGACCCGTCCGGCCTTTTCTGTCAGGAGGACAACATGCTTTACCCATCCACGTTCTCAATCGTCGCCTGCGACCTGGACCAGAAAACCTGGGGCGTGGCGGTCGCCTCCAAGTTTCCGGCGGTTGGGGCGGTGGTGCCCTGGGCGCAGGCCGGAGCCGGCGCGGTGGCGATGCAATCGTCTGCCAATACCTCCTTCGGGCCACGCGGACTGGAGACGCTATCCAGGCTGCTGGCCGACGACCCCGAGCGGGAACACCGCCAGGTGGGAGTCGTGGACGGGTGCGGTGGATCGGCCACGTTCACCGGCAAGGACTGCTTTGCCTGGGCGGGCGGTGTGACCGGGTCCGGTTACGCCATCCAGGGAAATATCCTGGCAGGCGACCAGGTCGTCCCGGCCATGCAAAAGGCTTTCCTCGAAACAAAAGGGGAATTGCCGGAACGTCTCCACGTAGCCCTGTTGACCGGCGACCGGGCTGGCGGGGACCGGCGCGGCCGCCAGAGTGCGGCCCTCTACGTGGTCAAACCGCAGGGCGGCTACGGCGGCTATCTCGACCGGTGGATGGATTACCGGGTTGACGACCATGCCGACCCCGTCCCGCGCCTGGGGGACCTGCTGGAACTGCACCACCTGTATTTCGGCAAAAGCCCGCAGTCCGAGCGCCTGGCGCTGACCGGCGAAGCACTCACCCGTTTGCAGGAGATCATCGCCCAGGCCGGTTACTACACCGGTCCGGCGCATGGACAATTGGATGAAGCCACGCGCTCCGCCTTGAATGCCTTCATCGGCAACGAGAACTTCGAGGAGCGCTGCGACACCCAGGCGGGCTGGATGGACCAACCCGTGTTCGATTACATTGTGAAGAAATTTGGGAAATAGGATGCCTGGTCTCCTGCCTGCCCACATCAAATCCCTCATCCTCGACATGGACGGCGTCCTGTGGAAAGCGGACGCGCCGATTGGCGACCTGCCCGCCATCTTCGCCCGCCTCCGAGAACGCGGCCTGAAAGTGGCCTTTGCCACCAACAACGGGACACGCACCCCGGATCAATACGTTCACCGACTGGCCGGGTTTGGGGTGAAAGTCGAGCCGCGGCAGGTGGTGACTTCTGCGCTGGTCGTGGCAGAGTTGCTGATGCGGCGGCTTGCCCTCACCCCCAGCTCCTTTATCGATGTGCGCGAGAGGGGTGAAGGGGTGAGGGCGAAAGTCTTTGCCATCGGCGGGGAGGGTGTGATGACGGCCTTGCGCGAGAAGGGCTTCACGCTGCTTTCTGTGGAGGAAGCCGAAAAAGCTAAAGCGGTCGTTGTGGGCATTGACCGGCAAATCAACTTCCAAAAAATGTCCGAGGCCGCCTTGCTGGTGCGGCGCGGCGTGCCTTTTTACGCCACCAATCCCGATAAGACTTTCCCAACCCCGCGCGGCGAAATTCCTGGCGCGGGCGCGTGGATCTCGGTGATCGTCACAGCTACTGGCATCGAACCCATTTACGCCGGGAAGCCCGCCCCCTACCTGCTCGAACTGGCGCGCGAAAGACTGGGCACTGCCAAAGAAGAGACTCTTGTAGTCGGAGACCGCCTGGAGACTGACATTGCCGGGGGCCAGATAGCCGGATGCCCGGTCGCGGTTGTGTTGAGCGGAGTAAGCACGCGGCAACAGGCCGAGGCATGGAGACCAGTTGTAGATGTCATCGCAGAAGATTTGTACACACTGGTGATGTAAGTACTATCCAATTATGCACTGCCACAATTTCATGGCAGTGTATTTTTTATGCTGTGATAGAATTTCATCGAATGAGCACCACATTGATTTATGACCTCTCCCTCCCCGAACTCGCCTCCCTCCTGGCTGAATGGGGCGAACCCGCTTACCGCGCCCAGCAAATCTGGCAGGGACTGTACCGCAACTTCTGGAACACTCCCGAAGAATTCACCAACCTGCCTGCCGTTTTGCGCCAGAAACTAGCCGAATCCCTGGAGTTCAATATCCTCGTTCCCTCCACCACGCTCCAGTCCTCGGATGGCGAGACGGTCAAAACGCTGTTCCAATTGTATGACGGGAAGGCCATTGAAACCGTTTTGATGAAATACGACCCTTCGGCAGCACTTCAACAAGCTCAGCGCGACGGCTCAGGGCAAGGCCGCCGCACGGTGTGTGTTTCCACACAGGTTGGCTGCGCCATGGGCTGTGTCTTCTGCGCCACCGGGCAGATGGGTTTCAAGCGTCATCTCTCGAGCGGAGAAATTGTTACCCAAGTAATGTACTCTGCCCGTCTGCTGAAAGATCAAGGCGAAGTGGTTACCAACGTGGTGGTAATGGGCATGGGTGAACCGTTCCATAACTACGATAACACCATGGCTGCCATTGACCGGTTGAACGATCCAGAGGGTTACAACTTTGGGGCGCGGCGCTTCACCATCTCGACTGTTGGTCTGGTCCCGGCCATCCGGCGGTTCACTGCCGAAAAGCGACAGGTCAACCTGGCGATTTCTCTCCACGCTGCCGACGATGCCCTGCGCGCCTCCATGCTGCCGGTCAACAAACGCTACCCGATTGATAAATTAATCGAAGCCTGCCGCGAGTATGTCGCCGCCACCGGACGTCGTATCACTTTCGAATGGGCACTGGTCAGTGGAGTCAACGACACTCCAGAGCAAGCCCATTTGCTGGCAAGCAAACTCAAGGGATTGCTGTGCCATGTCGATGCCATTCCTCTCAACCTCACCGAGGGTTACTCTGGAAAGGCTACGACGCATCAGCATGCGGAAGAATTCAAAGAAATACTGACCCGTTCCGGGGTTCCCTGCACGATCCGCTTGCGGCGCGGTGTGGATATCCAAGCTGGGTGCGGGCAACTAGCGAGTCGGTTTTAGGTTCTTATTTTATTAATTTTGGATAGTTACTGTATTAAAAAGGCTATACGCATTTTATTAATGACCTTGCTTGCCAGATTGATGCGTTTGCAGTATCCTCAGTC
>Ga0265292_1001053_pt1 | contig 27537 bp, 18 predicted proteins | sample Munlanlewell296A_FD_189080 | JGI IMG/M metagenome (GOLD analysis project Ga0265292, IMG submission 189080) | Leachate microbial communities from a municipal landfill in Southern Ontario, Canada - Leachate well 296A | ecosystem: Engineered > Solid waste > Landfill > Unclassified | place: Canada... | reverse complement strand
CAAAAAAGGCTGGCAGATAGTCAGCGTCGAACCAGTATAGTGGGTTTTTATGACGGGACCAGGTGTCGTCAAAATATACACCCCTTTGCAACCACTGTGCGACAGGATCTTCAATGAGGTCTAATAGCAACCAGGTGCCAAATACAAACAGGAGAGGCTTAAAAATATTCACGATTTGTTCCTTCGTGGCAGCAGCAGCAAATGCAGTGCCCACACCACCCAGTGCAGCCCACAAAAATCCGATATAAAAAATTGAGGCGTAGCCATACCATTGTGAAATAGCATGTCCGCTTTCTGAGTAAGAGAGAACCTGCATATAGGATTGAGAAGCCCCAAAACCCCATCCCAGGGCACCGAAAAAAGCGAAATAGGGAACTTTTTGCCGCCAGTCTTCCCTACCTGAAAGGAGTGCTACCGTAATGGCGGCAAGGCAGCCGGCAAATGCGGCTCCATATTCATGGCCAAAATTGCCCCTGATACCCCAACCTATGGAAAGAGATATTCCGATTAAGAATATAGTTCCAAATCGCCAGCTCGGATTAAGTTTAGTTGATTGCATTATTTATCACCCACCGGCTCACTGATCACTCCCAAATATCGGCCAATCCAGTATGGCAACAGCCAGATATCCCCTGCACTATTTTCAGATCTTCCGTCGTCGTTTCCATCAAGATCGAACCGGTTTGAATTATGCCGGGCAATTCGTAGTTCATCTGGAGGAAGAACTTCTTTAATAGTTTGGCCCCTGAAATTCGGTTCAATCTTTTCAATATCTTTTCGTTGACTATTTTTCACCGTCCAGTTTATCAAATCCAGCGGATACTCTTGCAGGTATCCTATTGCTTCTTTCAAATCAATTTCTTTTGCACCTGAAATTGCGGTCATGATATTCCACAATCCTTCTTTCTCAGGTCTTTCTATTTCCCAATGGTCAATAATCGCTTCCTTAAATTTTGCTTTCAGGGTATCGTTTAAAGCATAACGGTACAAACCCCAATAGCCGCAGTAATACATTTCATCATCAGAATGGTTCCATCCCTCTGACAACATTTTACTCCAATCATCGGCATCTTCAGGAGCACTGCCGATTTCTTTCATCGGCCGCATCAGGTTTTCGAAATAGCCCTGCTTATTCATCAGGTAAAATGCCGCCTCTTTGTATTTTTCTTTTTTCGTAAAGTGATAAGCGGTTTGTAACATGGCTATAATATTAGATGAATTAATCTTACGGTCGCCAACCATTTTTGGACGGGCATTCACATAATCAGGGTTCCATTTTCCCCACAAAGTTGGTTTCCCGTTCCAGTCGATCATGTAAAAGTCGTTTTTCACTACATGTGACATCAAAGTGTCAATCAGCATAATAGCTTTATTACGTGTTTCAGGTTCTTCAACGAGTTCGGCAATCGCCCCAAAAGCAAAAATATGGCCAATAGCTTCATCGCTGCTGGTAGTTGATTTCCAATCCCATTCCGGATCATCAGCCCTTCGCCAGGCTTTGTCATCAAATTTGTACCCCCGCCTTTCGAATGACCGTGAAGGAAAACCCGGAATCGAATTAATCGAATATAGCCGTTCCATAGCTTCAAGCGATTCGCGGACGTTTTGCAATGCTTCGGCTGATTTGGTCACGGCATAACGGAATGTTTCCCCTGCCAGATACATCGATGTCCATAAACCGTCATTATCCGAATCTTCCATGCTTCCTGTGGTAACATCTCCGTTTACCATAGATGAAACAGTGGCATTAAAACCGGTACGGATATGACGATCGCGAACCTGCTTTTCAAAAAACATTGCCTTTTCATGCAACGTCGTCGCTTTAAAACAGATTTTTCCCAATCCTTTATTGGTCAAAATTAGTACGGAGTTTTCAGGCCCTTTGGCGATATGCACAATAGTATCAGAAGGAATCCATCGTTGGGAGGCGTAATAGTTAAATTGCCCGTCTTTGCGAAGCATCATTGCTCCCCAGGTGGAGCCGAACCAAATATTTCCATCGATTTCACTGATCGTAGTTAATTCAGTCCAGGGCATTTGCTTGTGAATATTACCGATCTGTTTTTTCGTTTTTAAATCGATTTCAAAATATCCGTCAGCAGTCCCTGCAATCAATTTATCGGAGGTAATTCCTATGCAAGTGAGGGTATTGTTGTTCACAACTTTTTCAAGCTCCTTTTTCTCAGGAGAAAAAGCAGAGATTGTTTCTTTACCCAGAATCCAGAATAAATTATTCGATGTATCGAATTTGATTTCTTTTATTTCATCTCCCGGGCCAGCCCCTTCCCATAATATCTCTGAATTTTTCAAAAGATTGAGCTTGATCCCGTCGGAAATTAAAAAAACAAAATCATTTCCCCCGGCTAAGATTTTTGCACCGGGCATCGTGTGCCTTGAATAAAGTTTACCGGCCCATGCATTGCTTAAAACTGCTTTATCGTCGATATAAACCAGCTGATTCTGATAAGTTCCAATTCCGGCAATTTTCTTATCAGATGTTTGCCTGTCCTGGACATCCGTAACAAGTGTTCCGGGAAACAAAAACTGCCCATCTCGTGGCCGTAACAATCCTTTTGATGAAAATATCTGTATGTAGCCGTTTCTGTCGGAGACAACCTTATTTAGTTTAACACTTTCATCAGAAACATTGTACTTTATGCTATAATCCTGGATAAATGATTTATCCAGATGTTGTTGCATAACCTGCTTGTCATTTTTAGTCGCACACGAAGCAACTGTAAATGCCAAAAACAGCATGGCCATCCGTTGATTTGAATTGTTCATTTTATTTATTTTAATATCCCAACATTTGAGTTCTACCAGTATTTCATATCATAAAAAGGGTGCTGTTAGATAAAACAACAGCACCCTTTTCAATTCTGTGCTAACCTTCTAAAATGGTTATTGCAACAACCAAAATTTAGACCATGAACTGTCGTTACCATCCTGAGCTGTAAAGGCAGTTTGCACTAATTTAGAAATTGCACTATTGTAATTAGTCTTATTTCTCTCTCTCTCAGTAGCATCATAGCGGAAACGCAATGGCATAGCGTCACGTCTTCCTCTTGGTCCAATAGTAAGACTCGGGAGGCCGGTCCTTCTCCAGTCGCACCACGATTCAACAGCAACAGTCCAGTTAGCAATCCATTTCTGAACCATAATCTGTTCTAATGTGCCATCATAAGCTACACCGGAATTAGCTATATAAGCTCCATAACTGTCACCAACACCCCATGTTTCAAGTGATGCTTCAACTCCATTTTCATACCATGATTGTTGTGAACCGACAGACCATCCATTTTTTGCAGCTTCAGCAAGAATAAAACATACTTCAGCATAAGATATCAATCTTGCTCTTTGCAAAACACCGGTAGCATTTTTATACAAATCTGCAAGAGCTGATATATGAACATTGTACCCTCCTTGTACAGGAGCCGGGTTAAGATTATATGTATATGGTTCACCCGCATTAGAAGCAATAGGAATACCTGCATAATCCAATGTATCTACCAGTGTATTTCCAGCCTTCAAAGCAGCAGGCCAGGTATCCTTGTTGTAAACAACATAATTCTTTACAACCATGGAATCAGGATGCAAATATCTAACTCCACCGACTGTAATATCAGCTTCCGGGTCATATTTAGTAGAAACTTTAATTGGGACTTTGGCTTTATTGAACCACACAGCGATTCTCGGGTCATTTAAGTCTAAAAGTACATCCCTGAACCCTGCACAAAGTTGGATCCTGCTAAAACTAGTATTGGTCGCATCATAATCATTTTTAGTATTAGCAGGCCACGAATCGCCATTGTAAGTACCAATGTATCCCATTGTTGCGTCATCATCATTTGACTCAAAAATCGGATATGTATCAGGATTAGCAATAATCTCTTCAATCCCTGCTTTTGCATAAGAAGTAAGTTTGGAAGAAACCCGCATATAGTATCTCAGCATTAACGAGTTGGCCATTTTCCTCCATTTTAAAGGACTTCCTTTATATATAATATCAGCATCCGCATTGATGCCGGAATAAGCATCAGCAGGTTTTGACAACATAGTGTTAGCCATTTTAAGCTCTTCGATAATTCCTTTGTAAATATTTTCTTGTGAGTCAAATACAGGGAAAATATCTCCTTGTCCTCCATCCGGAGCATTTAATGCTGCACTATAAGGTGCATCGCCCCAACAATCAGTAATAAAACCAAAGTTGAATGCTCTCAAAACTAGTGCTAATCCCTGTTGAAATTCCATCCCCTCTGCTACAGATCTTTCGTAAAGGTGCTTTACATTTCTCAGGTTGTTATACGGGCCAGCCCATGAACGTTCACTAATAAACTCGTAATTATTTAATCCTGAACCCCAACCACTTTTCTGAACATATTGCATAACACCTGCCAGATCACCTTGATATCCCATATCAAGATATGGTTGTGCCGTTTGAGTAATAACTGTTGTTACCAAAAGGTTTGGATTCACAGTTGAAGGATCTACGCCATTCGGGTTCACATTCAAATCGGTAAGATCTTTGCAGGATGCAAAGGCTACCATTGTTAAAACCAGAAACAATTTATAAAGTGTTTTCATAAATATCATAATTATTTTGTTTTCAATGTTAGAAACTTATATTTAGCTTAAAACCTACAGGGATAGTCCATGGAGATACGTTGAACCGTTCAATACCTTGTTTGAACTGTATGCCGCTTCCTTGTTTACCACTCTCAGGTTGAAATGCCATTTCAGGATCAATACCGATACCAGCTTTTGTCCATAGAATTAAATTGCGGCTGTAAATAGAAAAAGAAGCATTTTGTATTCCAATAGACTTTAGAGAAGGAAGTTGGTAAGTTATTGAAATTTCCCTGAGTTTTACATAATCGGCATCAAAGGTAGCGGTTCGGGTATAGTCCCAACCGTAGAAATCCTGATATCTGATTAACGGTTGCCCGGGGCCACCTAAGTTCTCATATTCTGCAATAAATTTCCCATTTTCATCATAGTTGCCTACAACACCAGGCATAAATACGCCATCATGAAGCGTAATACCATCTTCTGTATATTCTAGACCACCTGTTTCTTGTGTTGGGCCACCAACAACTACGAAGAACTCTCCGTCAGGAGACAAATACTTGTCAGCATTTGCTTTAAGATAAGCCGGAATATCAGCAATACCATTAACCTTCACCGTTCTATCTATCCATCTTTGCGTATGCAGGTCAGATTCACCGTAACGTAATGTTTGAGAAACAAATTGACCTCCTTTTCTCCAGTCAAGACTGGCACTAAGAGTCCATTTTTTATACGAAAGTGAAGTTTGCATACCTAAAGTAAAGTCAGGGTTGAAGTTGCCAATTACCGGAGCAACCCTTTTACCATCTGCATCCTGCCATTTGCTATCAGAATTATCCCATCCTTCGTTATCAATAATAGGCCATCCATAATATGGTGAACTTTTGTCTTCAACACGTAACATTTTTTTATCAATTATCTGTCCAATTTCTTCTCCTACCCATGTAACAGCGCCACCTTTGGCATCAGTCCATAGTGCAATGTAATTGAATCCCTCGGATAATTCTTCTATTCTTGTTCTGTTTCTGGAATAAACAAAATTAACATCCCAATTTAAATCATTGGTTCTAACGGGAGTACCTCCAATAGTAAGCTCAATACCTTTACTTGAAATTAGACCAGCGTTAATTTGTTTAGCGCCACTACCTGATGATGGGGGCAGGCCAATATTAAGAATCTGGTTTTCGTTTTTAGATGAATAATAAGTTCCTTCGAATCTTAAACGGTTCTTAAAAAATGCAAGATCAGTACCAATTTCCCAGGAAGTTTGAATCTCTGGTTTAAGATCAGGAAGTAATAATGTACCTGAAGTTGTCAGACGTGTCTGGTTACCCCATGAACCATAATCACCCATAGTTGGCATTAATTTGTATGGATCGGTATCATTACCTACCATTGCTATACCTCCTCTTAATTTAGCAAGAGAAACCTTGTCTCCCATTTCTAACATATTATTAAGCAATAAACTTAAGGATGCCGATGGGTAGAAATAAGAACGGTTTTCTTTTGGCAAGGTGCTTGACAAATCGTTTCTTGCAGTCAAATCAAGATAAACTGCATCTTTATATCCAAGTGAAGCTAATGCATAAACACTATAAATAGCTTTCTGGCTCAATGATGAATAATACTGGATATTACTGAGAGCAATATTACTAACAGAATAGATACCCGGAACGATTAACCCCGAACCTTTATCTTTAGCTTTTGTAGTATTATCGCTAGCATACCGATACAGATAGTTACCACCTGCAGAAGCAGACAGATTAAAATCGCCAACACGTTTATTATATGCAAGAAGGAAATCAGCATTTTGCTCTCTTCTGTAAAGATTTGTTAAACCATAGAAACCTTTACGCTCTTGGGTATAACTCTGTGCTATTTTTGTATCACGGAATTCATTGAACTGATCGTGGTTATAGCGGGCCATAAATGACAATTCCGAATTAATTTGCCAGTCAAGTTTAGCAGTGCCGTAAATCCTGTCTCTTTTGAAACCGTTGTTTACTTCATTAGCCAGGAAGTATGGGTTGTCCATAAAACCTCCACTTGAATAAGTACCATCAGGATTTATTTTAAGCTGATAAGGCCCATTCTGCTGGATACCCTCTTTCCCTTTTTCCCAGTAATCTTTTAATGAAAGAATATCTATATGAGGATTAGTCTCATAAAGCGCCTGCACTGGGTTAGCTCCCCGGTTCTCGGCAGGGCGGTTAACCGCACCTGAAGTAATAAAGTTAAAACTTGTACTTACTTTAATATTCTTATTAAGTCGAAGGGTAGAACTTAAAGATAGAGAGTTTTTATGCAAATCACTATTTGGTATAACACCTTTATTCAGCATATTGCTAAAAGACAACCTGTAGTCAACTTTTTCCGTTGCATCAGCCAGGGCGATATTGTTAGTAGTGGTATATCCCGTTTCAAAGAAATTTTTCCAGTTGTCAGGATGAGAGACCAATGGGGTTGCAGTAAGGACACCGTCAGCATTAAAATATGGCCACTGATATGCCAGCATTCCTTTGTCCAGTTCCGGACCGACCCAACCACTTACTGTTGGATCAATAACTATGTAATCCAATCCGTTATTAGGGCGGTTGTCCTGGGTATAAGGACGATTACCATTGGCCATCAGGTTATGTTTTTCAAGATATTTATATGGATTTTCAACAACTGTGTTTGTGGTAAATGTAATTCCCAATCCCTTTTTTTTACTACCAGTTTTTGTTGTAATCAATACCACACCGTTACCGGCCCTTGAACCATAAAGTGCAGCAGCACTGGGGCCTTTCAAAATAGATATGCTTTCAATATCCTCCGCGTTAAGATCGGAGATAGCATTACCAAAGTCAGCTCTATTATCACTCCCCATCTGTTGCACGTTGTTAAGAGTATTTATCATCGGAATTCCATCAACAACAAACAGAGGCTGATTGTCACTAGTTAAGGAAGATGCACCACGGATAACCATGCTTACAGAAGAACCTGCACCACTTGTAGAATTAATACTTACACCGGCTACTTTTCCAGCGAGAGAATTCAATACGTTTTCCTGCGCAACTTTCTGAATAGCTTCACCTTTAACTTCTGCAACAGAGTAACCAAGAGATTTCTTTTCCCTTGAAATACCCAAAGCAGTCACAACAACTTCATCAATGGCGATACTTGATTCAGACATTGTAACATCAATTACAGATTTACCATTTACTGCAATTTCCTGACTTTCAAAACCGATAAAAGAAAAAACCAGAATTGACTGAGTACCAGGAACTGCAATGATGTATTTCCCATTGAGATCGGTAATAACACCAGTATAAGTGCCTTTTACCAGGACATTTACTCCTGGCAGTAATTCCCCGGAGTTGCTTTTAACGACACCACTCACCTTGGTTTGTGAATAGGTGTTACCCGCTAAAAGAGCAAATATCCCCAGGAGGAGCATTTGTAGAACAAATTTTTTCATAGATATTTAGTATTAGGTAACTAGTATTAAAGACTCGGTTCAATGTTCATTTTTAAAAAGTTTTATCATGATCAAATGTAGAACACCAAAATTGATGAAGCTTGTGGAATATTATTCATATTACATCAAATATTAACCGTTTACATCAAATATTAACATTCAGATCTTCAAAAAAAATAATTTAAAAGCGGATAATGTTAATATTCCATTACAAAATATTAGAACTACAGCTAATTGCAAGTGTGTCGTTTAGCCGGGCATTATAGGTATTTGATTGCATATATTCATTTCATATTTTATTGTATCTAATAATTATAGCAATTTTAACAAATTAAATGTTCAATTTTTCCCATTTATATTTGAAAACGGATGCTTTGGGAATGCAGGGAGATGTTTATTACCATATCGTAGCAGTTCCTGCTCCCAAACAAACATCTCACGCTTCAGGCCGGGGAGGAGTCATTAACAATTCAATTTGGTCAATAAGAAAACAATAAGAATCAACCCGATACCCGATAACGGACACCCATTACCTGGCAATCGGTAACCTTTACCTCACTGCATATTCGGTTGCCCGGTGGCCTCCAGCACGTTCCACCACAGTTCACCGTTGATGTCGATCTTTTTGCTTTTGGCTACGGTCACAGGAATCGGAAGCAAGGTAAATTCATTGTTCCAGTGCCCGACCACGAAATCGGTTTTGCCGGCCATAACGGCATGCACTGCGTTCTGGGCCAGCAGGCTGCAGAACTTACTGTCGTTAGCATTGGCCGGTGCGCTCCGGATGATATAGCTGGGGTCGATATAACGTAACGCGAATGGGAATTTATCGGCTTTGAACTGTTCTGAGATCCGGTTTTTTAGGTAGAGACCGATATCTTTCATCTTAATATTCCCTGACGGATCTTTTTCCTGGATTTCACCTGCAAAGAAGTCCTGTCCGGCCCCTTCGGCCACTACAACCAGTGCGTGATGCCGGTGTTCCAGTCGCTGGCGAAGGACCTCAATAAATCCGTTAAGTCCTTCAAGTTTGAAAGCCATTTCGGGGATCAGAACAAAGTTTACTTCCTGGATAGAGAGCGCCGCATGTGCCGCAATAAAACCGGAATTCCGTCCCATCAGCTTGACCAGGGCAATCCCGTTAAAAGCTCCGTATGCTTCATTGTGGGCGTTGCTGATCACTTCATTGGCGATGGTAAAAGCAGTTTCAAATCCAAAAGACTTGTCAATCAGATTAATATCATTATCAATAGTTTTTGGGACTCCAGCCACCGCTATTTTGAGCTTTCGTTTGGTAATTTCCTCATGGATGGCATGCGCCCCCCTCAGCGTGCCATCGCCCCCGATGGTGAACAGGATATTTATGTTCATCATCTCCAGTGTGTCTACCATGCGGGATACGTCCTGGTAGCCTCTCGACGAACCCAGGATGGTTCCGCCGATATGGTGGATATGGTTGACCGTTTCCGGTGTCAGGTCCACAACCGGATGGTCATAATCCGGGTTAAGACCTTCATATCCATACTGAAATCCAATAATATTTTTAACCCCATACCGGTAATGGGCAGCCATCACAATGCTCCGGATCACGTTGTTCAGTCCCGGACAAAGTCCGCCGCAGGTTACAATTCCTATTTTGGTTTTTGAAGGCTGAAAATAGGTCGTATCACGCGGGCCGGCCTTTTCAAACGTAATAGGGGTTTCGCCGGACTTACGGTATTTCTCAAATTTGGCCAGGGAGGTATCGTAAAGGATCCGGTCCTTATCGGTCACAAACCCGAACATGGGCTTGCAGTGGCTCTCATCACTCAGTGGCGACCGTGTTGTGGCCCGCCCGAGTTCCTTCACATCAAAGTCTTCAGGTTTCATATGTATCATTGGTTTGGTTATCCCAGTCCAAAGATACTATTGTCCTCCGAGTAGAGACGCATAATTATGCGTCTCTACTCGGAGCCTTTTTTAATTGTGATTACCATCACAGTTAAAATCACCGTACCTTTACTAAATATTTCAAAAGTTGCAAAAAATGAACCACTTAGGTAATCCTCATACATTCCACATCCCGGTTATGGGGATCGGATATTCCATCGATACGGCCGTGAGGGTGGCTCCCTACGGTATTTCTTCTGTTATTTCCCTGGTTGATGATATGTTGATGGAGAAGATGAGGGAATTCTACAGCCGTAAACTGGATATCCCTTTTCAACCCATTTCAAGAAAGATTAAAGACTTCAGAGCCAAGCGAATAACTTCATATCTGAACCTGGTTGATACAATAGTCAGGGAAAAATTCGAAGAGATCAAACAAGCTGCCATCGGGAAAAAGGAGGAGTTTGACCGGTATATCGACATGCTCCCGGATTTTTCAACACTCAAGAAAGAGTTTAATGAGTTGATAGCCGCAAAGGCCAGCATCAATGAAATTAAAAGGTGGGCCCAACAGCGGCTGCAGCCCGGTTCGATCGATGTGAACATCATGACCAAGCTTGATAAGGAAAACTACTTGCAGGGTGAAACGCTGCCGCATGAATTTAATGATGCACATGCTGCCCTGCGCGGGTTTGCCGAGAGTAACCTCGAATCCTCCATTGTGCTTTCAGCCGGGATGAACCCCAGATTGTATGCCTACATGGAGAATTTCGATGATTTTTATCCCGATCAGAACGGATACGTGAAAAAGAAAATCGTGCTGAAGGTGAGCGATTACCGGTCGGCCATCATACAGGGTAAGTTCCTGGCTAAGAAAGGGCTTTGGGTATCAGAATATAGGGTTGAATCGGGATTGAATTGTGGTGGACATGCCTTTGCCACCGATGGATTCCTGCTCGGCCCCATTCTCGAAGCCTTTAAAAATTCAAGGGAAGAATTGACCTGCGAGGTACACCAGCTCTGGTCGCAGGCCCTGGTTATCAAGAATCGTCCGGTTCCGGCTGAGATCCCTGAGATGCGTATCACCGCCCAAGGTGGGGTAGGTACAGCTGATGAACAGGAGTTCCTGATGGATTATTACGGTCTCGATTCAGTAGGCTGGGGTACCCCCTTCCTGCTGGTTCCGGAAGCCATTACCATGGATGAGGAAACCCGTCATCAATTATGTGCATCAACTGAAGAGGATATTTATCTGAGCGGGATTTCCCCGCTGGGAGTGCCATTCTATTCACTCAAAGGGAATTCCAAGGATGTGGAAAAGGAGGAACGGATTCTGAAAGGCGAACCCGGCAGTCCTTGTCCGAAACGTTATGCCTGCTTCGATACCGAATTTACCAAAAAGCCGATCTGCACGGCCTCCCGAGAGTATCAGAAAATGAAGATCAATCAATTGGATCATCTGGATCTGAGCCCGTCGGAATATAAGGCACGTTACGATGCAATTGTAGAGAAATCGTGCATCTGTGTCGGTCTTGGAACTACTTCATTGATTGCAAATGATTTGAACCACAGATCAGAAGGCCCGGGCGTTTCGGTTTGTCCCGGACCGAACATGGCCTATTTTACCCACGAGGTGAGCCTGCCCGAAATGGTTGGCCATATTTACGGGAAAAATAATATCATCGAACGGACCGACCGGCCGCATATGTTCGTCAAAGAGCTCGGCATTTATGTTGATTACTTGAAAAACCGGTTGGCACCGAGGCTTAATCCGTCCAATCCCAAAGAGAAAAAGACCCTCGATTCGTTCCGCGAAAATATCCGGGAGGGAATCCGGTATTACAAAGAACTTTTCTCCGGCAAACTCACACAACTGCAGGGCAAAGTGGAGGATGTTCTCAAAGAGCTGGAAAAAAGGGAAGCGGAGCTCGGTTAGCTAACCGTTTTATTGCGAATAGTTCAACCTTTGCAGGGTCAAAGTTAGACTATAAGACTATCTCGTCTTCTTGTCTTAAAGTCTTCCCGTCTTAAAGTCTTAAAGTCTTCTTCCTCAGTCCCGATCCCAGATCCTGGTCTTTCTGCCTTTCACCTTGATTACGGTATACCCATTCTTACGGGCGAGTTCGAACATCTTTCTGCGGAACAACTTAGGATAAAAATTGGAAATAATATTTCTTACCCTGGTTTTAGACTCAAAAAGGCCGATCTGACTTAATACTTCGTATGTTGCCGATGCACACCTCATTCCGAAGAATGCGTAATCATAAGGCGATTCATCTATATAGGCCAGTAAAATGGTTCTTAACTTAAAATATTGTTCCTCTGTTATCGGAATCAGGAAAGTGATGTATTTTTTATCGAAAACCTGATCTTCAAAGTCTTTAAGATATTCCCAATAGAAAACTCCATTGATGTGGTCCTTCTGCGGGAAAACGTGGATTCTTTTGTCGTTTGTGAAGCCGATTTCCAGCGAATCTATGCCCATGCTTACATGCCCGCCCTGCAAACCACCAACCTCTTCGTATTCAACATATTCATAGCCAATTTCCGGAATAGATCCATACCGGAAGAAAACCTTTAACAGATGAGGTTCCTGGGCAAAAGATGCTCCAAAACCAACCATCAGCACAACCGAAAGCCATAGCATTTTCACAGTAGCAACCCATAACTGACAACCGACAACTCACAACTCACAACCGAAAACTCATCACTCCACTATCACTTCATCAGCAAACAGCCACGCTGCGCCGCCGGCCCCATGATGCCAGGGCGGACAGAGGCCTATACTTTTTGCCTTGACCCTGACGTATCTTGCCAGAGCGCCGTAAACCAATGTCTCAAAGTATTTTATTCCATCAATAATGGTAGCACGGTCGGGGTAATTATCGATGACACCCATCATCCGGTACTCCTCGCCATCGGTTGAAATGGAAAAGCTGATTTCGATCGGGTGGAAAATCCAGACGGATAAACTCTGGAGAAAGCTGGCCGTAATGCGCCAAACCGGCATCACCCGGCCGATATCGATCACAACCTCCATATCTTTCCCTTCAAAACCTTGCCATTTTTCGTCGGTGAAATCAGGGCTTCCGGTTTTCCCGTCAACCAGGGCCATGTTTCCGCCGGCCTTGTAATTAGGCGAGTAACTGCCGTCGACTGTTCTTCCCAGGTAATCCCTTTCAAATGGTGGTACCAGGTATTCCACCTTCAGTTTAGGCGATTGCGGATCGAGCGAACTTTTGTAAAAATCCGCCGCTGCCGTTTCACTTTCAGTTATCCCGTCCTTGAATGCCTTTGCCCTGACCCGGGAGGTCCGGTAAATATCAAACGGTTGTGTATATTTTGTAGAATTAATTCGTGGCTCAGTGCCATTGAGGGTATAGTGAATTTCGGCCCCTTCAGAGATACATCCCAGCTCAACTTTTGTTTGCCCCCTGAACATCGGGCCGGCAGATTTGATAAAAGGCATAAACAGCCTTTCGGTACCCAGCGGTTTGAGCAGGTTCTCCGGCTCAATTTGGAGGGCCGACGGGCGGTTTTCCGGAGCCCGTCCCCACTCCTTATCAGGCTCAGATCCCATCCGTAGCACCAATTCCCCGCCTTTCATGATGTCGGTGTACGAGAGGTATGAATTCGGATAATCCTGACCATTCAGCGCGGCCGACTGTATGTATTGAGCCTTTATTCCTGAGCCTTGAGCCTTTAAAGTGAACTTCTTTCCATTGGGCAGGGTGATCTCGGCTTTGTCGAAAACCGGACTCCCGATCACATATTGACCCTGCCCCGGACAAACCGGGTAAAAGCCCAGTGCACTGAAAACATACCAGGCCGATAGCTGTCCGCAATCATCGTTCCCGCAAAGACCATTGGGTTTGGATGTATAGAATTCATTAATAGCTCTTTTTACGATTTCCTGGGTTTTCCAGGCTGCCCCGGCATAGTTGTACAGGTAAGGCATGTGATGACTCGGTTCGTTACCGTGTGCATATTGCCCGAATATCCCTTCGAAATCGGAAATGTTGTTTTTTGTGCCGGATTGAACGGAGAAAAAAGTATCGAGTTTCCGGATAAAAAGCTGATCACCTCCCGAGAGCCGGATCAGATCCGGGATATTTTGCGGGACATAAAAACTGTAATGCCAGGCATTTGCCTCAGTAAAATCCCCCTGGTCGAGCAACGAAACCTTGAAAGGATCGAACGGCGTCAGCCAGCGACCATCTGCGTGCCTCGGCCGCATTAATCCGGTGGATGCATCATATTGATTCTGATAATATTGTGATCGCCGAATGTACTCGCGGTATTCATTCATCCGTCCCAACGATTTGGCTACCTGGGCAATACACCAGTCGTCGTAAGCATACTCCAGTGCTTTCGATACCGAATTGGTGGAATATTCTTTTGGCAGGAATTGAAATTTCCGGTAGGAATCAATCCCTTCAGTATTTTGTGCACCGCTGGCCAGCATAGCCTCGAATGCCTTATCGACATTGAAATCGCGGTAGCCTTTCAGGAAAGCATCTGCAATTACCGGTACAGCATGATACCCGATCATGCAGTTATTTTCGCATCCGGCCAGTTCCCACACGGGTAACAGACCTGTTTGCTCATACTGTTTGATCATCGTTTTGATGAAATCCTGATTCCGCTTGGGATCGATCAGGTTAAACAGCGGATGGGCTGCGCGGTAGGTATCCCACAGTGAAAAAACCGTGTAATAATTGAAGCCTTCGCCATTATAAACCAAGTGATCCATACCACGGTATTGGCCGTCAACATCGGAATAGAGGTTTGGGGTGAGGAGGGAATGGTAAAGTGCTGTATAAAAAATCGTTTGCTGATCTTTGCTGCCACCGAAAACTTTGATTTTGCCCAATTCGGCATTCCAGGAATCTTCTGCCCGTTTTACCGTTTTGTCGAAATCCCAACCGGGAAGCTCATCATCAAGGTTCCGGCGTGCACCTTCCGTGCTGACTGCCGAAAGCGCCACTTTTACCAGGATCTGCTTTCCCTCTTTCGTTTTGTAATTGAAGACCGCCTTCACCGATTTACCCTTGATTTCACGGCCATCGCCGGAAGGCTCCCCATTCAGGTACAGGACCGGATCGGTAAACGGCTCCGAAAACCGGGCAACAAAATAGACATACTGATCGGGCGCCCAACCTTGTGAATGGCGCAGGCCTTCGATTTCCGTGGAACTCACCACCCGCATAAAACAGTCTTCCAATGGTTTGTCCCCATTCATGATCCCATGTGCCAGATCAAACAGGATGCGGCTATCGTCAGATTGAGGAAAAGTATACCGGTGTAAACCCACCCGCTTGGTGGCCGTCAGTTCGGCTTTAATCTGATAATCATCAAGAATAACACTGTAATACCCCGGCGATGCCTTCTCGCTCGAATGCTGAAATCCCGACCTGTTGTCATCCCCGCGAAAGCGGGGACCTTTTGACGCTGCACTGAGTTCACCCCTTACCGGCATCACCAAAATATCACCGAAATCTGCTACACCCGTCCCGCTCAAATGAGTATGCGAAAACCCGATGATAGCTGTATCTCTGTAATGATATCCGCTGCAACAGCCATCGTTATAGGTATCCGGGCTCAGCTGGACCATACCGAATGGCATGGCGGCACCCGGAAAAGTATTCCCGGTGGCATCAGTTCCGATGAAGGGATCAACAAGATTGGTTAATTCCGGTTTCTGCGTGTTTTTGCAGGAAGAAATACAAAGAGCAAAAACAAAAAGGGCCAGGAAATTTCTCATCAGAATTTCGGTTTTCGATTGACAAATATAGGAGAAATTAATTTTTGATTTTTTAAACACTATTGCCATGATCTTGTTTTGTTAAGATAATTGATCCTGATCATGAAAACATGAACCACGTTAGATGGTAAGGTGGAATTTGTTTAGCACGGCAGATAAAAGCTATCAAAGCTATTATATGATACCCTGTTCCACAACCGGCGAAACTAAATGGCTCACCACTACGGTTGATGTTTCCTCAGCGAATAAAACAAACTATGTGGTAAGAGGCACGTTTAATGGCACCCTCAGCATTATTTATGGTAAGATCGATTGCGATGGCTTAACCACCGATCAATACAAGGAAGTAACCCTAAGCGGATACTTCAGGGTAAGGTGGAGCCGATATTAACAGGGAAAGGTGATTCTCATTGTTCATCAATCAAATCCTTCTTTACCACCTCTCCCTCTTTCATTTGCCTGATCGACTCAAATAATCGGTCGGAATTGGCTTTTGACCTCAACAGATGAACCGTTTCCATAATGGAATTGTATTCTTCAAGTGAGATGACAACGGTTCCTTTGCCAGCTCCTCTTTTGATTATCAGAGTCTCGTTTTTCTGCTCAACATCAGCCAGCTTATAATAGAGAAAATCATCGGCATTTCGCCAGAGATCCTGATCCGCCGCCATATCTTGCCCATTGGGCGGTATCCGGTTCAACCGGCGGAATATACATGCCCATATAGGGGAATGGGTTACAATGTCCATGGCAAACCGGATGGTTTTAGCAGATGAGATCCGGTGATATTCCCTGGAGAATACCAACTCTCCTGATGTACTGGTCCGAAGGTTCAGATCGAGCAGTGTGTCTTCGGGCGAAAGCACCAGGCTCAGGCCGGTATCATGCTGATCTTCAATTACTGAGACCATCGGAATGCCAAAGAGGTTTCCCTGGAACGGCATGAAACCAAGCCGTGGATTATCGTACCGGTAACATCTGATGGTAATATGCCAAGAGCTACTTGTTGCTCAGATGATTGCCTGCGGATATCACCCAGTCGCGGATCGCCCCAGGCGGTCCAGAATTTTGCCTGTGCAGGATCGGGATAAATCAACCGGTTCACAATCAGCCAGCCGGCTGGCAGCGCTAACCTCACGAACCAGGTTCTTTCCGGAAAACTCAATCCGGTTTATCTCACCGAATGTATTGATATTCATTGTCATTCCTGGTATGCGGAATTCGTACCCTTGTTGACCGCCTTTCCGGCATCCGGCGAGGAGGAGACTGAGGAGCAGAAGGGGGATGAGGAGTTTTTTCATAGAGGAATTTTTAATTTAGGTCAGAGGGTATCGGGTATCTGGGTGCTCATGCCTGGTTCAGAATCCCCAGACTCAAGTCTGGGGTTAGTGAAGAGCGATTCATGCCCTTGTGCATCAGGCCTATAGCCCCCAGACTCAAGTCTGGGGTTAATGAAGAGCCAACTATAAGGGCGACCGCAAGGGTCCGCCCCTACCTGAATCTTGCACTTCAGAATTCAGAACTCTTAATTCGCCCCGGCCTTCGCCGGGGTGACAAGTGCTCCTGTCATCCCCGCGAAGGCGAGGACCCCTTTCCGCTGCACGGAGTTTTGTTAGCCCTTCCTTCATCTTGTCACTTTTTAGCTGTCCATCCATAATCCACATACTCGGATTTGATCTGATCACCATAAACCCTGATGAGCATGAATCCTTCCTCCATCTTGCCGATCGGGCCGCCCCACCAGCCGGCCGAGACCGCGCCGCCTGTGATGAAATGCACGCCATCCATGAGCAGATCTTCGTAATAATGCTGATGACCCTGGAGCACAAGTTTGAGATTTTTCTTACGCAACAAGTCCATCGCCACTTTGCCATTGGTGATCACGCTGCCGGAACCGTTCACCTGCTGGCCGCCGTCCTGCCATTGGTTGTATACGGTGATAAACGGAATATGTACCGATACCACGATCGGGGTTTTATCGTCGACTTTGGCAAGGTCCTGTTTCAACCATTCCATCTGTACCGGATTGATTTTACCTTCATATCCGCGCGTTGACGTTTGCTCGATGGATTTCAGGATGATGAAGTGCCATCCTTTGTAATCAAAAGATTGCCAGGGATCACCGAAATAGCGCCGGAACATCCCTTCGCCGTAATCCCTGTCAAGGGTATCGATATTCTTATTGTAGAAGGCAAAAAGTTCATGGTTTCCTACGGTATTGTGCACCGGCATATTGAATCCTTTCATGAGCCCGCCATATAACTGGTACAGCGAATCAGCGCGACTGCGGGTTTGACCGAGTGCATCCATGATCAAATCGCCACCTGTAATCACAAAATCGGGTTTCAACTTATTGACGGTATCGATCGCCTGCTGAAATCCTTGCGGAGCACTTTTGTCCGGAGTGATGTGAATATCAGTAAGAAACGCAAAAGAGAAATCCGGCTGCGGGACTTTTTTTGACGTGCATCCGAAGGCAAGGATGCTGAGGAGGAGGAGAGGGAGGAGTTTTTTCATAGGAAGAATAGTTTTAATAAGGTCAAGGTTAGAGATTCCAATTCAGAATTCCGAGTTCCGATGGATGAGATTCAGGTCACCATGAAGTTACAATTTCCTCCTTCATAAATACTTGAATCTGTAATTTCGGAACTCGGAATTCTGAATTGGAATCTCATGTTTCCTACTTTAATTTTATTCTACAATATTTTTCAATGAGCTGTCTTCGATCCACTTCCGAACCCGGTCTGTTCCATTGATCCAGTCGAAGGCGAACCCGTCGAACTGGTATTCGTAGGGAGCGGTGCTCCAGAACGGCCGTATATCGGTGTGATGGTAGAGGAATTTCAGGATGTAGAGCATCGTTTTCCAGGGTTGGAAAACGGCGGGATCGGTAACATGAATCTGGTATCCCCCGCAAACCTGACCGGTAAATTTGTGCCAGGTGGGCTGGAAATAAACCGGACGAAGAACCATGCCTTCCAGGGAATTGTCTGCCAGGTATTTCAATAGTTCTATGCGGATGGAGTATGGGTCTATGGCCGGATGGCCGAATTGTTCGAGACTTCTTGTGGTGCCGCGGCCTTCGGAGAGAACAGTTCCTTCAATCATCACGGTACCGGGATAAACCAGGCATCCTTCGGCAGTCGGCAGGTTAGGGGAGGGGTTAACCCACAACCGGCCTGTATCTTTCCAGAGCATGTTGCGGTCCCAGCCGGTCATCGGAATAACCTGAAGATCAAGATCCCATTGGTGCAATTTTTTAAGCCATACTGCCATTTCACCGATTGTTTTTCCGTGACGCATCGGGATCGGGGCCATGCACACGAATGAATACCATTTCGGATCAGGCAGATTGCCTTCAGTGAGAATTCCGCCGATCGGATTGGGCCGGTCGAGCACTACGATCCGGATATCTTTTCCCAGACAGGCTTCCAGCGTGAGGTAAAGTGTCCATATATAGGTATATACACGCGTCCCTACATCCTGCAAATCGATGATCAGGGTATCAATCCCATCAAGCATTTCTTCAGAGGGCTTTCGGGTTTTGCCGTATAAGCTGTAAACCGGAATATTCCACGCTGGATGCATCATGTGGGCGGTTTCGATCATATTATCCTGCACCACCGATCCGAACCCGTGCTGCGGCCCGAATGCCTTGATCAACCTGTGCCCAAACAGCCCCACCAGCTCATCCAGCCCGTTCTCCATCCGCCATGAAACCGCTGCCGCATGGCCGACGTATGCGATACGGCCGGAGATCAGAGCCTGGGCTTTTGCTGAACTTAAGAGGTTATCGAGGCCGGTTTTCACTGTTATAAGGGTGTAAAATCATTAAGATGTGCTGATTGTTTGATGTGCTGATTTGCTGATTTTTAAGATTTTAGCTTGCTTTTGGAGGTGGAGATGATGGATGATAAAAGCTTTTTGATTCTTAGATTTTTGTCCAATAGATATTGTGGGTCAGGGTAGTTTTTAGCGTGTTGGCAGAGTAGGAGCCAATATTCGGTTTCTTCGCTTTCTTTTGCTGCAATCTTTAATTTATGGATAAAATCGACTAAACTTTCTACTGATTGAGCTTCACGTGAATTAGCCCCGATAGATGTACCGGATTTCATTAATTGTCGCGCCAACACGTATTTCTTCAATGATTCAAGTTGCTCGGTATAATCAATTATATCCAGCGCAAACTCAAAAGTCAAATCCAATAAATCATTCTTTTTTTCCAATTTTTAAAGTATTAAATTATCATATAATTAGCCTATTAGCACTTTTTCTCATCAGCACATCAGCACATCAGCACATCAGCACATCAGCACATCAGCACATCTTCTTCCCGTAAATATCGTACTTTTGCCTCAAATTATATTATTATGATGACCCTTGATCAGGTAAAAGAGATGGTTGAGCGCGGAGAAGCGCTGAGGAGGTTCCTTTGACGTCGATAACAAGAAGATACAGATAAAGGAAGAGGAAGAGAAAACCCTGTCCGCGGGTTTTTGGGATAATCCCAAAGAGGCAGAGAAACACATGAAGCAGATCCGGACGCTGAACAGCTGGATCAAGGCTTATGATCAGGTTATGGCCGCTGTCGGGGACCTTCAGGTGATGTTCGATTTCTATAAAGAGGGCGAAGCCTCTGAAGAAGACACCGACAAGCAGTTCTCTGAAACCATTGCACTTATTGAAGAGCTCGAAACCCGCAATATGCTCCGGAAAGAGGAGGATGTTCTCGGGGCTATCATGAAAATCAACTCAGGCGCCGGCGGAACCGAGAGTCTCGATTGGGCGGGCATGCTGATGAGGATGTACCTCCGGTGGGGCGGGATCAATGGTTACAAGGTGAAAGAGATTGATTTTCAGGCTGGTGATGAGGCCGGGGTTAAATCGGTAACGCTTGAGTTTATAGGAGATTATGCATACGGATATCTCAAAGCAGAGAATGGCGTTCACCGGCTGGTGCGACTATCGCCGTTCGATTCCAATAATAAGCGTCACACCACATTTGCATCCGTATTTGTATCACCGGCTGTTGATGATTCGATAGAAATCGATATTAATCCTGCTGATATTGAGTGGGATACGTACCGTTCAGGCGGGGCCGGCGGGCAGAACGTGAACAAGGTGGAAACAGCAGTCCGGCTGAAACACGGACCTTCGGGGATCATCATCGAGAACAGTGAATCCCGGAGCCAGCTTCAGAATAAGGAGAATGCATTGCGACTGTTACGGTCTGAATTATATGCGATTGAACTTCGTAAACGGATGGAAGAACGGCAAAAAGTGGAGGCCACCAAGAAGAAAATCGAGTGGGGCTCTCAGATCCGCTCCTACGTGCTGCATCCCTATAAAATGGTGAAAGACCTTCGCACCGGCTACGAAACCAGCAATCCGCAGGCAGTACTCGACGGGGAACTTAATGGTTTTATCAAGGCGTTTCTGATGGAGTTCGGGAAGGTGCTGTAACATGAGGACGTTAAGGGCGTTAAGGACGTGAGGGCGGTAGGGTGCGACCCGTGGTCGCCCGATTGTTACAAAATCTGAATTTTTACAACTGAAATTTTCCCCAGGATTGTTAACTTTATTGGATAATAAAACCTGATGAATCCTATGAACTATCGAATTGAAAAAGACACGATGGGTCCGGTTGAAGTACCGGCCGATAAGTACTGGGGAGCACAAACCCAGCGCTCGATCAATAATTTCAAGATCGGCGACGGGAAGATGCCCCGCGAGATCATTATGGCTTTTGCCTACCTGAAGAAAGCCGCGGCACTTACCAACCTTGATCTGGGTGTACTCCCTGAGCAGAAGGCTAAACTGATCGGAGAGGTGTGCGATGAGATCCTGGCCGGAAAGCTGGACGACCAGTTCCCGCTGGTAGTATGGCAAACCGGTTCGGGGACACAGTCGAATATGAACCTCAACGAGGTGATTGCCAACCGTTCACATGTAATCTTGGGTAATAAACTTGGCGAAGGAGCACGGTTAATTCACCCTAACGATGATGTGAACAAATCGCAGTCGTCGAACGATACGTTCCCAACAGCCATGCATATCGCGGCTTATAAAATCCTGATCGAAACCACCATTCCGGGCATCGAACTTCTGCGCAATACCCTGGCAGCCAAATCAAAAGCTTTCATGGAGATTGTCAAGATCGGACGTACCCATTTTATGGATGCCACACCGCTCACACTCGGACAGGAATTTTCGGGCTATGTATCACAGCTTGATCACGGTTTGAGAGCTTTGCGTAACACACTGGCCCACCTGAGTGAACTGGCTTTGGGCGGAACGGCCGTCGGTACCGGAATTAACGCCCCGAAAGGCTATGCTGAAAAGGTTGCCGTTAAAATTGCTGAACTAACCCAATTGCCATTCATAACTGCCGGGAACAAGTTTGAATCACTGGCTGCGCATGATGCCTTGGTAGAATCGCATGGTGCATTGAAAATGCTGGCAGTCAGTTTAATGAAGATTGCCAACGATATTCGTGTGCTCTCCTCGGGCCCGCGGAGCGGCATCGGTGAGATCAGTATACCCGCAAACGAACCCGGATCATCTATTATGCCCGGCAAGGTGAATCCCACCCAGATCGAGGCGATGACCATGGTTTGTGCTCAGATAATCGGGAACGATATGGCTATTTCGATTGGGGGTATGCTCGGCCATTTTGAACTCAACGTTTTCAAGCCGGTCATCATTGCCAACTTTCTCACATCGGCCCGTCTGCTCGGTGATGCCTGCGTATCCTTCAACAACAATTGCGCCATCGGCATCGAGCCGAACTACCCGGTCATCAACCGTCATGTGGAAAACTCCCTGATGCTTGTAACCGCCCTCAATCCGCATATCGGCTACGAGAAATCCGCCGAGATTGCTAAAAAGGCTCACAAAGAGGGCACCTCCCTCCGTCAGGCCGCGATGAAACTGGGGTACGTTACGGATGAGGAGTTTACCCAATGGGTGGACCCGAAGAAGATGGTCTAGCGCTAGTGATGGTGCGCACCTGCGTTTACACTGCTGGTTCTAATCTCGAAGAGTTGAAGGCCAACATCCTTGAGGCTATTAATCTGTATTTCGAAGAAGATGGTAAGATAGTCGGCCAGGATGACCTTCGTATTTCTCTTGACCTGCCTCAGTTTTTCGAATTCTATAAAGTCATTAATGCTTCAGCGTTGAGTGAGCGAATCAAAATGAACCAAAGTCTTTTGGCTCAATATATCAGCGGTAATAAAAAACCTTCATCTGCTCAGGTGCAACGGATACTCAAAGGTATTCAGCAGATTGGCAGGGAACTGGCAGAGATTTGTATTATAAGCTCCAAAATCCAAGACACAAAGCCCAAACAACTAGCCTCTAACCCCTAACCTCTAACCCCTAACCTCTAACCCCTAACCTCTAACCTCTAACCTCTAACCCCTAACCTCTAACCCCTAACCTCTAACCCCTAACCTCTAACCCCTAACCTCTAACCTTCTCCGGTGTGCTGACAAAAGTCACCTTTGCCCCTGCACCCCGTTTGGTTTAAACCCCTACCTTTGCGCCCGATTCCTAAAGTTGATTGATATGATACAGGATGATAACATGAGGAAGCTCTTCACGGAGTTTCCGCCCATCTCCACCCCGGAGTGGGAACAGGCGATCCTCAAAGACCTTAAAGGAGCCGATTATGCCAAAAAACTGATCTGGACCAGTCCGGAAGGCATCCCGGTTCGGCCCTATTACCGGGCAGAGGATCTGGATAAACTGAAAAGCAGTGAGTTCAATCCCATGGAGTTCGGATTTATCAAAGCCAAGGAAGGCAAATCTAATGTGTGGCTTATCCGTCAGGATATTGAGGTTACTGATTATGATCAGGCTAAAGATAAAGCCCTCTATTTGCTGACCCGCGGAGTGGAGTCGATCGGGTTTAAAATGGCAGAATCGCATATTGTGGAGGAAGTACGGGAGTTTTTGAAGGATCTGCCACTCGAAGAGGCTGAATTCAGTTTTGAAGGATTCGTGCCGATGCAGATCCTCGCTGTTCTCAATGAAATGGCAGATAGCGGAAAGCTGGATCCGGAAAAAGTTCATGGATCCTGCCAGTGGGATATGCTCGGGGATTTTAGTTTGTATGGCTCTTTTGAATTTGATGAGGACGAAGAGTTAGCTGAGGTAGCTGACTGGATTCATCAGGCTGCAAGATTCCCCGGATTGAAGATCATCGGAGTTACTGGCCGGAATTTCCATCAGGCAGGATCCACGATCGCCCAGGAACTGGCTTACAGTTTGGCCCAGGCCAATGAATATATGGCAGAGTTAAGCGAAATCGGGGTCCCCGCTGAACTCACCGCCCGGAAAATTTCCTTCCATTTTGCCATAGGATCCAATTATTTCATGGAGATAGCCAAGTTCCGGGCCGCCAGGATGCTTTGGGCACGGATACTGGAAGGTCATGGAATTCAGAAAGATCGGTCGCCGGCTATGTATATCCATGCTGAGACCTCCCGCTGGAACCAGACAGTTTATGATCCGTATGTCAACTTGTTGAGAAACACTACCGAAGCCATGTCAGCCGTGCTGGCCGGCATCGACTCGATGACCGCGCTGCCGTTCGATTACCCGTATGAGGTACCTGTTGAATTTGCAGAGCGTATCGCCCGGAATCAGCAAATCCTTTTAAAGGAAGAGGCTCATTTTGATAAAGTTGCCGATCCGGCTGCCGGATCCTATTATATTGAATCCCTGACCTCATCAATAGCCGGAGTTGCCTGGAAACTCTTTCAGGGGGTTGAGGATCTAGGCGGTTATACTGATGCATTTTATGAGGGGAAAATCCAGGATGCCATTGTAACAGCTGCCATTGAGCGTGACCAGAATATCGCGCAGCGGAAGGAGATTCTGCTGGGAACCAACCAGTATCCCAATCCGGCCGAGGAGATGCTGCCGAAAGTGGATTCTGACAGGGTACGTGCTAAAGTAATGGACACCGACCTGGCCGAAGCACAGCCGCTGAATCTGTACCGAGCAGCTGAAGAATTTGAGGCTATCCGCTTTGAAACCGAACGATCAGGCAAAAAACCCGTTGCTTTTATGCTCACCACCGGTCACCTTGCCATGCGCAAAGCCCGCGCCACTTTTGCCTGCAATTTCTTTGGATGTGCCGGTTACACCGTGATCGACAATCCCGGATTTGCCACGCTGGCGGAGGGAGTTGATGCTGCCATGAAAGCTAAAGCCGATATCGTGGTGCTTTGCTCTTCGGATGATGAGTATGCCACACTGGGTGTCCCGTTTGCCGGATTGCTGGGAACAAAAGCCATCCCGGTTATCGCGGGATATCCGAAGGAGATTATCGACAAACTGAAATCCGAAGGAATACAGCATTTTATACACGTCCGGAGCAATGTGGCTGCGACGTTGAAGGCCTTTAATACTCTCATCTTAAAGAAATAAAAGCTATGAGACCCGATTTCACGAAACCCTGGATGACCCCGGAACAGATTCCGGTAAAACCAAAATATAGCGCTGATGATCTGGCAAATATGGAGCATCTGAATTATGCAGCAGGCTTGCCGCCCTATTTGCGCGGACCCTATTCTACGATGTATGTGATGCAGCCATGGACGATCCGCCAGTATGCAGGATTTTCCACCGCCGAAGAGTCGAATGCCTTTTACCGCCGCAACCTGGCTGCCGGTCAGATGGGGCTGTCTGTGGCTTTCGATCTTGCAACCCACCGCGGCTATGATTCCGATCATCCCCGTGTGGAGGGTGATGTCGGGAAAGCCGGTGTGGCTATCGATTCGATCCTCGATATGAAGGTTTTGTTTGATTCGATCCCGCTGAATAAGATGTCGGTTTCGATGACCATGAACGGAGCTGTTTTGCCGATTATGGCTTTCTATATTGTAGCTGCACTGGAGCAGGGAGCGAAACTTGAAGAATTGTCCGGAACAATCCAGAACGATATCCTGAAGGAATTCATGGTGCGGAATACCTATATCTATCCTCCCGCATTCAGCATGAAAATCATTGCGGACATCTTCGGCTATACATCGAAGAACATGCCGAAGTTTAACTCGATCAGCATATCGGGATACCATATCCAGGAGGCCGGCGGTACTGCAGACATTGAGCTGGCCTATACGTTGGCCGACGGATTGGAATATCTGAGAACCGGAGTAAAATCTGGACTCGATATTGATGCTTTTGCCCCGAGACTTTCCTTTTTCTGGGGCATCGGGATGAACCATTTCATGGAGATTGCCAAGATGAGGGCTGCACGGATGCTGTGGGCCAAACTGGTTAAACAGTTCAATCCGAAGAACCCGAAATCCCTTGCTCTCCGCACCCATTCCCAAACCTCGGGCTGGAGCCTTACCGAGCAGGATCCTTTCAATAATGTAACCCGCACCTGCGTGGAGGCTATGGCCGCCGCACTGGGCCATACCCAGAGCTTGCACACCAATGCACTCGATGAGGCCATCGCGCTGCCGACCGATTTCTCAGCACGTATTGCCCGTAATACCCAGATATACATTCAGGAAGAAACCGGTATCTGCCGGTCGGTAGATCCATGGGCAGGTTCGTACTATGTGGAGGCTCTCACCCATGAGCTTGCGCAAAAAGCATGGAAGCTGATCGAAGAGGTTGAAGAGCTGGGCGGAATGTCGAAAGCCGTCGAAACCGGAATCCCGAAGATGCGTATCGAAGAGGCTGCAGCCCGTAAACAGGCACGCATCGACAGCAGACAGGATACCATCCTCGGAGTCAATAAGTTCCGTCTGGATAAGGAAGATCCGATCGAAACACTCGATGTGGATAATACCAAAGTCCGGCTGTCGCAGATTGAGCGCTTAAAAAAACTGCGTACCGGGCGAAATGAAGCCGAATGCCAGGCTTCATTGGAGGCAATAACCCGTTGTGTTGAAACCGGCGAAGGCAACCTGCTGGAGCTTGCTGTGGATGCCGCGAAAAAACGTGCATCTTTGGGTGAAATTTCGTATGCTTGTGAGAAAATTGTTGGGAGGTACAAAGCTGTGATTCATTCAATATCAGGAGTTTATTCATCGGAATACGTGGGAAACGAGGATTTCCAGAAAGCACGCGACCTGGCCGATAAGTTTGCGGCTATCGAAGGCCGCCGCCCGAGAATCATGGTTGTCAAAATGGGCCAGGATGGTCACGACCGGGGAGCAAAAGTGGTTTCCACCGGTTATGCCGATATTGGATTCGATGTTGATATGGGCCCATTGTTCCAGACTCCTGCCGAAGCGGCCAAAGATGCCGTTGATAATGATGTTCATGTGCTGGGTGTATCCAGTCTGGCTGCCGGCCATAAAACCCTCGTTCCGCAGGTCATTGAAGAACTGAAAAAACTGGGTCGCGATGATATCATGGTGATCGTGGGCGGTGTAATACCCCCGCAGGATTATCAATATCTCTATGACCTCGGAGTTGTCGGGATATTTGGCCCCGGCACCAGCATCCCGAAGGCAGCAATTCAGATACTCGAGGTGCTGATTCAGAGCAGGACGTGAGGGCGTGAGGACGTTAAGGACGTGAGGACGTGAGGACGTTAAGGACGTTAAGGACGTGAGGACGTTAAGGACGGGAGAACGAGAAGAATGTTAAGAACGTAAGGATTGTAGGGGCGACCCGCGGTCGCCTGATTGTCATAGTGACGGTGGTGAGTTATCTTAGGGTGCCCCTTATCAGTTGCCACTAGCTTCAGCTAGTGGTTTGATAGTAAGCATGTTAAATGGGCTTTAGCCCAATATTATGTAATATTTATCAATTATAACACAACCCCATTATTGCACTAATGAATTGCCTGTCAACATATAACACGCTTCTTGCCATCTTCCTCTCTCTCGGCCTTCCCTTATTCGCC
>Ga0265292_1001052_pt1 | contig 27546 bp, 27 predicted proteins | sample Munlanlewell296A_FD_189080 | JGI IMG/M metagenome (GOLD analysis project Ga0265292, IMG submission 189080) | Leachate microbial communities from a municipal landfill in Southern Ontario, Canada - Leachate well 296A | ecosystem: Engineered > Solid waste > Landfill > Unclassified | place: Canada... | reverse complement strand
GGCACCCCCCAAATACCGCCTTGCATCCGTATTTCTACCGATCCAATTGAGTACATTTCGGTATATGTTGATATATATATTTGTGCACAAATAAAACCTCTAACCCCTAACCTCTAACCCCTAACCTCTAACCCCTAACCCCTAACCCCTAACCTCTAACCATTAACCTCTAACCATTAACCTCTAACCCCTAACCTCTAACCTCTAACCTCTAACCCTAATGTCGCTCTCGCAATTAATCGTCTTAGCAGTTCTTGCCTTCGTGCTTATCTCCCTGTATTTCGAGATCATCGGGGCAGCGTTTACGTTTATTCTGGCAGTAGTATTTCTGGGACTCACGGGGATCTTAACATCGACCGAAATCCTGGCAGGTTTTTCAAATGAGCCGATGCTGCTGGTTATTATGCTGTTACTGGTTGGCGAGGTGATCAGGAAAACCGGCGCTATCAGCGGATTTTTCGAAAACATGATAAACCACGCTAAAACCACCCGGGGATTTATCTTTAAAGTGATTACCCCGATGGCCGCTGTATCAGCTTTCATCAACAATACACCCCTGGTGGCTATCATGATCCCGTTTGTTCAGACCTGGACCCAGAAAATGCGGATTCCAACTTCAAAACTGATGATCCCCCTGAGCTTCGGAATCATCCTGGGAGGTAACGTAACATTGATTGGGACCTCAAATAACCTGATTGTTAATAGCCTGGTGCATGACCAGAAAATCATCCCCGGTTTTGAAACGCTCAATTTTTTCGATTTTGCCTGGGTGGGTGTGCCAATGATGATCATCGGGATCATTTACCTCTGGCTGGTCAGCGATAAACTGCTGCCCAGCCGCGAACCCGCCATCGACCGGTTCAGCACCCACCAACGCGAATATATGGTTGAAGCCATCATCAAACCCGGCAGCCACCTCATTGGACAAACCATCCCCGAATCCGGACTTCTGGATCTCAAAGGACTGAGCCTCATGGAAATTCGCTCCGCTTCCAACCCTCCTATTCTTAACGTCTTATCGTCTTCTTCCCGCATTGCCTCCACCGATCCCACCTACCTCCTCACCTCTGGCGATACCCTGATCTTCACCGGTAACACCAATTCAATCACCGAGTTAATCGATCATTACGATGGGATTGCGCTGCAGGAGATCGGGATGTTCGCGAAAAAAGAGCACCTTGAAGTGGTGGAGGTGGTTGTGAGCCACAACAGTCCGCTGGCATCAAAAACGGTGCGCGAGATCCGGTTCCGCCAGCGCTATGGCGCCGTGGTGCTGGGCATTCACCGCAACGGAGAAAAGCTGATGGAAAAAACCGCCGATATCAAAATTCGTCCAGGCGATGTGATCCTCCTGCTGGCCGACCCCGGAATCCGTTTCCGCACCGAGGAGTCGGGCGATTTTTACCATCTGCAGCAGGTACGGCAGATTCAGAAGCCGGGGGCGCTGAAGAGTTTACTGATTTTAGGCGGATTGGTATTAGTTATTGCTTTGTCGGTTATTGGTTTGATTAAGTTGATTATGGGAGTGGCCGTATATCTGATGATCTTGCTCCTTACCAAAATAGCCAATCCGAAGGAGGTGTTTAAGAGTCTTGATTATAACCTCGGACTGATCATCGTGATGACCCTCGCGCTTGGGACGGCGATGTATAAAACCGGTTTGGCCGAGATGTTCGCCTGGAGCATGATCGATCTGATGCGGCCGTTCGGACTGGTAGGCATCCTGGCCGGACTGTACCTCACCACCGCCATCCTCGCAGCATACGTGAACAACAAAGCTGCCCTCACCCTAGTATTCCCAGTCGCCCTGTTAACAGCTCATAACCTGAACCTTAACCCGCTGCCATTCGCCCTTCTCACCGCCTCCGCCAGCATGGGCGTATTCATTACCCCCCACGGATACCAAACCAACCTCATGATATACGGTCCGGGCGGCTACCGCTTCAAAGACTTTCTCCCTATCGGACTGCCGCTGACTGTCGTTAATATGGTTGTTGCTATCGCCGTACTCTACTTTGTGTACTTCTATAAAAACTTCTAAAGCTTAGAATAGCGTATGCAATCTACCCTGAAAACTCAGCAGTTTATCCTAAAAACCCAACCATTTACACAATCCCGGTAAAAAGTTGAAATCGCGTTAATATCTTCGTTTGGCCTTAACATTTTACCTATGGATGCCTTTCCGATCGACCTTCAAATGGTTCTGAGCCTTATTGCTGCGCTAGTCGTTTCGTGTATCATAATTCCACCGGTTGTACGGATATCTAAAGACAAAAAGCTTGTAACAATGCCCAATGGCCGCACCAGTCATAATGGTGCAGTCCCAACGCTGGGAGGGGTAGCCATTTATGCTTCGATCATTATTGGAGCAGGTCTTTTCATGCCAAATGATTACCCGGGGGAGTTTCAATATCTGATGCCCGCCATGATTATCCTGTTCTTTTTTGGAATGCAGGACGACATCGCCGGCATCCAGCCCCGGAAGAAACTTGCCGGACAAATTATCTCTTCCTTGATTATCATCATGGCTGCAAATGTCAGGATCACAACCCTTCACGGACTTTTTGGCATTGAAGAGATACCTTATGCAATCAGTATTGTGATTTCACTGATTGTTTTCATTGGATTAATAAATGCTTTTAATCTGGTTGATGGAATCGACGGTCTGGCCAGCGGACTGGGAATAGTTATTTCTATTGTATTCGGGATTTGGTTAGCAATGCTCGGAGCAGAGCATTATGCGATACTATCGTTTGCCCTTGCAGGCAGTTTAATTGCCTTCTATCGGTATAATGTTTTCAGCAAAAACTATAAACTGTTTATGGGTGATACAGGATCTATGTTCATCGGGTTTATTTTTGCCACCATGGCGGTTAAAGTTTTATGCTGCCCGGTCTCACCGGATTCTTATCTGTTTATGAAGGCTTTCCCGGCTGTGGTGATGAGCCTGATGATTATTCCGATTTCCGATACTTTGCGGGTTATGACACTCCGGGTAATAAAGGGCCGTGTCCCATTTTTTGCCGACAGGACTCACTGTCATCATGATTTATTGCGTTTGGGGTTTTCGCATTGGCAGGCCTCAAATATCTTAGTGGCGGCAAATCTGGGATTATTTTTAATGGCTTTGGCTCTTAAAAATTTGCCCGTTTTACTTCTGGGAATAATGATACTGGGCGCTGGCATTTTGGTATGCAGTGTTCCAGGAATTTGGTTAAAATTTGTTTTAAAACAACCTGAAGAACCTCTTATGCACTATACCCTATCCGAATAAATAGGGAAAGAATTTTACCAGGCCCGCTCAATTTATTGAACGGTTTTTTGTTTACATAAAGACTGAGCTATTAAATACATATATTTGCACGAGGCTACCGAAAACGCATGTTTGATTTCTGGAAACTTATACCTCATGCTACACTTCTGTCCGGCATTTTTGCGATGGGACTGGGTGCGTTGTTGTCATTTATTGCCATTCCGGTTATTGTAAGAATCAGCAAAGCAAAAGGGCTGATGGATAAGCCAAATGACCGGACCAGTCATAACGGATCGATCCCTTGCCTCGGTGGTGTGGCTATCTTCGCAGGGGTCATTCTTGGATCAACCTTGTTAATGCCACCGGATCATGTTGATGATCCTCTCAGGTATATCATAGCGGCCACCTTCATCCTGTTTTTTATTGGTCAAAAAGATGACATCATTGGAATATCCTGGACAAAGAAACTGATTGCTGAAATCCTCTCTTCTCTCATCCTTATTGTGCTGGGTAACCTTCGCTTTACTACCTTGTTCGGACTTGGAGGAATTCATGAGATTCCGATGTGGGCCAGTTTTGTTATCACATTAGTTGTGTTTGTGGGGATCATTAATGCTTTCAACCTCATCGACGGGATTGATGGATTGGCCAGCGGAACCGGAATCATGACATCCTTTTTCATGGGTAGCTGGATGTATGGTATTGGGGAACATGGAATGGCCGTACTGGCCTGGTCGCTTACCGGATCGCTGGTGCCTTTCTTTTATTTCAATGTTTTCGGGAAAAAGAATAAGTTATTTATGGGTGATACCGGTTCCCTGGTGATAGGTTTACTAACAGCTCTGTTTGCTGTTGTTATTTGCGGTAAGGAGCTGCCTGTAAACCATCCTTTATATATGAAAGCAGCACCTTCGGTGGTTATCGCAATTCTGATTTACCCACTCTTCGATTTGGTCCGGGTTGTCATCTTGAGACTTATAAACGGGAGAAGTCCGTTTGTCGCCGATCGAAATCATATTCATCACCTGTTTCTGGCAGCTGGCTTTTCACACCGCAGAAGCGCGTTTTATATTCTCATTCTTAACGCAATGGCTATTACCTGGGCCTTGGTTTTCCGAAATTCCTCGATTCTGTTTTTAGGACTCACTCTTTTGGCGGCCAGTATTATATCGACACTGATCGTTATGGAAATCGGTATCAGGCGGCAGAGAAAGACTATAAGACTATAAGACTATAAGACGATAAGATAATCCAGCGTAACCTTTAACCGCTAACCTCTAACCAGCGTCGGCCTTGTGTGTGGGCCTTAGCCTTTCAAATGCTAACCTTTCTTTGCCCTGATAGAGTGGGCTAACTCAATGGCCGGTCGGGCATCGGTGATTCCAAATCCACGGCCTGCAAGGATCTCCCGATAACTTTGAGTGTGAAGGTCGGTAAACCCTTCTGAGAAATCGATCGGCTCATTATTTATGGAGAGCTGGCGAAAGGTTCGCTGGCCTTTCTCCCGCAATTTGTCCGGAAGGTCGTTTTCATCAATAGAGAGAAACCATTCCACATCGGCATTCTTTAAAATCAGCTCCCCGCGGGCTTTATCAGGTTGATATAGAAGGACATTGCTCTTTTCGACGGCTCCGAAAAGGGAAATAAGCAAATCAAAAAAATGGATTCCGATATTGGTGGCGATACCTCCGGATTTGGCTTCATCGCCTTTCCACGAGTGGTGATACCAGGATCCGCGGGGTGTAATGTAGGTCAATTTGATTGACTGGCGACCGATGACTGGCGACTGACGGCCAATAACGGCAGCATGCAGGCGTAATTGCAAAACATTCCAGATACGGCGGCCGGTTTCGCGTTCGAATTGCTCCAGGATATCAACATTCCAGGGGTTCAGCACCATCGGTTTTTCGCAGATGGCATCGGCTCCGGAGCGAAGAGCCCAGCGAATGTGGGCATCGTGGAGGTAATTGGGGGAACAGATGGAAACAAAGTCGATTGACGACTGATTCCTTCTGAGCTTGTCGACGTGGCGGTCGAAGCGCTCGAACTCCGTAAAGAAATTGGCGTTTGGAAAGTATTGATCGAGGATACCTACACTGTCGTGCGGATCAACAGCGCAAAGGAGATTGTTCCCGGTTTCTTTAATGGCTTTCAGATGCCGGGGTGCAATATATCCTGCAGTTCCTATGAGGGCGAAGTTTTTCATGGACAATATCGGTACGTTTTCTGTAAAGATAAGTGATAATTTAGCGCCCATGGGATTATTCAATAAAATCAGGTTATCGTATTCCGATTTTTCACAGATCGGAATCGATCTGCACAGTCATATTTTGCCAGGAATGGATGATGGTTCATCTTCGCTGGGGGAATCGTTGAAGATGCTAAGGGAGATGGAAAGGATCGGGTTCAGTAAGATTATTACAACCCCGCACGTGATATCGGCCTTATATCCGAATACAAAGGAGCAGATACTCGGACAGGCATACCACTTGCAGGATATTATCCGGCAGGAAGGTATACAGCTTGAAGTGGAGGCCTCCGGTGAATACCACATGGATTATGAGTTTCTTGGCAAGGTTCAGGGAGGTGAGGTGATCCCGTTTGGAAAGAAAAAGTACCTCCTGATCGAACTACCGTTTCAGAAGCCGACGTTTTCAATCGAAGAAATCCTATATCAGACGCAACTATTAGAATATGAGCCGGTTATTGCACATCCTGAACGGTATGTCTGGTTAATTGGTAAAATGAAACTGTACAAAGGGTTGAAGGATCGTGGAATGTTTTTCCAGCTAAATCTGAATTCTCTTGCAGGATTGTATGGCTTTCCTGCTAAAGTTGCTGCGAATCAGTTGATTGATGCAGGGATGATCGAGTTCGTGGGCTCGGATGCCCATCATACCGGACACTTGCTGGAGCTACCGAAAGTGCTCTATAATAAGCACTTTGTCAAGCTTTTACAAAGCAATAAACTTTTAAATTCTATTCTTTAATTTCTTTTTGCCTGATCAAAAAGAAACAAAAAATCCTGGCAGAACAAAGCTATCCACCCACAATGCCAACACACCCCCGCTGTTCTGCCGGCCCCCGCACGTAAGAGGAGCTTAAGGGAAATATTGATAGATTATGATCATGTCATCGAGGTAATATATCATCAGGTGAAAGAATTACTGGGGTAAGATTTTTACCTTTGCTCCAATGGATTTTCAAAGAAGACCAACCCGCATAGTCAATATCGGAGGGGTGCCGCTTGGCGGGCCGTATCCGGTTAGAGTGCAGACCATGACCAACCTGCCTACGGCCGATATTGACGGCCAGGTTGCGCAGATCCTGCGTGTGGCAGAAGCGGGGGCGGAGTATGTTAGGATTACAACTCCCACAATTGTAGAGGTTGGGTACTTTTCCGATATCGGGAAAAAGTTATCGGTTGCCGGTTGTCGGGTACCGTTAATAGCCGATGTTCATTTTTCTCCGAAAGTGGCAATCGCTGCGGCGAAGGTGGCGGCCAAAGTCCGCATCAATCCCGGGAACTTCTTACGGACAACCGATAACCGACAACTGGCAACCGATAGCATCTCCTTCCTGGATCAACTCCATGCCATTATGCGTCCGCTACTGGATGTATGTAAAGAACACGGAACGGCCCTTCGCATCGGGACCAATCACGGCAGTTTATCGGAACGCATTTTAGATCAGTATGGTGATACGCCTGAGGGTATGGTTCAGGCAACATTGGAGGCGGTGAGGATTTGTCAGTCGGAAAACTTTCACGATATCGTGTTATCGCTAAAATCATCGAATGTAAAGGTTATGGTTGAAGCTACACGATTGCTGGTTCAGCGGATGGATGACGGGGGTATGGATTACCCGCTTCATCTGGGTGTTACAGAGGCCGGTGAAGGTGAGGATGGACGTCTAAAATCGGCCATCGGGATCGGATCACTATTGGTGGATGGGATAGGTGATACCATCAGGGTATCCCTCACGGAGGATCCGGAATTCGAAATTCCGGTGGCATTTGGTATTTTGCAGGCGTCACGGGCACGGATCACACGCACAGAGTATATCAGCTGTCCGGGTTGCGGCCGCACTACCTTTAAACTGCAGGAAGCGGTTAAGAAAGTGAAGGAGGCAACTGCACATCTCACCGGTATGAAAATTGCCGTAATGGGTTGTATCGTGAACGGTCCGGGTGAAATGGCCGACGCTGATTACGGATATGTGGGCGCTGGTCCGGGTAAAGTACACATTTACAAGGGAAAAGATGCGGTAATCAAAAATGCCGCAGAAGATGAAGCGGTAGAAAAATTATTAGAAATTATTAATGATGTCAATAAAAGTTAGCGGAATTACGAAGCTCTACGCAGAGCAGAAGGCGCTCGATGATGTTTCCTTTACGGTGAACACCGGCGAGGTGGTGGGGTTTATCGGTCCGAATGGTGCCGGGAAGTCGACGATGATGAAGATCATAACCGGGTATATTCCTCAGTCGCAGGGTGAAGTATGGGTGAACGATCTGAATACCCTGGAGCATGGATTGGAGATCCGGAGGATGATTGGCTATCTGCCCGAGAATAATCCGTTGTATGTGGAGATGTATATAAAGGAGTACCTGACGATGGTTGCAAATCTATACAACACAAAGGGCCTGGCGGCTAAGAAGGTTGTGGATGATATGATTGAGCAGGTGGGACTGGGGCCGGAGCAGCATAAGAAGATCGGGGCTTTATCGAAGGGCTACCGGCAGAGGGTGGGATTGGCACAAGCGCTGATCCATGATCCGTCGGTTTTGATTCTGGACGAGCCTACATCGGGATTAGATCCGAACCAGATCATCGAAATCCGGAAATTTATCGATGGACTGGGCAAGAAAAAGACCATCCTTTTGTCGACACATATCATGCAGGAGGTGGAGGCCATCTGCGACCGGGTTGTTATCATCAACCTCGGCAAGATCGTAGCCGATGAATCCACCACGGAACTCCGGAAGAAGGAAAGCAGTCTCGAGAAGGTTTTTCAAAAGCTAACGAAATAGTTCCCTGCGCTCGGTAATTAGCCCGAAGGGCATAATTTTTTATCTTGCATCATGAACGGAATCAAAAATATCGTCTTCGACCTGGGTGGGGTACTGATGAATATTGATTTTAAGCGGACGTTTGATGCGTTTGAGATCATCGGTTTCCGTGGGGCAGAACAGGCTTTTCATGATCCGGAGATCAACCGGTTGTGTATGGATTTTGAGGCCGGTGTTTATTGTTCCATCGAGATGCGGAGAAAATTTCGGGGAATGACCGGATTCAAATGCACAGATATTCAATTTGATAAGGCCTGGAATGCTCTATTGATAGATTTTCCGCCCGAACGTATCATGCGTGTTCAGCAGCTGGCAAAAAAGTACAAAACCTACCTGCTAAGCAATACCAATCCGATTCATGCCAAACACTTTAATGCCGAGCTGGATAAACATTTTGGTATTGAGTCGATGGATCATCTGCTGGATAAAGCCTGGTATTCATACAACCTCGGAATGCGCAAGCCGGATGAGAAAATCTATCATAAAGTACTAAAGGCAAGTCGCTTAAATCCGGCAGAGACTCTTTACATCGATGATTATGAAACGAACGTCAGGATCGCCGAATCCGTTGGGATGCACGGCATTTATATTACGGACCAGTTTACCATAATGGAAGCACTGGCCGATTATTAAGACCAATTGAGAGTTTTGAATTTTGAAGTATGAGATTCAAGTAAAGAGGCATGATCATGCCTCTTTACTAACCCCTAACCTTCTAACCCCTAACCTTCTAACCCCTAACCTTCTAACCTTTATCCTTCTCACCTATACTTCTTCCTTTACCATCAAAATTCAAAATTCTCAATTGGTCTTAGCAAGGTCTTGAAAGCAGTATCGTAATAATATGAAATATGAAAATCAATAAAGTCCATTATACTGCTTTGTGGTATGAATCCTCCACAGACCGTGTTCTGTACATCGATCAGACCCGCCTGCCATGGGAGTTGGTGATTCGGGAGATGAAGTCTTTTGAGGATGGTATCCGGGCGATCGTGGACATGGAAGTACGGGGTGCACCGCTGATCGGTGTTGCGGCAGCGTTTGCGATGTACATAGGGTGGAGCTCTCCCGAGGTACCTCCCCCCGACCCCCTCATTCCTAAGGAGGGGGGGATTACTCCGAGGGAAATGGCTGATAGATTGATAGCTGCCAGGCCCACCGCGGTAAATTTGGCCAATGCGGTTGAGCAAATGCTACTGATAACCGACAACGGACAACCGATAACGGATAACTCGTCACTGGTCACTCGTCACTCGGCACTTCTTCTGGAAAAGGCGCTGGAGATCAGACAGCGTGAGATCAACCGATGCCGGATGATCGGGGAGCATGGGTTGAAACTGATCAAGGAAATCGCTGATCAAAAGCCGGGGGAGCCGGTAAATATCCTGACGCATTGCAATGCCGGATGGTTGGCCACAGTGGATTACGGAACGGCACTGGCACCTGTATACCTGGCGCATGACAGCGGTATCCCTGTTCATGTGTGGGTGGATGAAACAAGGCCCAGGAACCAGGGCGCAAGGCTAACTGTATATGAATTAAGTCAGCATGGTGTCCCCAACACTCTGATCGTGGATAATGCCGGCGGTCACCTGATGCAACAGGGTAAGGTTGATCTGGTTATTGTTGGCGCCGATCGGATTACGGCCAACGGCGATGTGGTGAATAAAATCGGAACCTATCTGAAAGCCCTGGCTGCCTTTGATAATCAGATACCATTTTATGTTGCGGCACCAACTTCCACATTTGATCCGGATACCGCAACAGGGAAGGATGTACCGATTGAGGAGAGAGGGGAAGATGAGGTGCTGTTTATGGATGGGCATAAGCATCGCATTGCACCGGAGGGAACCAGGGCGCATAATCCGGGGTTTGATGTAACGCCGGCTAGGTTGGTGACAGGGTACTTAACGGAAGACGGTAAGAGGAGAAGACTTTAAGACGGTAAGACCGTAAAACGTTAAGAAAGAGAAGACGAGAAGACGATTCTGAGTAAACCCAGTTGCACTAATTGTCAATCCTAAGGTCATCAAAACAAATCTTATTTTTTTCATTCTTTCATTAATTACCACCAATAAATTCTTTATATATTGTTGCTGCCACCACTTTATAATTATTATCATAATGGTGGCTGCCTCGAGGTAATACGCTTTACCTTCTTTCAGTGCATGACTTGTTAAACCAGACCCTTCGCAAAGAGGTTTGTCAATTTCAATATCAGGAGCATTAGCCGGCTGATAAATAGTAACCTTTCCAAATACCCCATAAAACATTGAATCAACAGGATTTGCATTTACTTTTAATCCTAAAATCAAAAATACAATTGAGATACAAATTATTTTCATTGGGTTAATGTATCTTGGTTTGTTCAAGTGTTTTTTTCACATTACACCAGGAATGAAAACTTTCGTTATTGGCGACATTCACGGAGCCTGGAGGGCGATGCGACAGGTACTTGATGCCAGCCGCTTTGATTACGAAACCGACCGGCTGATCTGTCTGGGCGATGTGGCTGACGGATGGCCGGAGGTCAGGCAATGTTTTGATGAGCTTCTGAAGATCAGGGATATGGTGTATATTCTGGGCAACCATGATTGGTGGCTGTTGCAGTGGTTCAAATTCGGCCATACCCCTATGATCTGGACCTCCCAGGGGGGAACGGCAAGCATCCGGTCATACCTGGAGCTTGAGGGGGATCAGCAAACGGAAGTCATTCGCCGGCACGAGAAGCTTCTGGATCAGGCTGTTTATTATTATGTAGATGATCAGAACCGGGCCTTTGTGCATGGCGGCTTCGATTGGCATCGTCCGATCGGCGATCAGGAACGGAGCTCTGGCGAATCCAGCATTTACACCTGGGACCGGCACCTGATTTCAACTGCCTGGTACTGGGAATCACAGCAGCGGTGGAATCTGAAGAACCGCGAAATCGCTGGGCTGAAATTTGGGGATTACAAAAAAATATTCATCGGCCACACCTCTACCTCCCGATGGGATCCCTTGCTTCATCCGCTGAAGCTGACCAACCTATGGGCTTTGGATCAGGGAGCAGGCTGGGAAGGCAAGCTCACCCTAATGGACGTTGATACGCATGAATATTGGCAGTCGGCCATTGTAGCGGAATTATATCCGGAGGTTGGGGGAAGAGGGTAGCTTGTAGAAAACATTTAATGTCCGCAAATGAGTTTTTAACGTACCTCCCCACTTGTAAAACCGGAACGATACATCGGAGAGACCGGGCTTTCATAGATTCGAAATGATGTTAGTAACTGTTAAATAATAACATTTACATTATTATTATTTATATCTTTGTGGATATGAAAACATCCATAGAGATAAAAATTAGCCAGATGCTGCCTCTGCTGAATGAGAGGCAACAACGAATCTATTTGGCCTCAGAGGCCATGGCCCTTGGTCGGGGTGGATTTACGAGAATATCAGAAATCAGCGGGGTATCACGTCCAACCTTACTGGAAGGGAAGAAAGAGTTAGAGAAAGGGATAACCGAATTTCTTCCAGATAGGATTCGTAAGCCCGGTGGTGGTAGGAAGAAGATCTATCTACAACACCCGGAAGTCATCAGTATATTGGACAGCCTGGTAGATCCCGTAACCAGAGGAGACCCGATGTCTCCCTTAAGGTGGACCTGCAAGAGTACCCGCCAATTGGCAAAAGCGTTGGAAACGAAAGGGATATTTGTGAGCCATGTGTATGTTGCAGAACTTTTAAGTAGCATGGGTTATAGTTTGCAGGCAAATCGAAAAGTCAACGAAGGGGGAGATCATCCGGACCGGGATCAGCAATTTCATTACATCAACGATCTGTGTCAGCGCTATCTTTATAAAAATGTGCCGGTTATATCGGTAGATACCAAGAAAAAGGAGAACGTTGGGAATTACAAGAACAACGGCAAAACCTGGGAACAGGTTGGGCAGCCTACCGAGGTGGAAGTCTACGATTTTATTGATGCCGACCTTGGTAAAGCCGTACCGTATGGTATATATGATATTGGCAAAAATGAAGGGTTTGTAAATGTTGGAAAGAGCTTCGACACCTCATCCTTTGCAGTCTCGAGCATCCGTCGTTGGTGGATTGAAATGGGAGAGCCTGCTTATCCCAAGTCTAAAAAACTCCTGTTGACGGCTGACGGAGGAGGTAGTAACGGGTATAGGCGTAAGCTGTGGAAGACTGAATTACAGAAATTTAGCGATGAATATAACCTGGAAATAACTGTTCTTCATTTACCTCCGGGGACCAGCAAATGGAATAAAATCGAGCACCGGCTGTTTTCCTATATATCCATGAACTGGAAAGGACAGCCATTGATCAACTTTGAAACAGTCGTCAACCTGATTGGGTCCACAACAACCAGTAAAGGGTTGAAGGTAAAATCAATGTTGGATGAGACTGAATATCCGAAAGGGATTTCTGTTCCGGATGAGGAGCTTAAACTGGTCAATCTATTTCCTCATGCTTTTCATGGAGAATGGAACTATACAATAAAGCCAAAAAAATTATAATTGTAAATATTATTATTTAACAGATCCTTAGTATATTTCGTTGCGTTCCCTCGCGCCTTCTCCACCGGATACTTCTCGCCGTTCTTCTTCATCTAATCCATGATGATCTTCTCCGCCTCAAACCCATTACGGTGGGCAAACATCAAGGCATACACCAGGATATCCGCCAGCTCATCCGCAATCTTTTGTCTCTCAACCTGCTCAATCTCTCCAACCTCCTCAGGATTTTTCCAAAGGAAAATCTCATTCAGCTCAGCAGCTTCGATGGATAAAGCAATCGCAAGATCCTTGGAATTATGGAACTGTGCCCAGTTGCGCTCATCGCGGAAGCGGATGAGGAAGTCGGAAATACCTGCTATGTTTTGATTTTCAGACACAATTTCACTTTAATAGTTTCTTATAGTATCGGTTACGTTGCATAAACATCTTGTCAAAATAGTCAATTTTTATATCCCTATAATCAAATATTGCGGGAGGTTTTCCTGAACGCTGGATCCGGCCAATGTACTGTATCAATTTTCCCTCAAACGCGAAAGGATAAACGATAAACAAACATTCCAAAGTATCAAGGTCAATGCCTTCGCCAAAGTATTGACCTGTTGAAATAACAATTTTGAAATGGCCTTGCTTGATCTGCTCTAATTTACTCTTTCGGCTTCGTTCGGAATCATCTCCGTGAATGGTGATAGTCTCCAGCTTATCTTTGAGATAGAGGTTCAGGATATCAACATGAGCTTTACGCTCGGTAAGAACCAGGATGGTTTTAAAACGCCCCGCATTCTTTTCAATGTCATCGATAATAAGGGAATTCCTCTGTGTGTCGTGTATCAGGATGCGGGATATAGTCTCGTATTTATCTATTTTATAATCGAATGGGGCAAAAAGGTTGGTTTCCCTGACGTTAATCTCCGCTTTAGTCAGGTTTTGTTTAATTTGATCCTTTTGTTCAGCATTATACAGGATATTCCCTATGTAAAAGTATATTAATTTCTCGTCATTATTCTTTCGTTTTGGTGTTGCAGTCAAACCATATAAATAAAACGAATTGAAACCTACAATAGCCTCTCTGAATGACTTAGCCGGAATGTGATGGCATTCATCAACGATTATTGTCCCGAAACTATTGGTAATTTTATCAATTTCAGCACTGCGGTTTAGCGATTGAATCATGGCTACCGTAATTTCTTTCCCAATGTTAAATTTTTGATTTCCTATTTGACCTATCTCTGCTTTCGGAATTTTCAGAAAACTTTGTATCCGCTCAATCCACTGGTCGAACAATTGTTTTCGATGCACTATGATTAGTGCCGGTTGTCTTTTTTGGGCAATTATTTCCAACCCGATGATTGTTTTTCCCGAACCAGGCGGCGAAACAATTACACCAAAATCTTTATCCGAAACCTTTTCTATGGCTAATCCCTGATGAGGCAATAAGTTAATATCCGAATCAAAATCAACAAAATCAAGTTTTTTACGTTTATCGATTATTTTATAAAATATATTTTCCTGTTTGCAAAAATGAACAAGGTTACCAACAAACCCCCTTGGAATAATTACCCCGTCGGATGTTTCATCAATCAATCTGAAATATTTCTCAATATTATAAGTTGATTTACCCATGTTCTTTTTTACCAGAAAATCAGAATTGAGAAAATTCAAATTGTCCCTCAGGAAAGCGATAAGTTTCTTGTTTAGCTGCAAACGTTTCAGGTAAACCTGATTACTGATTTGAATTTCAATTTCATGCTGAGTTCCGGGAAGAAAATTTGATTTGAAGGTTTCTTGCAGTATTTGGTTTGTGAAGTTTTCAAAAAGCAATCGGAACTTTTTGGTTGAAAGTTTTTGAAAGTTTGCTAAAGCATCAAATTGGTTAGCAATTGGCTCAAAGTTCGTGGGATCGAGAAAGGCAGAATTTCCATTTTGAAGCGTCTTTCCGTTTAGTGGCAAAGCTATTAGATTACCCAGACCCTTCCCCGAGTGAAAATCCTGATTGGGAAACAATCTGTCGAAACTTGGTTCTTTCTCGAAGTGTGAAATAATCGATGCTTCCTGTAAGAGTTCAAATATCAATTTCCGGGTTTGTTCTGCCGGAAGGTTTTCTTCAAAGAAAATCCATAAATGGCCTCCGTTACCGGAACGAGAACGTTCAATATAAGCTGGAATTTCAAATTTTTGGCAAGTTGAGTATAATTTTTGAATAGATTCCTTCCAGTTCTTCTCATCAAAATCTGCAGCAATAAAATACGACGTATTATCCTCCAATAGCGGATAAATACCTATGGTTTCTTTTCCTGCGAGATGGTTCCGAACAGTATCGTCGACAAATGGCAGGAATTCTTTTTTTGTATAATCTTTAAATGTCCCGCCACAGGCTTTATGTTTATTGTAGTCGCTCCAGTCGACTTTATAGGCCGGCATGTATCCGCTTTTCCCGTCCTTCTCCCAACGAACAGCATATACATCATGCCTGCCGCGGAAAAGGGATTTGAAAAGGATAATATGTCGGATGTTGTCTTTGTCCATGTTCAATTTAACTTTTCGGTAAGGCTTGATCAATCTCGTAATCATCTGTCGGATAACCCTCTCCTGTAATGCAGGTAAAACACATGTTTCCAACTGATGCTGAACCAATCACCCAAATGTCATTTCCGCAATGACATTTTATTCCTTTTTTATAAGCTTCTAAAGCAGAATTTAATTGCTCCTTTAAATCCTTTGTATTCTCAGACGGATTGCTCTTTAATTGCAATTTTACATACTTGTCAATCGAAATCGGTACAAATCCCATATTGTTATTTATCTGGTTTTTTCAAATTTAAACTTTTCCATGATATCTGCTATGCAGTTGTATTTAACATCGCGGATGAAATCGTAAACCTGGTAAATATACATATGATTAGGTTTTGGGTATTGGGCCGAAACTGAGGCCAACCCTTGCGATCCATTCAAACTTCTGAGCAAAGCCCCCGTTCCCTTTAACGCCTATTCTTTTTTGTCATACCTTTGAAAAAATGAATAAAATGGAACGTGTTGTAAACCTGCATTTTCAAAGGCTTCCCGAAGGTTATTATCTTGCTACATCGGATACGGTTCAAGGCCTGGTGGCTCAGGGCAGGACTGTATCGGAGACTATTGAAATCGCCCGGGATATTGCCAGGAAACTTATTGAGGCAAAGGAAGATAGTTTTAAGAATACCCTTGACCAGGTCGCTGATACTTTTGACTATCCATTGATTGTTGGATTATGAGCAGAATCATCATTTCCACTGACAATAAACAGGATATCAAACTTCTTGTTCAGCTTGCAAGGCCATACACTAAGGACGGCCAGGACGCTGGTGCGATAACGGTTTAACCGGTGTGCGGGTACGGATGGATTTGATCACTTCAGGGATAATGGCACTTTCCTCTTCCAGGTCATAATCATCCTGAAGTCCAAGCCAGAACTTCGCTGTTGTGCCAAAGTAGGCACTCAGCCTTAGTGCGGTGTCAGCAGTAATTCTTCGGTTACCCTTGATAATCTGAGATATCCGGGTCTGAGGTATATCAACATCCTTTGATAGCCGATAGGCTGAGATGTTCATCGGAATTAGGAATTCCTCGAGTAAAATCTCACCGGGATGTATGTTTGCCAGTTTTTCCATTTCAATTGCCTTTCCAAGTGTTTATATCAACAAGTTCAAGCCCTGCAGGCTTGTACAAAGAGATTGGGTTGCTTCCTGATCCGCCGGTTTGCTCCGCCACCGGCGGTTACTGGGGTGGGGCCCTTGCAGGGCCGCTCCTGTCATTTCGCGGAAGCACTTGTCATCCCGGAAGGCCGGGATCTCGTGACGGTACTCCGAGGTTACCCCGTAGAGACGCATCATGATGCGTCTCTACACGCGGTTCGCCAGCCCCGCCTGATACAGCTTCTCCATTTCAGTCACATTCAAAAAACGGACCGGGCGGGCCAGAAGGCCCGCCACGAATCATAAACAACGCACTTTGCCAGTTCCAGGTATAACGTTTAAAGGTAGCGAAGGGAAACCGATAAACAATGCCTTAAGGGCTGAAAGGGGAAGATCCATGGGGTGAAAAATGGCGGTTCGTAAAATAGTCAGAGGGCCGGTTTTGGGGTCACCCATCTGATTTTAATCAGAGGGCCAATTTTGCAAGTACCACAAAATCAAGATGTTGCAAAAACGAGGGCAAAAAAGGGCAAAAATGGTTTTATGCATGCCTTTCAACAATCAATAAATCAGGGAGTTAGGCCTAAAAATTTGCATAAGTATGCAAACCGTATGCAAATGAAAAAAGGCCAGGTCCGTTTTACTGGCCTGACCTCTTAATTTTTTAGGCGTCTGTTTCTCTGTCTTCCACACCCACACTCACATTCAAACACACACCCACCTCGTGGGCCCAGCTGGGCTTGAACCAGCGACCCTCTGATTATGAGTCAGATGCTCTGACCAGCTGAGCTATGGGCCCCTCCCAAACCGTAAAACGGCCGTGGGAGTGCAAAGATATAATTTTTTTTGTCTTCAAACGCCAGTGTTATTGGGTTGTGTCGGTTTCAGGATGGATCCATAACCTGACCGATAAACAGAATCAGTCCGGTTGTCCGCTCGGCAATGATATAGGTAAACGGATGATCAAAGAATAAACCGGATGGACTCCCCATCACGCCCCAGGCCGAGGTGACCGCCGCCGCTTCGGTACCATCCTCATTCACCTTGATATACGTTTTATGGATCACCTTCCCGAGAAAAACAGGTTGCTTCATCATCCGGCTGAAATTGGCACCCGGGTGGAAAACCCGGTTTATACCCAGACTTTCCATCTGGGGAATCAAATCAAAATCGTTTTCAATGGTGAACTGGGGAAAATAAACCTTGATGGATTTATCTGATTCAAATTGAGTCCGGATGTCCTTCCAATTATCAATTAACCAGGTAGTTAATTTATCCAGAGATCCCGTCTGCCGGGGCATGAATACATACATCGCCCAGTTTCCGCTACCATAGGTCATCTCCAGCCCATGCCAGGATGGATGGTTATAATACCGGTACGCCTGATTATTTGCCATTACGGCAATCTGAACCCGGGTCCGGTCGAGTTTATAGAAACTCCAGGGTTTGGTTGCTTTCCTGTCAAATTTATAGGTCCATTCGCCGTTGATCAGATTCAGGGTACCCGGCGAATTGAAATCCACCGGATAAACCTCCGCGTCATAATAATGGGTTAAATCGGTCCGGAATGTTTGATTCACATTAATTCCGGTCTGATACCAAAACGAATTGGCCGCCTCATAGGTAACTTTCGGATCCGCCTGAACCAAATACTTCGTCAGATTTTTAAAATCTTCATTAACCGCAGCCAGGTCGGCATAAGAGAGATCGAGTGCCTTCAGGATCTCTTTCAGATCCTCACCGGCCGTTCCGTTGGCACCTCTTCCGTGGTTGGCAATTCTTTGTTACAGGATAAGGAAAGACAACAGATAACCAGGGCTGAAAGGAAGTTGAGATTTTTCATACTGGTTAAATATTAAAATTAGCTCAGGAAGACCATTTTCAAGTCTATACAAAACCGATATATCTGGAGCACATTTCATATCTTAAAGGTAGTCAATTTAGATAGTTCGCCAACTATAGTTGTTTAATTTCAAACCCAAAAGGTTTTTCTATGGATGCAGGCGGCAGAACAATACTAATCCAACCATCTTTAATATTGAATAGTGCAGAATGGCCATTAATAGTGACATGAATCATTTTCTCATGCGATGGCTTTGCTAACCGTACTGATAATTGTTGAGAATTTTGCCCGGAGTATTCTCCTTTTATAAGATCAGGTTGCATTTTATAAGAAATTCTTCGTCCCCGCCACGATAATGTCTGGCCAAAACCGGCATTCCAGAATTCATCCGGAACGGTAGGTCCTAAATATAATGTTCCGTCGAGGCCATGTTCCACTCCTAACAGGAATCGTTGAATGATCCGTATCAGATTGGCCGGATATTCACAATACTTTTCCGCGCCATATCCGCCTTTGTCATTGTAGCGTTCCCGCCAGTAGTATCCGTTTTCACGGCCTTCTTTACAAACACGCTGAATCGTTTCAATTAGTCCCTGTGCATCGTGCATGTTAGCTCTCGCCATGGATTCAATGTACCAAACACGCCCCATGGCAGCTAAGTCCATTACATCATCGTATGTTGATTCCCATTTCTCATAGGTTAATGGCAGCGTTGCAATACCGGTGGGCATTCCATTATAATAAAATCGTTTCTCATCTTTCAATCTGGGCCAAAGTATAATTTTCTGTTCAGCATTAGCCATACCCATAGCAATTGAACTCCAGTCGACGTCAGTCAAGCCATGATTGGCAATGACACCCCGCTCGGGGTGTATATATTCGGCAAAGTGATCATTAATCCAAAAGCGGGTACGAAAGAAGGTTTCAATTCGATTTGCGAGTTCCTGGTATTTGCTGGACGTCTTGCTGTTGCCTGCGATTGCATTCAATTCTGAAACCCGATGAAATGCATCTGCGACGTGGCATTGCGACACACCATCATATTCAACCCGGGTAGGTCGTTCCACGTAATAACCGGCGCCCTTAACAGCGCCTTCACTGGTAATCAGAGAGGCAAGATAGTCTGCAGTCAGATTGATGGATGGCAGTTCTTTCAGGAGCCATTCACGGTCCTGGGTATAACGGAAAATAACATCTGCATTTTGAATGTAAGTAGGGCCGGCAAGTGCCCGCAATGGATCACCGGGCACCCAATGACGATACAGGCCGCCATTCGGATCCACCGGAGCCTGATAATTAACTGGACCGATCTTTTTACCGGCTTCTGCAGGAAGGATTGCTAAAGGCAATTGTCCGTCCGGTTTCTGGAATGTTTTCACATAATCCCAGTTTGCTTTTACAACATCCGCTTGTCCCAACCACAAGAGTGCATCAGTCATCTGGTGCCCATCCAGTGAAGGATAGGTATTACCGATGCCAAAGCCTTTGCCATCGGCACATACTGAAAAATATCCGGAAAAAATTTCCGGGTTGACTGCTGCCAGAATGTTTTGAGTCGCTGCCCGTTCATAAGCTTCCATAATCAGCGAGTCCGGAATATCAAGTCTATCAACCTGACTCTGAGAAAAGCTTTCATGGCATGGTAAAGAAAAAGCCCAAAGAAAAGTGGTGGTTTTAAAGATAAATCTTAAAGTTGACCACACACTTTTATTTTCCTTCAAATCGATCATTTATTGCTTCCGTAAATCCATCTCAATATAGGTTTTCTTAAGATAGTTAACCGTGGCACCAGTAGTGGGATTCTCGTCTTTCTCGTAATAACTGTAACTCAACGACCAAACTTGCTGCGTAGCCGTGTTGGTCACTACATCAAATCCGATGGCCAGGTTTTTTGTCATGATCGAATCCGTCAAATTAAGCATGTTGATAAAGACCTTATCGTTCTGCTCAAACCAGTCGAAAGTGCCGGAATTGGTTTCTTCTCCGTTTTTAACCGAGTAGTTACCGTCACCGCCCGGATTGAAGGAAAAGGTTCCCATGTCGTTTTGAACATTGCTGCTATCCAGGCTCCCGTTGGTGTAGGTGTTCTGGGTTATGGAATAAATATCCCACGTGCCAACAAGATTTGAACTTCCGCCAAGATACTTGTCGCAAGCTCCAAGTGTCAGCGCTGAGAGGAGGATCAAAAAAATTAAGTTTTGTTTTTTCATGGTTTTTGATTTTGAAGTTGATCAAATTTAATTAACATTTTTGATTTTTATTTCGTGTTTATTTAATATCAAGCGTATCGAGGGTAATGGCATAACAGCCCCACCCACCAAGTGCACCGCCGTTCATTAAAGTGACCGCAGGAACCTGAAAACTCAATGGACTCAGCGTTTGACCGATCTCATTGGAAACCTTTGATAAAAAATCAAAATAACGCGATGTGATAACACCCGTTTTGACAACCACCCGTTGACCCTTGCGAAAAAAGTGCTTATCACCGGTTTCAGTGGTTATACCGGTACGTATCAGGGGAAAATTGATTGCTGTTCCATTAAAGAGATGGTCATCCAATAAACTTCCCGACAAACCGGTATAGTCAGTGTCGATCCCGAGCCGTTTGGTAAAAATCCGGTAATAATTACCCGGTTCAGGCGGATCTTTGAGCCGCATGTGTATGTAGCCCAGTGAATCGTTTATCGCTTCAGGACTGAACCATAGTGAATCCGGGCCGATCGGCTCCAACAGGGTATCGGTGGAGGTAAAAACCTGATCACCAATTTTCACTTCCAGTGTGTAATCTTTTCCGGTTTCGCCGCGAAGCAGAAAACCACGGTAAACAGGCAAAATCGTGTACATGGTATCTTCTACCAGCAGCAGCCTTTCCTCCCCGGTATCGCTTTTAACCGTAACCTGCGCATCGGTTACCAGCAGTTCAAAAAGATCTGCTATTCCTATCGTTGAATTGTATGGCAAACTGTGACTCACGAGAACATGCGCAAATCCGCCCTGTTCAATCCAGCCTTCAATAACATAGGTGTTTTCCGTTTCGGGAACTTTGATCTCAATATCACTGATACATGCGGTCAGAATTGACAGCATGGCCAGCATGGACAATAGCGCAATCGTTCCCTTCCTAAAACCGGCCTGTCCAGGTGATCGAAGGAAGGACCGGTAGCAGGGCAACTTGCCTGGTTCGCGTCGATAATAGATTTTTTTCATAGTCCCATTGAAGATCATAATAGATAAAGAACGGGTTAAGCCGGTTATACAGGTTATAAATGGAGAATGTCCAGGTTGATTGGAATTTTTTCCTTTCATCGGGCTTGCGGGTCATTGCGATATCAACCCGGTGGTAAGCCGGTAAACGGATGGAATTGCGTTCACTGAAATTCTGGACAATAGTGCCATTCATCACATACACGGAAACTGGGATAGTGGTTGGCTGACCGGTAGCATACACAAACTGAAGAGAGCCCTCCCATCTGGAATTCAAAGAGTACATCAGCACCAGGTTCAGATCGTGCGTTCTGTCATGACGCGGATGGAAAGGATTACCCTTGTTGATCCCGGGGAATATCCTCCAGACTTGCGACCAGGTATAGCCGATCCATCCCTGCATTTTACCGGTTTTCTTTCTGATAAATAACTCAAAACCATAGGCCTTACCGGTACCGGTTGTTAATTGCCGGTCGAGATTATCCTTGACAAAACCTAAAAGTGATTGATTTTCAATAAATTCTACCTGATTGGTAAAGTACCTGTAAAAACCATCAGCGTACCCTTCCAAACCGGCCCATTCAAGATCCGGAAACCAGCCGAGGGAGAACGATGACCCTGCCTGTGGAGCAACCAGGGCAGTTGAGGGAATCCAAAGATCCAAAGGCAGGGTGGTTGTGGCGACCGGTACCATATGGACCGGTTGATATTGATGGCTGGCCGATACTTTTAGCGTTTGTCCGGGATAAAATTGCCACGACAGGGAGATTCGTGGTTCCAGCCGGATATAATCTGCCAGAGTTTTTCCCTTCGGATAATGGATGGTATCAACCGGGAAACCCTCGTGATCGTTCACGAAACGGTCGAATGGACCTCGGTGTTGGTAATACATCAGGCGAACACCGGTATTGAGCGATAGTGAACGGTTTGGCACCCATTCGTGATGCAGGAAAATCGCGGCTTCCCGCGCACGATAAGGTATCGAATCGCCTATGGAGAGAGTTTCTGCACCGGCAATGATCGAAGTCTGGTATGGACTGAACCGGTATTGCTGAATTTCGATACCGGTCCTGATCAGTTGTGTGGCGGTTGGCCTGATCAGAAATTCATGTTTGAATTTGATATTGCTGATCCCGGTATTGAGTCCAACGTAATAATCCCGATACACCTGGTTGAAATCCAGTGCATAACCCGACCAGTTCAGGGAAGTCCGCATTTCCAGTCCAGCGGGTGTTGTGTTCCAGCTATTCAGGGAAAAGAGGCGGTTGCCCCAGCTCATGCGATCAGTTAAGGTGTACTCTTTGTCGTTCAGCCGGAAATCATCGGAACCCGAATAAACGGACAGCCAGATCTTGTTATGATCTGTTAAAGTCCAGGATATCTTGCCGTTGAAATCCAAAAATGAGTATCCCGATCCATGAAAAACGCTGGTTTTCGGAATCAGGAAAGGAGTTAGCAGATCGAGTTGGGTACGGCGCAGGGTAAACAGGAGAGATACCTTATCTTTAACAAGAGGGCCTTCGATAAAAATCCTCGATGCGATAATTCCAAGAGAAGCTTCGCCCGAAAATTTCCTGAAATTCCCATCGCGGCTGGTCAGCTCGATAACCGAAGCCAGCCGGTCGCCGTAATATGCCGGGATACCTCCTTTATACAATGATAAGGAATGAATGGCCGACGGATTAATCACCGAGAAAAGTCCAAGCAGATGCGATGGATTATAGATAACAGCTTCATCCAGCAGAATCAGGTTTTGGTCGGCGTTTCCTCCACGGATGTACAGATAACCGGAACCTTCACTGACCGACTGAACGCCCGGCAGGCTGTGCAGGCTGTTCAGCAGGTCCTGCTCCCCGAAAAGGGCAGGAACTTTGCTGATCTCGTTCACGGAAAGCCGTATTTGGCCCGGGGGCAGATCACGGATTTTCCAGGTATCCACCTGCCCGATGATGCGGGCAGCGGGAATTTGCGTGGTATCCGGGGAGAGATAAATATCGTAGGGGAGGACCCATGGGTCCTCCCGTTTAATAGTGATCGTATCGGGCCGAAATCCGACGTGGGATGCGATGAGGAGGTGGTTTCCCGGGGTCAATATCAGCTTCCAGGCTCCATTATGATCGGCTGTGGTGCCTTTTTTTGCTGTGGGGCTGATAATATTGGCTCCGGCAAGGAATCCGCCGGTTATCCGGTTCCTGACGGTACCCGAAACGGTCACGGAATTCTGACCTGCCAGTTTGGGAACCAGCAAGGCCAGCAACAGGAAAATGGCCACCTGTCGTATGCGGGATTGGTCACCTGTATCCATTATTCACAACATAACTGGGATTGATCAGGGTAACCAGGATCTTTTCGCCGGTGGCAAAGCCACCCCGGCGCATTTTTTTGGTGAGAAAGTGGAACAATTCGCCTAAAGCGATACCGGCCACCGGGGTTGTGATCAGATCCTGGGCACTGGGTCGTTCCATAACCGCTTCGATACCATACTCCCATAAAAATGTGTGGAAAACGTTGAACACCGCAGATGCCCAGAAAGAGCAATCCTTACTGCGGAGGGAATTAAAAAATACGGCCCCCTGGTAAGGATGTCCGATATAGTCTACTACCCAGGGATCTTGATCCCAAATAGGCGGCATAGTATAAGCACGTTTGAAGTTCCGCCAGAAGTATAACCAATATTGATCTTCCCAATGGGTGATACGGGTGGGTAACAGAATCATAATGGTTGATGTAAATGTCTCCATTCCAAGAACTTCCAGAGATGCAACGCCTGCTTTTCCAAGAAATGTCCGGTTTTCGTATTTAGCAGAAGGAGTTGGTGTAAGGTTCACGCTGGTTTGACCTGCCATTCCGGTACTCAGTAGAATCAGGAATAAAAAGGTTAAAATGGTGGTACGCATCTTCCTAAAATGTAATCGGATACTAAAATAGTAATTGTTATCGGTTGTATAAGGTACCCACCCCTGCCCCTCCCTGAAACAGGGAGGGGAATCAGTATCTGCTTTCCCTCGGAGAGAAGCCCCTCCCTTCTTTAAGGGAGGGGTTGGGGTGGGTACTTCACGGTGTTTTACTATCTTTGTATTATTACTAATCAAATCAGGAAAACATGAATAACCAAAGGCTCTTCAGAATCAGCCTGATTACCCTTTCCACCTTGATCCCCCTGTTCCTGCATTCGTGTAAGGAGGAACCAAACACGGCGCCAATAGCCGCTTTTACAATTTCGCCAGCGTTTGGTACTACCGATAGCACATTTACCTTTGATGCTTCCGGCGTTAAAGATCTCGAAGATCCTGTTGCGGATTTACAGGTCCGCTGGGATTGGGAGTCCGACTCGGTTTTTGATACCGATTTCAGCATCAATAAGATAGTTAAACACAAATTTACTGCCGGCGGAACCATTTATATTACCGTAGAAGTAAAAGATACCAAGGGGAAAACAAACCGGTTTACCGATTTTGTTAAGGTAGCCTGGAATAACCGTCCCCCGAAGGCAGCACTGCATATAACACCCCCAAAGGGATTCCTTCAGGATGTCTTCGTAATGGATGCATCAGCCTGCAGTGATTATGAGGACAAAAATGCAGACCTTTTGGTTCGCTTTGATTTTGAAGGAGATGGCACCTGGGATACAGAATATTCGAAAACCAAAATTGTGAACCACCAGTACACCGGTGCCGGAACTTTTCCTGTAAAAGTTATCGTTAAGGACAATGGTGGAGCAACCGATGAAGAGATTGTAAATCTTCAGGTCGGGCCTGTCAATCAGGCTCCTGAAGCTCCGAAAAATCCGCAGCCTGCGGATCAGGCTTCACAAGTCAGTACTTTAAGCGTTCTGACCTGGACCTGCATTGATCCTGAAACGGATTCACTGAAGTATGATATTTATTTTGGCAAAGAGGCTAATCCGCCAAAAGTGGCTACAAACCAATCCGGTGCGCAGTTTATATGTCTTCCCCTCGAATATACCTCCACCTATTACTGGAAGGTGGTTGCCAGAGATCCTTATTCCCATGAAATTGCTGGTCCGGTTTGGTCGTTTACCACCAATTCACCGCTAAACCCGATGGGTACTTTCACCGATGCACGCGATGGGAAAGTTTATAAAACGGTCACGATCAATGACAGAATATGGATGGCTCAGAACCTGAACATAGGAACCATGATCAATTCCAGCACCGGCGGTGATCGCGGCGACGGGTATCAGTTGAATAACAAGAAGACCGAAAAATTCTGTTATAAAAATGAAGCAGCCAATTGTGAAATTTATGGCGGCCTGTATCAATGGGATGAAGCGATGGCACCAACAGGCGAAGGGGCGACCGGAATTTGCCCCGATGACTGGCACCTGCCAACCGATGCCGAATGGCATGAACTGGTCCTTTTCCTCGACCCTGTGGATGGCGAAGCTAAGGCAGGCGATCAATTGGCTCTCGGAAGCCAGTCAGGATTCCAGGCTCTATTCTCGGGGTACATCATTTTTGCAGAACGGAAATATTATGATATCGGCAATGCCGGCTATTTCTGGAGTTCGACGGTTAACCCCACACCTGAATTGAACCACATGTCACTGATGCGCTCAATTTACAGGGGAAAATCGGCATTCCAGCAGGATACTTCGCAGAAGGTTAACGGGTTGTCGGTAAGATGCGTTAAAGATTATTAGGACGTGAGGACGTGAGGATGTAAAGAGCGTAAAGAGTGTAAAGAATTGATAACTAGGAAGATCATAGTCGGGATTACCGGGGCCAGCGGCTCCTTGTACGCTCATCTGCTTTTAACAAAATTGCGTGAGCTGGAAGAGCATTTGGAGGAGGTTGCCGTGGTGGTTTCGGAAACTGCAGAGAAAGTCTGGAAATACGAATTGCCGGATATTCCGCTCGATACAAGTCCTTTTAACAGATATTCACCGGACAATTTCTTTGCTCCTCTGGCCAGTGGTTCGGCAGGGTATGATGCCATGATCATCATTCCCTGTTCGGTTGGCACCCTGGGCCGTATAGCTGCCGGAACAGCCGGGGACCTGCTGACCCGTGCAGCAGATGTGATCCTGAAAGAGCGCAAAAAACTAATCCTGGTTCTCCGCGAAGCGCCATACAGCCGTATACATATTCAGAACATGCTCACTGTAACCGACGCCGGCGGAATCATTTGCCCGGCAGCACCGGGATTCTATCATAACCCCTCCAGCATTAATGAGCTTTGCAGCACGGTGATAACCCGGGCGTTGATGCTGGCCGGAGTGGATACGGGGGAGAGAGGGTTTATGGCAAAATAGGCCATCATTCGTTCTTCGCCCACGCAAGGGCTGTTACGCTGACGCGGACTCCGGGGATGGCGAGGAGTTCTTCGGCGCACGCTTCCAGCGTAGCGCCGGTGGTGATCACATCATCGATGAGCAAAACATGCCGGTTTTCCAGAAGAGCCGGATTGCTGATTTTAAACTTGCCTGTAACATTAAGATAACGCTCATACCGGCTTTTCCGGGTCTGGGTTGAGGTAGCTACAGGACGGGTTAGAACATTGTTAACCAATGGTATTTTGAGGCCGGTTGACAGGCCTTTTGCGATGGCTTCGCTTTGATTATATCCCCGTTTTCGCTGTTTCTTCGGGTTCAGCGGAACCGGTACCAAAATATCAGGTTTGATGAATTCGCTGCTCTGATAAAGTTCATAGCCAAACTGTTTGCCGAGCGAAAACCCGATATCCGGCCGGTCATTGTATTTTAGTTTATGTAAGGCATCCTGGTAAACCGATCCTTTCCGGAAATAGAACCAGGCCACCGCCTGCAAAAGCTTCACCCGTCCCCAGAATATTTCTGCCAGCGGATTATCCGGATCCAGATGAAAATGGGTCACCGGAAGCTGCGCCAGGCAGACCAGACAGAGGCACTCCTCCCAGTCTTTGAGGGGTTTCCGGCACGCCGGACACGTCCGGGGCAGCAAGAGGGAGAGAATGTCGGTTAATGGATTCACTAATGGGATTCAATT
>Ga0265292_1001051_pt1 | contig 27550 bp, 29 predicted proteins | sample Munlanlewell296A_FD_189080 | JGI IMG/M metagenome (GOLD analysis project Ga0265292, IMG submission 189080) | Leachate microbial communities from a municipal landfill in Southern Ontario, Canada - Leachate well 296A | ecosystem: Engineered > Solid waste > Landfill > Unclassified | place: Canada... | reverse complement strand
GGCCGCGACCTCATCTCCTTTGATAGAAATGCCCACCGGAACGCCCGGCCCCAGGGCGTCTTCCGGCTGTAGAGCCCGCGCTGCCACGCGACCTCGTACATCGCGTCGTCTCTCTGCTGCACGCGATGCACGTACGTCATCTGGTACGTCCCCATCGCATCCATGCTGGCGCTCATCGGGACGATTGCGCTCTCTATCATCGGTCCTACGACCTGTCTCCCCAGCGTGCTTATCTCGTAGGAGTAGGAGAGGTAGTTCCTTGATTCGTCGATGGCGTCGGGCCTGGAATCCGAGGTCTCCTCGTCGGTCGAACCGATGGCGAAGCCGACTCCCGTGCCGGCAAGCGTGGTGCCGGCGATCATGATTCTGGAAGCCCATGTGTTGAGAAACGCGCTCAATGCCGCTGCCTTTCTGTGCGGGCAACCTTCGTCCGCTGCGACTGCATTTTTATAACTGGGAGTTGTTCGGCGCGCTGTACTCCCCGAGCGCCGGGAAAGGTGCGCAACTAGTGGGTGTGAAGGGAAATGTCAAGCGTTGAACCTTGATAATATTGGCGGATTCTCCTTGTTGTGCGGACGCGCTGCATGAGGTAAGGAGAGAGAGGAGGCGTTCCCAATGAATAAGCACCTGAAGAAGCCAAAGCTCGAACCTATGACCACCACGCTCTGGGAGTATCCGTCGCAGCACTACGGCGAGGGGATGCAGGGCGACAAGGAATATGCGGGCGCTACGCCGTCGTTCATCATCTGGAACCTGCTTCAGCGCTACACGCGCGAGGGCGACCTGGTGGTGGACCCCATGTGCGGCAGCGGCACGACCATCGACGTTGCGCGCGAACTCGATCGCCGCGCGCTCGGTTATGACTTAAAGCCCGCGCGAAAGGATATCTTCAGGGCGGATGCGCGCAAGTTGCCTCTGGAGGACGAAAAGGCGGACTTCGTATTCATCGACCCGCCTTACTCAGATCATATAGAGTATTCCGACGACAAGAACTGCATAGGCAAACTCTCCGCGTTTGAGGAGACCTATTTCAGGGAGATGCGCAGGGTGATAGGGGAGTGCGACCGTATCCTCAGAAAGCATCGCTGCATGGCGCTCTATGCCTCGGACACGTTCCAGAAGAAGAAGGGATTCGTGCCCATAGGCTTTCGGCTCTTCGAGCTCCTCCGCAAGTATTTCCGTCCGCTCGACGTCGTGGCGGTGGTCAGGCACAACCGCACGCTCAAGAAGCATCACTGGAATACCGAAGCTCTGAAGGGGAACTACTTCCTGCGGGGATTCAATTATCTGTTCATAATGAAAAAAGACTGACTTCTGACGGTGTTCCGGGATCATCTGTTTCGGAACGCGCTTCTGGCTATCATCTCGCAAGCTAACACCGTGCCGGAGTACGCGGTGACCTGCGGCTGGCATCTCGCAAGCCGACACGGAGTAAAGCGCGGCTTCTGCGGCTAACGGTCGAATTACCGCCATCGCGGTCCCCATTGCTCGAAGCCTGCCTGCCTGCCGGTAGGCAGGCAGCAGGTCACCGCTTGCTCCGTGCCGCAATCGATCAGCATGCCCGCACTGCTTTTTATCGCCTTGCGAAGATGTGAAGTTGCACCGCCGCTCCCGGCGATGTTCCGAAACAGATGATCCCGGAACACCGTCAAGAGATGTTATCCAGTCGCTGACGATCATCCATCTTGAGCGCCCTGGCTGGCAGTTGTTTGTCGAGGTGTACATGTGGCCTCGCCCATGCTTGTCGGCTTCGGGTGGTGACGGACGGGGGACCCCCATTCGAGGGAGCAGGCGCCCATGAAATCTCCTGTCCCATATGAATTACTATGCCGGCGGCAATTCCGAGAATGGGGGTGGACGGCGACAGGACCCGAAGCCGACACTTATTTGGCGAGGCGACTACGGCGTACCTCGATACACACATCCCTACCAAGGCGCAGAATATTTGATGTCAGAGGGAGCCCGGCGTGGTTTCATGACGAGTGGAGCAGCTGTTGTGTGGTCGAGATTCGTGCGAATCCATAGGCAAGATTCAAAAGCGATGCACGGTGATATCGCGTCTTGCTCGAGCAGCAGGCGTCGCTCACTACGATTACCTCGAAATCCTTCATGAACGCGTGCCTTGCGGTCGTCTCCACGCAGAAGTTGGTCATCACGCCGCAGATCACCAGCTTCGATACCCTCTTTCGCCTCAGGTAAGCGGCCAGGCGAGTCCCCTCGAACGCGCTGTAGCGCGTCTTCGTGATCACCGGCTCCCCTTGCCGGGGCGCGATCTCCGGGATCAGCTCCGCGTGCCGCGTACCCGCCCACGGCAGATAATTGCGCCACCATCGCCCCATTTCCCCAGTATCTGAGCCCCTGCGGTGCGCGTGCCGAGTGAAGACAACAGGCCGGCCTGCGGCCCTGAATAGATCAATGAGATCGAGAACGTTGGGCACAAGCCGCGCCGGAGGGGGGAGAAAGGCCGGCGCGTCCTTGCAGAGGAAGTAGCGCTGCATATCTATTACCAGCAGCGCGGATGCGGAGATGTTTTGCTTCTTCATCGTACCTACACGCGAGCCGATAAGAAGTGAAACGCCTTCATGAGGCCGAAGCCGACGAAGAAGCAGAACGGCAGCGTCAGTACCCAGGCGTAGAGTATCTTCTTTCCCACTACCCAGCGTACGCCGCCCTTGCGCTTGGCAGCGCCCACGCCAACGATCGAACTCGTGACGACGTGCGTGGTGCTGACCGGTACGCCGAGCGTCGCCGCGGTGAACAGCACCGCGGCCGCGGATGTCTCGGCTACCGAGCCGTGGATAGGGCGGAGGTCCATGAGTCCGGTTCCGACCGTCTTCACGACGCGCCATCCGCCGAGCGAGGTTCCCAGGGCTATGGCGGTAGCGCATGCGGCCATCACCCAGAACGGGACCTGCATCTGCACTATGTAGCCGCCGCTGAAGAGTGCCAGGGTGACGATGCCCATGACCTTCTGCGCGTCGTTGGTGCCGTGCATGAGGGCGACGAGGCTGCTGGAGAGGATCTGAAATTTGCCGAAGCGGCGGTTGACCTTTGAGTAGGAGCAGTTCGCCAGCACCCTTTTCAGAATGCTCATCACGATATAGCCGACGCACATGCCCAGCACCGGAGAAATCAACAGCGCGACGAGCACCGTGGTGAGGCCCTTCCATTTTATTATCGTGAGCCCCGCGTGCCCTATCGCCGCGCCCACGAGGCCGCCGATGAGCGAGTGGGATGAAGAGACTGGCAGGCCCCTGTAAGTCGCAAGGGCCACCCACATCACCGCGGCCAGCATGGCAAAGAGCGTCACATACTGCGTAACGAACGTGGGATCGACTATCCCTTTGCCGATCGTCATCGCCACGCGGGTGGAGAAGTAGGCGCCCACGAAGTTGAGCGTGCCGGCCATGAGCACCGCCTGCAGCGGCGACAGGACGCGGGTGGATACGACCGCAGCGATCGCGTTCGCCGAGTCATTCCATCCATTGGCAAAATCAAAGGAGAGGGCGACGAAGACGACTACTATTATGAGGAGATAGGTTTCCATGTGTAGTTATGAGTGTTTAAGGACGATGCTCTGGACTATTACCGCTACATCCTTGCAGCGATCCGTGGTCCTCTCGAGATTTTCGATCAGCTCCTTTACCTGGATGATTTCCTGAGGCGGATAGTTGTTGTGGTAGAGGTCGCGCAACACCTTGTTGAACGTCTCGTCCGCTTCGTTTTCAAGCCTGCCGATCTCGATGCAGCTCGTCTGGAGCGTTTTTGCGTCTTTGAGATTTCTGAGCGCCGAAACCACGCGGGAGAGTTCCTCGGTCGAGCGGAAGAGGGTATCCACCAGATTCGCCACCTCGGATGGCATCTTCTTGAGCTGATAGAGCGAGAGGCGATTGCCGGTGGTGTGGATGGAGTCCATCACGTCGTCGAGGGTATTGACCAGCCTGTGTATGTCCTCGCGGTCTATTGGCGTGAGGAATGTCTTGTGCAGCATTTCGATGACCTCTTGCGTGATGCGGTCGCCGATGTGCTCCTGATCGTCCAGGATCTTGAGGAGTGTTTCGCGATCCTTCTCGTTTGCGATCATCTGTCGGAGCGTGGCAGCGCCGGCCACGATGTTGTCGCCGCTGCGCTGGAAATAGCCGAAGAAGTCCCGCGACTTAGGGAGGAAGTTCAGCTTCGAGAGAAACCTCAGGATCGCGTGCACAGGGTTCTGCTTCGCGGCGCAGGGATTTTCGTAGTTCTCCGGCTGCATATTTTTCTCCTTGAATGGGTATTTGCTGCTACGGACGTGCATGAAAGATCATGCTGATCGAGGCGTGTCAATGGGCTCTTGCGCACATGTTTTCTATTTTCTTTACATTATGCGATGTTAGATGGCAGCCAGGGCCGGGCGTCATAGGGATGGCATTTATTTCTCAACCAGGGTAAGGGGAGATGCAGAACAGGGTTCATGGAGGGCGTGCATATGTCGCGATTGATTTCAAAGAGATCTGAGAAGGTGGGACTGCGGCCAGGGTCGCTCGTGCACATAGGAGAGCGCAAGGCGGAGAAGGTCACGATTACAGTTATGCAATATGATGAATCGGGTGCCGCCGAGCGCGTGGTTGCCTCCATCGATGAGATCGAGACGCCGAGAGAGGGCGCGATCACGTGGATCGACGTGGAAGGCCTGCACGACCCTTCGGTCATCGAGGCGATCGGACGCCGCTTCAACATCCATTCGCTGATACTCGAAGACATCGTCAATACCGGCGGCAGACCGAAGACGGACGACTGCGGAGAATACATCTTCGTGAGATCTCGCTACGTATTTTTCGACGAATCCCAGAACACGGTCTCATCCGAGCAGGTGAGTTTCATCCTGGGAGAACGCTTCGTGGTCTCTTTTCAGGAGAGGCCGATGGACATCTTCGACCCGGTGCAGGAGCGCATAAAGAGCGGAAAGGGGAGGATAAGGCGCTTGGGGGCGGATTACCTGCTCTACGCGCTGCTCGATGAGATAGTGGATCACTATTTCCCTGTGCTCGAGCGGATTGGGGAGCGAATCGAGACGCTGGAGGACGAGCTCACGAACGACCCTTCAAAGCGCACGCTCGCCTCCCTGCATACGCTTCGCCGCGAGATGCTGGTGCTCAAGAGGAGCGCATGGCCGCTGCGCGAGGTGGTGGGCTCGCTGGAGAGGTGTGAGTCAAAGCTCATGCACGATGAGACGAATATCTTCTTCAGGGACGTCTATGATCATTCCGTGCAGATCATGGATGCCGCGGAGACGCTGCGCGACATGGTCTCTGGAATGCTCGACATCTATCTCTCCAGCATGAGCAACCGGATCAACGAGGTGATGAGGGTGCTCACCGTGATCGCCACAATCTTCATGCCGATCACGTTCGTAGCAGGGCTCTACGGGATGAACTTCAAGTATATGCCGGAGTTGGAGTTGAAGTGGGGGTATCCTGCGGTGCTCGCCGTTATGGTGGCGATCTCGGTGTGGATGCTGCTCTATTTCCGCCGCCGCAAATGGCTGTGAATTCTCAAGAATTGAGAGCGCTTGATAGTCCCTGGCGTATGCTATAATAGGCATGGGAGTTCTTTGAAAACTGAATATGGTGGCGCTCCCGCCGGCCATGTCAATTCTCCCCTCCTTTGTAAGGAGGGGTGGGGGAGGTAGATCGAGATCTACCCCCTCCAACTCCCCCTTACAAAGGGGGAGGGTGCAAGAGACCTCCCTTTACAAAGGGGAGGGATGGGCGTGGCGGGCGGGGGCGAATAGCTTTCGACGCGGACGATGGTGTGCGCGCGGCATGCCGGCCTGTCAGCAAGCCGTAAAACTGTTGGCACAAACCTAAGTGCCGAGCCTATGGCTCTCGCTGCCTAATATAAGGTAGCGCGTCGACCGGCCGATGCCCGCTGAGCCGGAAGACGCCGCTAGCGGGCTGGCCGTCCCAAGTTCTCCCTGGCACGGGGCGGCAAGACACAGCAGGGATAGCCCTCGGGGAATCCTGTCTCCGGGAGATTCCAGGGGCGAAACTCAAAACAGAGAACAAGCATGTAGATGCGTGCATGAAGTCTTCGCGGACTCGGGTGCGAATCCCGACGCCTCCACCAATGAAAAGGGTTCCCGCAAGGGAGCCCTTTTCTTTTTTCAGCCGATGCTGTAGTGGCGTGCATATCTCAGATGAACCCGGAGGGATTGCCATGATCAGATTCGGTTGGCCCAAGTCGCCAAAGGCTTTACTCGAGGCGCGCTACAAGGCGTTCGTGGACAGCGATATAGACTTCATCATCGCGAGCTGCCACCCGGAAATCCGCGACAAGCAGAACCGCGAGGAGATCGAGAAATGGTCGCGAAGCGCGAAGTGGAGGGGACTCGAGATACAGGAACACCGCGAGGAGGGCGGCACGGGTTTTGTCACGTTCACCTGCAGTTATGAGGAGAACGGGCAGGATGTCGAGCATAAGGAGATAGCGGAGTTCCGAAAGGCCGATGACCAGAAGTGGTACTACTATGATTCAAGGAAGCCGGCCACCACCGTGCGGCGTGAGGCCCCAAAGATCGGCCGCAACGACCCATGCCCGTGCGGCTCAGGCAAAAAATACAAAAAATGCTGCGGCAAGTGATCAAGACCGGCGCCAGGCCGGAAAATCCGTATTGCAGCGAGGTTCGGGATGACTTCCCTCGGGAAGGCCTCCCAAACCTCGCCGCAAACAGGTCTTCTACAATCGCACAAGTAACGACATGTCCGATATTTTTTCAAATATTCTTGATAGGCAACTTCTTGATATCTCAGTAAAATACTCATTTGGACGGTTGTTGTTGATTTTTTTGGCAACAATATTTTAAAAATGACGATAATAAATTGAATAGGGGAAGAGGGAGCTAAAGATGCCCGCACGATTAGAAGATATCAAACGACTTCCAAGCGAGATGTGTTTTCTAGCTCAGTCACCCCTCGGCCTTGATCTGGATGGGACAACGGGGGATGCGGAGATGCTCGCGTTCAGCGCGGGATCTCCCTACCAACTTCTTCATCTGTCTTCAATCGCATTTAGCGCCGACATTACAGTTGAAGAAGCGGGGATGCTCTGCGACGCTTTGTCTGATAGGGTAGTTTCCAAGGAAGAGCTCTATGAAATGAAGAGATATGCCGCACTCAATCACTCCCCAACTTCAGACAGGATGATTCGCATTGCGGCTTTGCTCTCCTCAGGCATTGATTGCATAAGACCTGACGACCTCTACATACCAAAGCCGAGTGATCCACGTTATATTAACCGACGTAGTATAGAATGAATTAAATCTTAACTGCATGGCACAAGGCCGCTTGAAGCGGCCTTTTCTTTATCGAATCGCCAAAACATGAACTCAGCGGTTTCTTTTGCGGAGCGCTGATTCGAGCTCGCGTTTTGTCTCCCTCGCCTTTATTGACGCGCGCTTGTCGTATTGGCGCTTGCCTCGCGCCAGCCCCAGCTCCACCTTTGCGCGGCCTCGCTTGAAGTAGAGCATCAGCGGCACAAGCGTGTATCCCTTCTCCTTGAGCTTGCTGCTGAGCTTGAGAATTTCCGTCTTATGCAGCAGCAGCTTTCGCGTGCGCTTTGGCTCGTGATTGAAAGCCGATGCCGGGGCATACGGGGCGATATGCGCGTGCAGAAGAAACGCCTCCCCGTTCTTGATGAGCGCGTAGGAGTCGGAGAGAGAGGCCTGCCCGTCGCGCAGGCTCTTCACCTCGCTGCCCGTAAGAGCGAGCCCGGCCTCGATCCGCTCGTCGATGTGATAATCGAAGAGGGCCTTCTTGTTCTTCGAGATCACCTTTATGTCGCTAGGTTCTTTTTTCATAGAAGAAATACTTTTAGACGATTTGAGCGGAGGCGGGAGAGTGTTTGTCGAGGTGCTCTGAGGGCGCCGCTTTCTAAGCCTCTAGTGCCGCGGCGCCCGAAGCGCAGCCGAGGAGCCGGCGTCTGAGGCGACGAAGGCGTACCGCGACAAACACTCTCCCGCCTCCGCTCAAATCGACTTGAGAATTCCGCCGCCGACGACGACGTGACGGACGTGCTGTGGCTCTGTGGCAGTGATGAGCTTTTTGTAGAGCGCGTCGTCGCCCTCTTCGCGATTCCACGAAGGTCTGTGCACGACTATGAAGTCCTCTTTTTTGCCTTCCTCCAGCGTACCTATGAGATGATCGATGCCCAGCGCGCGGGCGCCCCCCACGGTCGCCATGCGCAGCGCCTCTTTTGGCGAGGGCGGCGGGTTGGCGCCCTCTGAAATGGCTAGCCTCATCTCGTCCCACATGTTGAAGCCCATGCGGCCGACCCACGATTCGGTGCCAAGCCCGGTCGGTATGCCGTGTTCCGTGAGTTTTGCGTACGGGAACTGGCCGTGCTTCATGAGCTTGTTGGACGAAGGGCACCAGACCACGCGCACGAGGTGCCGCGCGAGCAGGGGGAAGTCCTTTGCCGAGAGGTGGAGCCCGCCCACGATCGTGGTGGGCGCCTCGAAGAAACCGATCTCCGCGAGATAGGCGATAGGCGTCTTTCGCTGCGCGGGCGGCAGCTCCTGCCATCCGAGGCTCGGCCATACATCCGTGGCTATCGGCCCCTGCGAGTCAAAGAAGAACTCCATCTCCGCGAACGACTCCGCCGCATGGATCATGAGCGGTATGGACGCGTCGCGCGCGTGCTGACTTATGATCTTGAGAAGATTGCGCGAGAGGAGGTAGGGCGCGTAAGGGCCGAGGCCCACGCGAATTCGATCGTGCGTTGCGTCCGAATACTTCTCCAGGAGCGCCAGCGCTATCTCGAACTTCTGTTGCGCCGCCTCTCCGCGGCCCGCCAGCACCTCCGGAAAGACCACGGCGCGAAGCCCTGTCTCGCGCAGGAGCTTGAAGGTCCCCTCGAAGTGGGTCATGTCCCCGGCGCAGGTAACGCCGGTCTCGATGAGACGGTTGATGCCGCGCTGGACCCCTTCGATGACAATGTCCGGCTTTGCTTCGTGCTTGAAATCGATCGTGTCGACGAGCATGGATGCGAATTCGTTCGTCTCCTCTTCCATCGATTCAGAATCGGATTCGCCGTAAGAGGGCGGATTGTGGAAGGCCACGAGATCGAGGTGGCAATGCGCGTTTACGAGGCCGGGCATGAGCACGCCGTCCGGATGTTCCTTCACCTCTACGCCGGGAAATTTTTCCTTGAGCTCGGATAACGTGCCGAACGCATGAATCTTTCCCAGTTCAACCGCCATTGCGCCGTTATCTACAACCGGGCAGTCGGCGGTCATCGGCAGGGCCAGGGAAGCTGTAATGATTTCCATAAGTTATGTCATCGCGAGCATCGGTCGAAGACCGGTGTGTGGCGATCCCCGTAGTTTGATTAGATGAGAATTTAACAGAAGCGCACCCCATGGGCAATGAAAAGGTGGAGACTCAAGCACCCAGAATAGGGCTTGGGCAGCATCCGACCATATTGGCGGCAGATCGATAACCTGTTGATATTCAAATAAATATTAGACCCAGACGTTCGTCGCACCCGTCATTTTTTTTGGCACCGCAATTGCATCATAATGAGCGGAAGTCTCCAAACCGGGACGAGGTGCCATATGAATAAGGGTCGTATCATTATATTATCGTTCGTGCTCCTGGCCGCGCTCGGCATGTTCGGGTGCGCGGGCGGCGAGACCACGCTAGCGGATTTGGGCACGTCCGCAGTCTCTCAGGGCGATGAAGCCGACTTATCAGAGGCGGCCGATGACGCGTCCGTTGCCGACGAGGGCGAGACGACAGGGGATACGAGCGCGACCACGCCGCAGGTCACCGTGACCGAGGTGAAGATCACGACGTCCTCGTTGAAGAAGGCCACCGTAGGCAAGGAATACAAGAAGATCCTTTATGCAAAGGGCGGGAGCTGCGGAAAGACCATCTGCACCTATATCTGGGACATCCAGGATCTGCCTGACGGGATTTTGTTTACAGACTGCAACGGCAATCAGGTCAAAACGCTCACAGCCGCATCGGCCTGCATCGAAGGAATTCCCACTAAGGCGGAAACCAAAACAGTATCCGTAATCGCTACGTACGAAGGGGACAAGACAAAGTTCGCATCGAAGGAACTAAAGTTTGTTGTGGAGGCCAAGACGCCCGATTCCGGAGATGACAAAGATCTGACAATAATAGGGATAAATCCTTTAACAGAAAAATTTCAGCCAACGACCTCTGAGCTTACTGTGAAGCTGGATAATAAGGCAAATCCTCAGGTCAATGTACGAACCAATGTCGACGACAACAGCTACCCTGTATCTCTAAATTTTCACGCCGAGGGCGGGTGCGCCCCGTACACGTGGGAGTTCCATGACCTGGCTAAGGAGAACCCCGACCGAATTAATCTTGCTGAATGGACCTATACTTTGAATGAAAAAGACTGTCCGGGTCAAAATTATTGCGCAAAATTATCAGACATTGTGCCGACTCTTAAGGACGAAATGACAGACCCGGTTATGGATATCAACGTTATTGTCAAGGATTCCTGCAACAATAGAGCCAGCACCCCGGTAAAGCTTATCTACAAATATCCAGAGGATCCTATCACTGGGGTCAAGTTTTGTATGGATATCAAAGAAGTCAAGGACGTGAACGACAGTTATGACTGGGTCCCGGAGTTATATTTCTGGTTAACGACAGCCGTGGGGGAAAAATCCGAGGTCACCAAGGTAGCGTGGTGGAGGACTATACTTAGCGACACAACTGATGAAGAAATAAAAAATAAAGAGATATCCATGAGTACTGTTGACGATCCTTCTATTAAAATAACGGTTGGAGACGGCAAGGGACACAAAGAATATGCACTGGCTGCAAACTTGTGGGGTGACCACAAAGAACGTAAAACCGGCCAAGTTTTGGATGCGGATGTTATTCGGATGAATATCTTTACTCGTCACTGGTACATGCTCTTTGACGATGACTCCAATGGCGATTTAATCAATGACGACGAGGAAAGTGGAGACCGGGATCTTACGTATGGAATCATGACCAGCAACAAGAACGGAGGCATCTGGGTGAGGAGGCCTGTTGGTATTGACAATGGTTGCAACATTCCGCCGCCGCCGCCGCAGATTGCAGTCAGGACGCAGAACCAAGATCCCCGCCGGACAGAGGATAATCCGTGCGGAATGACTGACTACATGAAAAAGAAGGGGTATATCTGCGTTGATAATTCCTGCGCCATGACGCAGGCGGAGATCGACACGGGCAGCCAATGCATCGACGGCTGTGCATTAACCAAGACTCAGATTGATAACCTGACGACACAAAACATCCCGCATCCGTGGTGTGCAAAATTGTGAGGATCGGGATTCAATAAGCGAAGGCACGATTATCGATCAGGCGGGTCTTGCCTACAAACGCGGCCAGCGCAAGCAGCGCTGGCCGTTTTATTTCCGGAAGGTCCGTGAGCGTCTCCGCATCCACGATCTTTGCATAATCCAGGCGCACGAGCCCCTTTCCCTCGTCCTCTATAAAGGAGCGCACGCGGGAGAGGATCTTCATGGAGTCCGTCTCGCCTGTTCTTATCATTCCATCCGCTTGAGCGAGCGACTTGTTGAGCGCGAGCGCCGCGGATCGCTCTACCGCGGAGAGGTACTTGTTGCGCGAGCTCATGGCCAGCCCATCCGCCTCGCGCACGATGGGGCAGCCCACGATCTCCACCGGCATGTCGAGGTCGCGCGCCATCGTCTTTATCGCCACGAGCTGCTGGAAATCCTTCTCTCCGAATATGGCCGCGTCGGGCTGCACGATATTGAAGAGCTTTGCCACGACCGTCGTGACGCCGCGAAAGTGTGTGGGCCTCGATTCGCCGCAGAGCGACTTCGTGACTTGCTCGACCAAGACGCAGGTCTGATATCGCTCCGGATACATCACGGCATCGGTCGGCAGAAATACCGCATTCACTCCCTCTGCCCTGGCCTTGGCCAGATCGCCGTCGAGATCCCTGGGATACTTCGCCAGGTCTTCGGTCAAGGAGAATTGCGCGGGATTTACGTAGATCGACAGCACGAGGCTATCGCCGCGCTTCTTCCCTTCGCGCAAGAGCGAGAGATGTCCCCCGTGCAAGGCGCCCATCGTCGGCACGAACGCTATCCTGCGGCCCGCTGTTCGCTGCGTCTGCGACCATGCGCGCATCTCATTTATGGTGTGAGCTATCTGCATTTGTGACTCATTCCCCTCCTTTGTAAGGAGGGGAGGGGGAGGTAGATCTCGGTCTACCCCACCCTTACCCTCCCCTTACAAAGGGGAGGGATTGCTCCTCTTTCTGAATACGCCGTATTTTTCATTGGGGAATTTTCCTAATCTCACATCATCGATATAAGCCCCCACTGCATCGGTTACGAACTTGTGCCCGTCCGCATACGTCTTCAGAAATGACGGGGTGAATTCAGGATTGAATCCGAGCAGGTCGTAGATCACGAGCACCTGGCCGGAGCAGTGAGGACCCGAGCCGATGCCGATAGATGGGATTTGGACGGCATCGGTGATCTCCTTCGCCGTTTCGATGGCCACGCCCTCCAGCACGATGGAGAACGCGCCCGCCTCCTCAAATGCCTTTGCCTCCGCGATGAGCTGCGCGGCCTCCTGCGGCGTCTTGCCCTGCACCTTGTAACCGCCCATCTGGTGGAAGCGCTGGGGCCTGAGGCCTATGTGCGCCATGACCGGGATGCCGGCCGCAACCATGAGCCGCACGGTCTCTGCCATCTCGATGCCGCCCTCGAGTTTTATCGCACCTGCGGAGCCTTCCTTTAAAGCCCGACCAGCTGCCAAAAGCGCCTGCGAGGCGCTCGCCTGATAGCTCATGAACGGCAGGTCTGCGATTACGAGCGCATGCTGCGCCCCGCGGGATGCACACCTCGTATGGTAGATCACTTCATCCAGCGTAACGGGGATCGTGGTCTCGTGTCCCTGGATTACCATGCCGAGCGAGTCGCCCACCAGGATCATGTCTATGCCGGCATCGTCCACGAGCCTCGCGAACGTGGAATCGTAGGCAGTGACCATCGTCAGCCGCTCGGTGCGGCGATATTTTTCGCGGATATCAGTAATTTTCGTTCGTGCCATTGGGTTTAAGAGCGCGCGATGAGGTGCACCGTTCCGCCGCGATGGGAGAGGAGGGCGCGCTTGATGTTCTGGAAATCGTCAGGGCGCTCCATGTAGTTCTGCTCCGAAGTGTCCACCACCAGCAGCGGAGTTTCGTCGTAATTGAGGAAGTGGTGATTGTAGCTATCTGTCAGATTCTCGAGGTACTCCTCGGTTATCAGACGCTCGTACTCGATACCGCGCTTCTTGACGCGGGAGAGGAGCACACGCGGCTCCGCGCGGCAATAGATCACGAGGTCGGGCTTTGGCAGGCGCTCGTGCAGGAGATGAAAGACCGTGTTGTAAAGGGTGAGCTCGTCCTCCGACAGGTTCACCTTGGCGAAGATGAGGTCCTTTGCAAAGGTGTAGTCGCAAACAAGGGTCTGCGAGAAGAGGTCGCGCTGGCGGAGCTCCAGCTGCTGCTGGTAGCGATTTAGAAGGAAGAAGAGCTGGGTCTTGAATGCGTTCTTTGCGCGGTCCTTGTAGAATTCCGGCAGGAACGGGTTCTTTTCAGCCGGCTCGAGGCAGAGATGGCCGTTCATCTCCTCGGCGAGCATGCGGGCAAGGGTAGTCTTGCCCGCGCCGATCGGCCCGTCCACGGCTATATATTTTGGTGGATGCTGGTTTGTCACGAGCCGCCTATAACAGAGCGCCCCGGCGTTGTCTAGCGGTCCGTTTACCGCTGGCGGCTGTAGGTGCCCATGAGCTGAGTTTGAGCCAACACATGGCCCTTCATCGCCGCTTCCAGCTGTGGCTTGGTCGCGGTCGCGGGCAGATCCAGCGGGGCATCCAGCGCATATAGCTTGAAGAAATAACGATGAGTTCCCGAGGGCGGGCAAGGACCGCCGTAGCCAGGCCTGCGGAAGTCCGTCACCCCCTGCTTGGTGCCGTCGGGGAGCTGGGCGTCCTTGGTCATGGCTTCGCCGAGCGATGAGGTCGCGGTAGGTATGTTCCACGCGACCCAGTGAACCCATGTGCCTGCCGGTGCATCGGGGTCGTCGGCGATGAGCGCAAAGGATTTGGTCCCTGCGGGCGCGCCGCTCCACGAGAGCGGAGGGGAAAGGTCGGAGCCGTCGCACGTGTATTTTGAGGGTATCGGCGAGGCGTTTGTGAATGCGCTGCTTCGGAGTTCGAGTGCCATGGCGCTACCTCCCGTGAGAAAGGTTGCCAGCGCAAGAAGGCCGGTCGCCAGCAACGTGGTTTTTTTTACCGACATACGCACACCTCCTTGTTTCAGATCCCCCTCCTTTGTAAGGAGGGGAGGGGGAGGTAGATCCTTGATCCACCCCCTCTAACTCCCCCTTACAAAGGGGGAGGATGCAAGTGACTACTCCTTACTTACTTCTTCCGAGGTGTTCTGACAACATTGCAAACTCATCTATCGACAGCGTCTCGGGCCTGCGCACGGGGTCGATGCCCGTGGTTTTGAGAGCCTGGTCCAGCAAATCAGCGGTGATCCTGAGCCCCCTGGCACCGAGCAGGGCGTTGCGGATAGTCTTGCGGCGCTTGCCGAACGCCGCCCGAACGACCTCCCGGAATCTCGCCTCGTCCTGCGGCTCCACCCTGGCAGCAGCGGTAAAATCGATGCGCAATACGGATGAAGTCACCTTGGGCGGAGGCACAAAGCTCTTCGCCGAGACGTCGAAGAGCCTCTCCGCCTTTGCAAACGCCTGCGTGATCACCGAAAGGATACCGTAATCCTTGCAGCCGGGCCGCGATGCGATGCGCAGCGCCACTTCCTTCTGCATCATTATGATTGCCTGCGAAAGGTGCTGCCTTGAATCGAGCATCCAGAAGAGGATCGGTGAGGAGATGTTATACGGCAGGTTTCCGATGAGTTTGAATCTCTGAATCCCGGGACAGCGGCCCGCTGCGGCAATTCCTTCGATAGTCTGTTCGAGGATGTCGCCTTCGACCCAGGCGATGTTCTCAATGTCCGCCAGCTCCGAGCGCGCGATATCGAGCAGCGCCCTGTCCCGATCTATGGCGATCACCTGTCGTGCGCGCAGGGCCACGAGTCTGGTCATTAGACCCAATCCGGGCCCGATCTCGATCACGGCATCTTGAGATCCGACATCAAGGGCCGCGACGATTTTCTCCATCGTGGGCATCGCCGCAAGGAAGTGCTGTCCGAGCCGTTTCTTGGGCGCGATGTTGTATTTCTTTAACAGCGCATGTACGGAGAGAGATGTCATTGGTTGAACCATTCCCCTTTCACCCTCCGGCTCTCGCCTTCGGGTACTTCCTCGGCCACCCGCGCTGCGGGTACCCGGCCTCGGTCGCAAAGGGGAGGGTATTTAGCCGCCGGTTCCAATCTCTTGATTCGCTACTGCATTGAGCGTGAAGTCGCTGCGGCGCCCGGCTTCGAGATGCCGCTCTCCGACATAGGCGATCATCGCGGCGTTGTCGGTGCAGAGCGATATCGGCGGGATGAAGCATTGAATGCCGGCCGCGCCGGCCCGTTGCGCCAGAAGCCCGCGCAGCCGTTTGTTTGCTGCAACGCCGCCTGCAAGGACGCAGGCCCTGGCGCCGGTGCGCCTTGCCGCCTCTAGAATTCGATCGACGAGGATCATCGCCACCGCCTCCTGGAAAGAGGCAGCGAGGTCCGCCGTGAATTGCTCGGAGACTTTGCCCTTTACGGCCTCTTCTCGATGGATGAGCAGGCAGGCGGTCTTGATCCCGGAGAAGCTGAAGTCCAGCGAAGCGTCGGATGCGAACTTCGGCTTTGTGAAACGGAATGCCTTTGGGTTTCCCTTTCGCGATGCCGCGTCGATCGCGGGCCCGCCGGGGTAGCCGAGCTGGAGGAGCTTTGCCACCTTGTCGAATGCCTCGCCGGCCGCATCGTCCCTCGTGGCCCCGAGGAGCGTAAGATCGCCGAATCCGCGCACGAGATAGAGGCTCGTGTGGCCGCCCGATACCACGAGTCCCACGTAGGGCGAGGGGATCGCGCCGTATTCCAGTTCCGCCGCGTGGAGATGGCCTTCGAGGTGATTCACGCCGATGAGCGGGAGATTTCTTGCGAAGGCGATCGCCTTCGCCGCCGAGAGCCCGACCAGCAGCGAGCCCAAAAGTCCCGGAGCGTATGTGACCGCAATCCCGTCGATGTCTTCCAGCGAGAGGTCGGACTCATCGAGGGCGGCGGTGATCAGCGGCACTACGTTTTCGATGTGCCGCCGCGATGCAAGCTCGGGCACGACGCCGCCGAAGCGGGCGTGAACGTCGTGCTGCGTTGCCACCAGGCTCGACAGCACGCGGCCTTCACTCACCACCGCCGCCGCGGTCTCGTCGCAGGAACTCTCTATGCCCAGTACTCTCATGGCGTTTAGAAATCTCGCACAGGGTTGCGGGTGTTGCCTTTGTCAGGCTGCGCTTTCTGACCGGCCTTCGGGGTCGGCTGCGGTTGAGGCGCAAGATCCGACTGCGAGTCCGCGCGGCGTTTCATCTGCTGCTCGAGCGTCTCCGTCGGGTACGAGCCTATGTCCTGAGAAGGGGTCTGTGCCGCCCCGCCCGCCTTGCGCTTTTCTATCCGCGCAATCTGCGACTGAGCCTGCGCAGCAGCGGCACTCCTGGGATAGGTTGAGATCACCTTGTCGTAGAAGGTTCGCGCCTCATCGGGCATGCCGAGTTCATAGAAGCCGTTGCCCTGCTTGAGCAGCGCATCAGGCGCCTTCTCGTCGCGGGGGAACTTGGAGAGGAAGTTCTGATATTCCTTCACCGCGCGGGCGTAGTCGCGCATCGAGTAGAAGCACTCGGCTATCCAGTACGTCGCGCTCGGCACGTAGGTGCTCTTCGGAAACTTCTGGATAAATGAGGTAAATGCCGCAGCCGCCTCCAGGTACTGGTTGCTCGAAGCCATGTCCAAGGCCTTCTGATACATATCGCCTTCGGCCGCGGCCTCCGGCGCCACCTTGCCCAGCGCCCTTGAGAGCTGGGTTGAGAAGATAGAGAGCCGATCCTCGATCGCAGCGACGCGCTGATCGATCTCGGTGAGCCGCTTACCCAGCTCTTCGTACTGTCTCTTGAGGAGGACTTCGCTGGCCTCGACCTGGCCCTTCACGGACGTGAACTCGTCCTGGATCGCCTGCATGCGCGAGAGCGATGAAGCCACCTCGGCGTTGTTGTTCGTGCGCGTGCTCTGGATCAAGGCTACCTGCTTTTCCAGCGCTGACACGCGATCTTCGGTCCCACCGGCGTTCGCCGCGGATACATAAACGATTCCTACCGAAACGATGGCTGCGATGGCTGATGCAAGTTTCAACATGGCATTCCTCCTGCGGCATGGAAAGGGTGAGCCGCCTTTAAAAAAACACAGCGCGTTTCATATTAGAAACGCGCTGTGAGTAAAACAACTTTTTTACCGTCAGCTGAGGAGCTTACTGACCAATGAACTCAGCGCGGCGATTCTGCCACCAGCAGCTCTCGGTGTGCTCTGTGCAAACCGGGCGCTCTTTGCCGTAGCTGATCGTCGACAGCTTGTCGCCGCCGATGCCGAGCTTCGTCATGTAGCTCTTCGCGGAGTTGGCGCGCCTGTCGCCGAGGCCGATGTTGTACTCGATCGAGCCGCGCTCGTCGCAGTGGCCTTCGATGGTGACCTTGCTCTTCGGGTGCGAGTTCATCCAGTCAGCGTTGCCCTTGAGGACCGGCTCGAACTCCGGCTTGATGTTGGACTTGTCGAAGTCAAAATGGATCTTCTGCAAGCCAGCCGTCGTTGCTGCCGCCTTCGGCTTCTTCTGCTGCTGCGCGCAACCGAACACCATGAAGGTGCACAGCAACGCTATTACCAGACACGACATTCTCTTCATATCTCCCCCTCCTTAAAAAAAGGTTAATTTCGGATTTTTCAAAGTAAATCCGCAAGTTGGCGTCAAATTAAGGGATGCCCTCCTAAAAGTCAAGAAAGATTCTGCCTTTTTCATTATTCTGAAGCGCTGAATTTATGATTCAGTCAGTGATTGCATCCGCCGCTGCAGCAAGGCCCGCGCTTCTTGCCGCCAACCGACGCGCATGCCTCTCCGATGTCGCAGGAATCGCAGCTTCCGCCGGATGAGCTGCCTCCGTGGGCGCTGAACGTAGATAAGAGGCGAGTCAGCTGTTCGCTGCCGCAATTCGGGCAGCGGACCTGCTCTTCGGCGGAGCGCACGAGCAGCTCCGATCGCTTTGAGCATGACCTGCATTCATATTCGTAGATGGGCATGGCGTCTCCGTCGTTGTCAGGTTCGAAGCTCTGGGTTAGTATAAACGCATGACTTCTGCACCTCGAATCGTGATCGTCGACCGCTCTCTGCTTGCGGCGAATCTCTACAAACTGCTGTTGGCCCCGTTGGGCGCCGTCATCGCCGTGCGTCGCAGATTCGAGGAGGCGCGGCCCGATATCGCCAGGCGCGGCGCCGTTCAGCTCCTCATCATTAATTGTAATGCCGTTGGCAAGAAATATTCCGAGGTGGCGGCCGAGCTTGAGCGGGAGGCCTCGCTCGCCGATGTTCCAAAGGTCTTTTTCTGCGAAGAGGGCGAGGCGGAGTCGATTATGAGAAAGAGGCTTGCGCAGATTCCCAAGGCAGAGGTCATATCGAGGCCGTTCCACCCCGATGAATTTGCAGCCCTGGTGAATAAGCTCCTGAGAAGGGAGACGAGATGAACGCCGCTGTCTTCGAGAGGCGCGTGCACCCGCGGCGCCAGCATCGCACAAAAGTCGTCTTCGAGGATGAGTTCGGCGAAGGGCTCTTTTACGTCTATTCGGAGGACATAAGCCTCGGGGGAATATTTCTGGCGTCCGATGTGCCCCTTCAGGTGGGCACGCTGCTCTTTCTTTCCTTTGAGCTGCCCGGCCACAAGCGCCCCGTAAGGGTTACCGGCGAGGTCGTCCGGCGCGCGTCCAGCGGTTCCACTCCGGCCTCCGGCATGGGGATTCGATTTGCCGGTCTCTCGGAGGTGGCCAGAAAAAGGCTGGAGGAATTCCTGGCCGAGTGAGCGATCACTCAGCAGCTGTATTTTTTTCCACTATTTCCTTCCAGGGATAGCTGTCCCCCTTGACCGGCGTCCAGAAAGGTTTTCCGGCGGAGCGCCAGCTGTCGACCGCCAGCCCGCTCTTGAACGGCGCGCCCTTTGCGGTGATGACGAGGGCGTTGTTCTCGAGCCAGCTGTCCGCCCATGCTTTTCCCCAGCGCAGCTCGTAGAAGCGCCATTGCCGCTGCGTGAGCGTCTTGAGCAGGTCTTCCACATACTGGTAGCAGTAGCCCCTCTTGTGTGCGCCCATGTTCATCATGAAGTTCTGGAAAAGCGCGGTGAACGCGACGCGGTATTCCTGAGAAATGTCGTAGATACGCTGGACGATCATCTTGGCCATGTCGTCCGCTTCGTCCACGGCCTTTGCAGGCGGTTCGCTTCCCTGCAGCGCTACAAGGTGTTTCTTTAAGTCCACGACCCATCGCCAGAAGGCGAGGGGCTCCTGAAGCTCGTCGTAGGAGGCCAGCGCCGCGCGCTTGTGCGGTTGAACGCGCGCCTTGTAATCCCGGTGGCGATCGGCAAGGATCGTGAGCGAGACCTGGGAGCGGATCTGCGCCAGCTGCTGCTCGTAATGCGCCAGGGTCTCCTCAGCGGGGACCGCGCGCTGCTCGGCCGTAATCTTGTAGGCAGGGAGCAGATAGGCGCGCGCCGAAGAGGCATGCGCGGATATGAGCAGGGCAAGCGCAAGTATCAGCAGTGTTCGTCTGGTCATTTGGTTTAGCGGCGGCTGCGGTCAAGCGCTGCCAGCTTGTGTTCAAGCGCTGCGATCCGCTTCTTGAGCGACTCGATATCGCTGCGCACGGTGGGTATTTCCTGGATGTCCTTCACTGCGGGCATGACCTTGTCGTCGACAAACTCCCTTACATGGCCGATCTCCCGCGCGCCGCGGGTCACGAGTTCGCGCAGGGCCTCCCCGCCGCCCTGAATCATCTCGCGGAATGTCCCGAGCGGCAATACGTGGGTCTTCTTTTTCTGTTCTTCGAAGATTATCTGCGCGAGGGTGACCGCCGTGAGGTCTTCCTTGGTGGTGTTGTCGACGATCTGCACCTCTTCGCCCTGCTTGATCATGTCGCTGATGTCGTCCAGCGTGACATAGCAGGAGTCGGAGGTGTCATATAGCTTGCGATTCTGATAACGCTTGATCACTTTCGGGTGCTTATCGGACATACATCCTCCACTTGAGGAGAACCTAGAGCTTCCTAGCGGCGCTTTGCCTTTGGCCTCGCCGCGCGCCTTGCCTTCGCCGACCTGGGCGCCGGACGTGCGGCGCTTTTCTCGTGTTCCTCGGCCCTCATCTCTTTGCCCATCGCCTCGAAGAACGGCGCAGCGACGCTGCGCGCCTTGTGCGTGACGGCCGATGCGGAGACGAGGCCACGGCTCAGTTCGTCCGCTACGGATATCGCCTTGCCGAAGAATTTGATCAGCTGGACGCGGGTGGCGGGCGATGCCGTAGCATCCGCGTATTCCTTGCAGAAACGGAGCGCGCCGCGGGCCGCGAGCAGGAGCTCCCGGCCTGCCGCGAAGATGTGTTCCTTTGTCTCGTCGACATCTGGAGCGTGCCCACGGCACCTGCATTCAGATCTCTTGCCTGTCATTCTTCCCCCTCCGGAAAATACGCCTCTCCTCTCGCGCCATCACGATGACGACGACGACGAAGATGAGGAGCAGCGCTTCTTTGAGCCCGAAACCGCCGGCAAATTCGCTCCAAGTTGGCATGTGCCTCATTTATCAGCCCGCGTCATGGATGTCTAGAGACAAAACGCAGATCGAGCCTTACAAACGGCTTTAAAGGGCTTGCCGCAATATCGGTGCGTCATTTAGGCTGTTCAAGAAAGCGCCGCTGGAATAGAAGTTGACCGGCGTCCGGTCGTTATCCCGGCTGCGCAAGTAGAGCAGGATGACATTAACATGTGCGACCACGGCGAGCATGAATGCCGCGATGGCGAGCGGCGCTGCGGATGGGCTGGCTGCGAACCAGGCCAGAAAGATGGCCATTACATAGCTGGTCGGCACGATCGCCTTGCGAAACTGCAGTTCTATGCCGGAATATCGGGGCGCATCCCTGTACCAGCGCACGCTCGTGCAGAGGCGAATGAATGCGTACAGCGCCGCAACGACCGAGAGCAGGATTCCCTGCGCGACGCTTGTGCCCATCAAAATGGAACGCAGCGCCGCCAGCGACAGTAGGAGTGCGCCGGCGATCTCCATGGCTGTCACGGCCCTGCTGAATCGGTTGAAGAAAAATTTGATCATTTGGATGATTTTCCCGAGAGCGTGGACTCGATATCCTCCATGCGATCGAGGCCTCCCTTCGCCCACGCGAGAGTCCTCTGCACTATGGCGATGTGATCGTCAAGATAGCCCGGAGGCGCAACCTCTGGCGCATCCTTGGAATTCTTCTGCGCATCGAGCCGTCCCAGCAGCGCTTCCAGCTTCTGCACGAGCTCTTTGCGGCGCGCGGCCTCCTGCAACGCGAGCGTCTTCAGCCTGCCGAATTCCGCGCGATTCACATGAGGCGTATTCCCGTCGAACATCTGCTCCAGCAGGGCCAGCCTCTGGGAATCCGGATCGTCGCCGCCAAATTTCACGAATGGATCCATTCCGTCGTAATTCGCAGGCGGCACGGAGATGCCGAACCAGCCGAGTACCATGGGGTAGAGGTCCACCGGGCGAGCGGTTCCATATGCGCCCGGCGATACGGTCGGTCCAGCGATCAAGAGCGGCACTCGCATGTCGCCCGCGTCCGCCCCTCCGTGGTTGCCGGCCTTGACCTTCCTGAAGCCGTAGTGCCCGCGCGTCGTGATGAAAATATCGCCCGAGCGGCCGTCGTGAAAGATCTGCGAGAGTTCGACTACCGCGTCGGGGTAGGGCATCCCGGCCGTGGCATCGCGCCATGCGAAAATGGAATGCGGTTGCCCGTCCAGGAGTTTTGCAGGCGCATGATTCGCCCTGTAGCCCAGCGGATCGCCGCCTTTGGTTTGATAGCTGCAGTAGTCTCTCTGCTCGATCGTGTAGCAGGCGACGTCTGCCCATGCGCCATCGCGGTCGAATATCCGCGCCCTGCGCTCGCCGGCCCGCACAACTACCAGTTCCGTCGCCTCCAGCCGCTTGATGAAATCGATGAGATCGATCGAGCCGCCATCATTTGTGGGGAACTTCCGCAAAATCTCCGGATCGTCGATCGGGGCAAAGCCGCCGTCATGCCGCACATAGATATGCGAGGAGATCACGCCGCGATTTGCCGCGTAGAGCGTGTAGTCGCGGTCCTTCGGGCTGTGCGGCTTGACATGGATGCCGGCCTTTTCCAGTTCCTCCTGGAAGTAAAAGAGCTTGCCCGTGTCGTGCATTCCGTGATCCGCGGATACGATGATGTATGTCTTGTCAACGATCCCCTGTTTCTCGAGCAGCGCCAGGAATTCCCGCATGAAGAGGTCGAACTGATGCAGGACATCCGCGACCTCCGGGCTCTGCGGCCCGTGCTTGTGGCCCATGATGTCGGAAGAATAGAGACCGACCAGCGTATAGCGGGGGATTCGCGAGGGTCGCTTCTCGAAGAGCGCCTTCACGCGCTTGAGCGCCAGCACGTCGACGTTCTCCTGCCTGTCGGTTACATAAGTGGACCAGAGCGCTGCGATCGGCGCTATCTTCGGGTGTCTTTCAGATGCCCCGCGGGAGAACGATGAATAGATGGCCGCCGTTGGGTAGCCCTGGAGGAGTTCGAACATCGTGGTGGGAGGCTCGATCTGAACGACGTCCGGATTTGTGAGCGCCCGCAGGTTTATCAGGTCCGTGTTGAGCATCTTGAAGCCGCTGGTCGTGAGGTAACCCACGACCTTTTCATGCTCGCGGTCGAAGCGCTCCAGGTGCGGGATGCCCGCGTGGCCCGGCAAAAGCCCAGTCGTAAAGGCCTGATAGGCGCAGGTGGAGGTGGAGGGGAAGACCGATGTGGCCAGCGAAAAAGACGCGCCGTTATCTACGAAGCGCTTTTTGATCGTCGGCATACGCCCTTCGGCCATCGCCTTGTCGAACGCGTCGAGATTCGTGCCGTCGAGAATGAGGTGGATGACGTAGACGTCGTTGATCTTTGCCATATGGCCCGCATCCGCCGCGGAGGCACCAGATGCGAAGAGCAAAGCGATGGATAATGCGGCAGCTTTGAAGAATAGTTTCATGAGCGGGGCCATGTAGCATCGGGGCATTGATGCGTCAATCCGTGATGAGCTCGATCGCATCCGCACCGCCGTTGGCGAGGAGCCACTCGATCCTTGCCTCATTGATCGAGTCGAATCGGGCAGTGAGCCCCTTTGACTTGCCCACGGCGCGACGGATCTCCTTGACCCTGCGCTTCAGCTCGGGCTCGCCGGCGAACGGTCCCCCGGCAAGGGGGGTCGAGGGCTTCGGCACGAACGGCGTCACGGTGAGATCCACGGCGGTGGTCCGCGCGGATTTCGGCGCTGCCGCTCGCAGCTCGTCGCGCACGCGGCAGGCGAGCTCCGTGATCGCCGCGACGTCCTCGTCCGTCTCGCCTGGCAGGCCGAGCATGAAATAGAGGCGAAGCCTGGTGATGCCTGCCCTTGCTAGCGTCGCGACCGCAGACAGGAGCCGCTCATCGGTGAGTCCCTTGCTGAGCTCTTTTCGGAGCCGCTCCGAGCCCGCCTCCACTCCGAGCGCTACCGATCTGTGGCTGGACGCTGCGAGCAATCTTGCGCGCGAGTCGTCGATCGCGTCGGCGCGCACGGAAGAGGGCGAGAAGGTCGCGCCTCGCGCATGAATCGCCTCCGCTATTTCGACAAACTGCGGGTGCGAGAGGATGTCTGCGCCGATGAGCCCGAATTTTTTTCGATGGGCCAGTCCCTCATCGACCATCGCGATGACTGCCGCGGCGCTGCGGCGCCTGTGACCTCCGTAGATCACTGGTGTGGCGCAGAAGCTGCAGCGCCTGGGGCAGCCGCGTTCGACTTCGATGAGGTGCATGTCGCCGAACTCGACGTCGCGCGCGTAGATAACTGTCTGCGTCTTTATCGAATCCAGGTCCGCCACGTGGCGCGGTCTCAGTGCCTTGATAATTCCTCCCCTTTGTAAGGGGAGGTAAGGAGGGGTAGATCCCGCCAGCACGCCGTTCATTGCGCCGAGCTCCGCCAGCGCATCGGCCCTTCCCGCCCGCGACTCGATGAGCGGGATGAGGTCCGCGGCATACGCCTCCATCTCGCCCATGACGACCGCATCCGCGATGCGGCTCATGGGCCAGGGGTTGAGCGTAGGCGCGGCGCCGCCCGCGATGATGAGAGGCATCCCCTCTCCGCGTTCATCCGACATATGGGGAATTCGGCACATCTCGAGCATCGGCAGTATATTGAGATAATCGTTTTCAAAAGAGACGCTGACGGCGACCCAGTCAAAATCCGAGAGCGGCCGCTGGGACTCGATTGAGAGCACGGGAGCGCCCATCCGCATATGTTCGCGCATCTCCCGTTTATCCGGAAGAAACGCGCGCTCGCAGACGATGCCCGACCTTGAATTGAGCATGCGGTAGATCGAATGGATAGCCAGGTTGCCCATCCCGACGCGGTAGGTATTGGGATAAACGAGCGCCACCGACGCCTTGCCGCCCCAGTCCTTCATGACTGCGCCCTGCTCGCGTGCGAGTATGTTCTGCAGATGTTTTTTTAGAGTCCAAGACATAATGTATACATGCTGCATTCCACATCCTGTTCTGCCTTGCAATGACCCTTAGCAACGACTATTTGAGCAAAATATGCCTGTTATTCAGTGGCTCAAGCGCAGAGAGGTCCAGAGGCGGGCGGAGGAGCTTTTGCGCGAGTGCTGTCAGCGCCTGGATCTGCCGGAGAAGGCCTTTGGCAAGGGGGCCCGAGAGTGGATCGGCCGGCGGCGCTGGGAGGACGACGCTGCAGAGATGCGCCAGCTCGTATATTATGCAACGCTCGCAGCGCCGGGCAGCGTGATCGAGGCATCGCACTTTCCGCCGCGAAATCGGCTGGACCACGAGGCGTTCGCCCAATCGAGCTTTGACTCGCTTTCCCTCGAAGAGGCGGTTCGGCACAAGGTTGCGCACTTTTTCGAGCGGCTCGGCCGCGTGGAGGTGCAAGGGGTCTACGATGCGGTGCTCGCGCAGGTCGAGCGGCCCCTGATCGAGCAATGCCTGGCGTGGGCAGGTGGCAATCAGCTGAAGGCCGCGCGCGCCTTGGGCATAAATCGCAACACGCTGCGCCGCAAAATGAAAGACTTGGGTATACCTTTGGTGCGATCGTTCGATCGTAAAACCATGGCGGGAAAAGGGCCCACACATTATGAAAAACGGTTTTAACGAACGCACGATCGAACGATCGAACGATCGTACGCAGTTGATTTCCGGCCTCTACGCCATAGCGGACAGTGGCTTCTGTGCGGTCGATCGGCTCCCGCAATTCGCGCGCAACGTATTGGAGGGCGGGTGCAGACTCATCCAACTGCGCATGAAGGCGAATCAGGCGGGACAGGCGGGATATGACGAGATCAAAAATATTGCGCGCGAAATCATGAAATTGAAGCGCGAGTTTGACTTCACATTCATCATCAATGATCACGTGGATCTCGCGATTGAGAGCGGTGCCGATGGCGTGCATGTGGGAGAGAACGACGAGCCCGTCGCTTCAATACGAAGGCGCACGGGCGATCGCCTGCTCATCGGGTACTCCGCGCATTCATTGGAAGAGGCCGCGACGGCTGAGCGGCAGGGCGCCGATTACGTCGCGTTTGGCGCGATATTCCAGACGAAGACCAAGGGGCCCGGACATCCGGTGCAGGGGCTTGAAAAACTCGCCCTGGTCGCGCGCTCGCTCGGCGTGCCCGTCGTAGCGATAGGCGGCATAGGCAGGGCGAATATTCGGGATGTAGTCGAGGCTGGCGCAAAGACGGTCGCGATGATAAGCGCCCTGGCTGAGGCACCGGACGTTGTCGCGGAAGCGAGATGGTTTGTGAAGGAAATAGCTCAAGGATCTACCTCCCCTAGCCCCTCCTTACAAAGGAGGGGAATCATTCCCTCCCCTTTGTAAGGGGAGGGTCAGGGTGGGGTAGATCCTGGTTCTCGTGAGGCGCGCATGACTTCAAAGAGAGTGGTTCTAGCGATTGCCGGCTCCGACCCTTCCGGCGGGGCCGGCGTTCAGGCGGACCTCCGCACGTTTGCCGATCTGGGCGTCGAGGGTATCTCCGCGATCACGGCTATCACGGCCCATGACGACGAGCACGCGCTCTCGATCCATCCCACGCCAGCCGACGTGCTGACGCAACAGCTCTCCACGGCCTGCAAGGGCAGGGAGCTGGCCGCGGTCAAGATAGGCATGGTGGCGACAAAGGCCAACGTTCGGGCCATCGCCTGGTTTCTGAAACGCGTCGATGCGCCGCACGTGGTGGTCGATCCCGTGCTTCATTCCTCGTCAGGGACCTCTCTTCTGGAGGCAGATGCGCTCCCGTTCTACAGGCAGCAGTTGCTGACGCTGGCCACGGTGATCACTCCCAATATCCCGGAGGCCTCGGCGCTTGCGGGCATGCAGGTGGCCGGGCTGGACACCATGCAGAAGGCGGCGGAGATCATACACCGGGAGACCATCCGCCTGCGGGAAGGGATCACAAAGCCGCTCGCGGTCATCGTAAAGGGCGGGCATCTGGCGGGCGACGCCGTCGACGTGCTCTTCGACGGCGAGAAATATCACTCCTTCACTGCGCAGCGCATTACCGGCAAATCGCCGCGGGGCACGGGCTGCCGCTTTGCGTCCGCCATTGCCGCGCACCTGGCAAAGGGCGAATCGCTGGCCACGGCGATCTCGCGCGCAAAAGATTATCTTGTCTGGTACATCGAGAAGGCCCAGCAATAACCTGTCACAATTCCGTCGGTCGAGGGTAAAACTCCCATCGAAAATCGGCTTCAACGACCCTTTGCGGCCCATTTGAGCTGGCATGCATCTTGCTCTTAAATGGGGGTGGTAGCCCAGAGGGGAGGGGATATGAGCATAGACTCCATGAAGCGCCTGGAGAATTTCGTCCACGACCAGGGGGAGCCCGGAGATTCGACGATGATGTTCCGCAGGATCGGTGAATCAGGCCCTGAGACCCTGACCGTCTGCCTCGATCCATCGGGCCATGTCGAGGAAGTGACCTTTCACGTGCAGGAACCGGACGGGTCGCAGGTGATGATCCAGGGAAATCGCGCAATCGTTGAGAGCGAGGGAGAATACCGCTACTATGAATTGAAGGGCACGGATATCGTTTACAAGGAACTGCTCCGAGCCGACCTCTTTGCAGAACCGGCGATCGCTAAAGATGATTCAGAGTCCAAGGGCTCGGATCTTTCGATGATCAAGGGCGCGCTGCGAACGTTTGAGCACGTACAGGAATCGCCGGAGGGCTTTAAGAAACTTGAGCTCTTTGAAGAGATAGTC
>Ga0265292_1001050_pt1 | contig 27579 bp, 25 predicted proteins | sample Munlanlewell296A_FD_189080 | JGI IMG/M metagenome (GOLD analysis project Ga0265292, IMG submission 189080) | Leachate microbial communities from a municipal landfill in Southern Ontario, Canada - Leachate well 296A | ecosystem: Engineered > Solid waste > Landfill > Unclassified | place: Canada... | reverse complement strand
ACTCATCCGGCTGGGTAAGTTCCTGGAAGCGCGGGCGAAGGGACGCACATCCGAAGCCATCAAAAAGTTGATGGGACTGCGCGCCAAGACCGCCCGCATCGTGCGTGATGGTACTGAAATGGAAGTGCCGGTGGACGACGTGCGGGTGGGGGACCTCGTGCTTGTCCGCCCTGGCGAGAAGATCCCGGTGGACGGCGTGGTCGTGGACGGGCACTCGGCGGTGGACGAATCCATGCTGACCGGCGAGTCGCTGCCGGTGGAAAAAGGTCCCGGCGACCCGGTCATCGGCGCGACGCTCAACAAACTCGGCCTGCTCAAATTTGAAGCCACAAAAGTCGGCAAAGAGACCGCCCTGGCGCAGATTGTCCGTCTCGTGGAGGAAGCCCAAGGTAGCAAGGCACCCATCCAGAAACTCGCCGACCAGGTTTCGGCGTGGTTCGTCCCGGCGGTGATTGGCATCGCGGCGGTCACTTTTCTGGTCTGGTATTTCGTCATACCGCAGCCGCCTGCTGGAGCAGAAATCACCGGTTTCACGCGCGCACTCATCAACATGGTCGCGGTGCTGGTGATCGCCTGTCCGTGCGCCATGGGCCTCGCCACGCCGACTGCTGTTATGGTCGGGACTGGCAGGGGTGCGGAATTGGGAATCCTGTTCCGCAATAGTGAGGCGCTCGAACGTGCCGGTAAGGTTTCGGTCGTTGTTTTGGATAAGACCGGGACCGTGACGAAGGGCCAGCCAGCAGTGACAGATGTGATTACTGATGGAAAGATAGCTGACGTGGATCTGCTGAAGTTGGCGGCATCGGTGGAGAAGGGCAGCGAGCATCCGCTTGGGGAGGCAATCTGGGCCGAGGCCACCAATAGAGGCCTCGGGTTATCTGAATTGAGCGGGTTCAAGGCCGAGGCCGGGCACGGAGTTGAAGCGGAAGTCGAAGGCCGCAGCGTGGCGGTCGGCAATCTCCGCATGATGAAAGCCCGCAATTTTCCGCTCAACGGATTCGAAAATGATATCGAGCGGCTTCAGTCTGAAGCCAAAACTGCCATGCTTGTGGCGGTGGATGGACAGGTGCGCGGAATTATTGCCGTGGCCGATACCGTCAAGGATGGCTCGAAAGAGGCGATTGCCGACCTGCACCGCATGGGGCTTAAAGTGGCGATGATTACCGGCGATAACCAGAAAACTGCCGAAGCGATTGCGAAGCAGGTTGGGATTGACACTGTGCTGGCCGAAGTGCTGCCGGATGGTAAGTCCACCAAGGTGAAGAAGTTGCAAGAATCCGGTGCGGTGGTGGCAATGGTTGGTGACGGAGTTAACGACGCCCCGGCGCTGGCGCAGGCGGATGTCGGTCTGGCGATTGGCACCGGAACGGATGTGGCGATGGCCGCCGCACCGGTGACGCTCATCAGCGGCGATTTGCATGGCGTGGTGCGGGCGATTTTGCTCTCGCGCGAGACGCTCGGTACTATCAAGCAGAACCTTTTCTGGGCATTTTTCTACAACGTTGTGCTTATCCCTGCCGCCGCCCTTGGTTATCTCAACCCGATGCTGGCCGCCGGAGCAATGGCATTTAGCAGCGTGTTTGTTGTCTCCAATAGCCTGCGGCTGCGAAAATCAAAATTCCAATGAGAGTACGGCGACATGAATCAACTTATCGTTGCTTTTATCACAGGTTTGACCACCGGCGGATTAAGCTGTCTGGCTGTCCAGGGCGGCCTGCTGGCCAGCTCGCTCGAACAGCAGTTGGAACAGCAACTCGACCTGCAGATCGAACAGGAGATAGCGGCGCGGCGGGCCCACCGGTCCGGGAAGAAACGGAGCCGGATCTTGGTGCACCCGCGGCTGGCGCTGCCCATCCTGTTGTTCCTGGCCGCCAAACTCGCCGCGTATACCCTCCTCGGGTTCCTGCTCGGGGCGCTGGGTTCGGTACTCCAGTTGAACGCTATCACGCGCGCCATCCTGCTCATCGCCGTCGGCATCTTCATGGCCGGCAACGCGTTGCGGATGTTCAACGTCCACCCCATCTTCCGCTACTTTGCCGTCGAGCCGCCCAAGTTCATCACACGTTACATCCGCCGGACGGCGAAGAACCGCGAGAGTTTCTTCGCCCCGCTGTTCCTCGGCGCGCTGACGGTCTTCATCCCGTGCGGCGTGACGCAGGCGATGATGGCTGTGGCGGTCGGGACCGGCAGTGCGCTCCAGGGCGCGGTGCTGATGTTTGCCTTCATCCTCGGCACAAGCCCGGTATTTTTTCTGATAGCGTACCTCGCCATGCAGCTGGGCGCTCGGATGGAAAAGTGGTTCATGCGCTTTGTGGCGGTGGTGATCCTGTTGCTGGGACTGGTCTCGGTCAACTCCGGGCTGACGCTGATGGGATCCCCTCTTTCGGTGACGAACATGATCCAGGCCGCGAAAGCGTCCCAGCCGGACCTGGCATCTGCTCCCGTTCCCCAATCAGACGGCGTCACCCTATACTTGAGCGCCGGGAACAGCGGCTACGCGCCGCGCGTCCTGCACGCCCGGGCGGATACTCCGATCACGTTGAACGTGGTGACGAACCGGACATACTCCTGCTCGCAGGCGTTCGTTATCCCCGCACTGGGGGTGGAAAAACTCCTGCCCGATTCTGGGACAGAGACCATTTCCATCCCGGCTCAGACCGCCGGTACGGTAATGCGTTTCTCGTGTTCGATGGGCATGTATACTGGCAAGATCATTTTTGACCAATAGGGGCAGACCCGGAGGCTGATATGGTAAAAAAAACTTATCGCGTGGAAGGGATGCATTGCCCCAACTGTGCCATGAACGTGGAGAGCATCGAGGATGACCTGCCGGGTATCAAGCAGATTTCTGCCAGTTACCAGAAGGGGCAGATGGTGGTGGAATTCGATGAGGCAAAGGTGAGCGAGGCGCAAATACTTGCCACGCTGGAGAAGCGCGGCTATCAGGCTTTCCCGGCGTGATCTGGTAATAGTTATCATGAAACGTCCCCGTTACAGACAGTGGCGGGGACGTTTTATTGTTTTTCAGGAGATGTAATGCAGGGCGAAGAGGTGGTCGTCGTAGACGATTGGGACCATCTATTACCAAATTTCCGGAAGACCCAGGTTGTGGTGAAAAAGCGCGTTTTGCTTTGGGTGTATACTTGCCGCCTGCAAAGGAGACCGCAGCGCATGAAAAAAGGCATCTGGTACGCCCTCGGAGCGTACGTCATCTGGGGGTTGTTCCCGGTCTACTGGAAACTGCTGGCTGGCATCCCGGCCTTGCAGCTTCTGGGTCACCGTATTTTCTGGTCGTTCCTGTTGCTGTTCGGCATCGTCCTGGTCGCGCGGCAGGGAAAGGTCTTCCGGGCCGCACTGAACCGGCGCGTGCTGCTTATCTACTCCGCCGCGGCGGTGCTCATCGCCATCAACTGGCTGACCTACGTGTGGGCGGTGGGAGCGGGATTCATCGTCGAGGCCAGCCTGGGCTACTTCATCAACCCGCTCCTGAGCGTGCTGCTGGGCGTGGTTTTCCTGCGCGAGCGCCTACGCCCGCTCCAGTGGCTCCCCATCGGTCTGGCAGCCGCGGGAGTGCTCTACCTGACCTTCACCTATGGTTCATTGCCCTGGGTGGCCATCACGCTGGCGATCTCTTTTGGCTTCTACGGACTGGTCAAGAAGACCGCACCATTGGGCGCCCTGCACGGCCTGACACTGGAGACCGGCATCCTGTTCCTGCCCGCGCTGGGATTTTTGCTCTGTTCCGAATTCGCCGGGACGGGCGCTTTCCTGCATTCCGCCACGCTCATGAACCTGATGCTGGTCGGCGCGGGGCTGGTGACGGTGGCTCCGCTGCTGATGTTCGCCTCGGCTGTGCAGCGCATCCCGTTGACCATGATCGGCGTCTTGCAATACGTCACCCCGACCATGCAGTTCCTGCTGGGCGTGCTGATTTTTAAAGAGCCGTTTGACCATCACCGTCTCATCGGTTTTGGCGTTGTCTGGGTGGCGCTGATCCTTTTCGGGGTGGAAGGCTTTCTGGCGCAGCGCAGGTCCACGGTCCAGCCCTGAGCCTGTCGAATAGTCCAGGCAGATGCGGATTGAATAAATGCAATTGAAGGGCCTAATTGCTTTTGGCTTCAGCCGGGCGTTTCAGCAAAGCCGAGACAACCATCAGGATGCCCAACGCCAGCACAATTGCCGGACCAATCAGGCGCGTGATCCACAGCGAAGTGACCAGGATGGTGGACATGGCGGCGAAGGCCAGACCGGCGAAACCGCACAGGATGATGCCGGCCACTTTCACGCCCTCGATCTTCTTGAACATGCCGATGAGCAGCAGCGGCAGACCCACTGCGAACGGTTCCACCGTCCACAGCACGGCCCAGGAACTCCACCAGCCGGTGGCGGCGCAGAATTGCAGTACCAGGCCGGTCAGACCGATAATGGATGCCGGGATCATCAGCCAGGGAGCTTTCAGGAAGATTGCCATCAGGACGAAACCGAGCGCCACGCTGATCACTTCCAGCGGCCACAGATAAGCCCAGATGTGCCAGTTGCCGGTGATGCTGGCGATGAAGAGCAGGATACCCGTGGTCAGGGTCGGGATGCCGGGGATGAATAACCCGCTTAAGCCGCGCACCTTCGAGAAAATGAAGGGGGGCAGGCAGAATAACAGCCCGGCGCCTACCACGAAAATCGGCCAGGCGCGGAAACCGAGCAGGAATTCATCGCCGACCGCCCGGATGAGCAGGTTGCCGGACAGGGCCAGCACACCCAGCAGGATCAGGGTCACACCGAAGAGAAGAGAAGTTTTCTTTTGCATATGAACCTCCTTTAGGTTCTTTTTTGAATGCGCCGCGTTGAATAGAACTGGCGGCTTGTGCTTTCAGCGGATGAAAAATGGAGCCTGATGGAAGGATCGTGAATTACTTAGAAAGTATCCCGACTACCAGCGAGACGACGAAGACGATCCCAGACAGACTGAGCAGGATATTTCCGCTGCGGCGGGTCAGCCAGAGTCCGCCTGCGCCGCGGCGATTGAGCAGGAAGGGAGCAATGATGGAACCAGCAACGAGAAGCGGTTCCAGCGGCCAGAGAAAAGTCCAATTTTGCCAATTTCCGCTCAGAGCGAAATACGAAAGCAGAAACCCATTGCCAAGCACGATCCCCCCGGGGATAAGCAGCCAGGGGCTGGGCAGGGATACCATCAGGGCGACCAGCAATACCCCAACCACCACCAGTTCCATGGGCCAGATGTGCCCGAATACGTTCCAGCCGAAGATTCCGCTTACCCAGAGCATAAGCATGTTGGCAATTACAATCCCTGCCACTGAAGAGAGCACTGCGCCTCTTACATTCTGCGGACGTACCTCGGTCAAATCAGCCGGAGGCGTGAAAATGGTTTTGGCTTTGCCGAGAAATTCGCCGGTGCTTGTCTGAGACTGGCCGAGTTTCCTGCCAGCCGTGATATCGGTATCGCCGGAAGCAAAACCGGCGTCCGGGATTTGCTGACGCGCCGGGCCGGAGAACACAGCCACCGCTGCTGGCCGGACCGATGAACTGCCACCTGTCTGCGGGGGCGTGATCGTCTCCGGTATCTGGATCCCGGCTTCCTGCGCAGCGCCCATCAGCGCTTCAGTCATCGCCTCCGCGCTCTGGAAGCGATCATCGGCGCGTTTGGCCAGGGCCTTGAGCGCCACACGCTCGAACGGTTCCGGAATGCTAGGGTCATACATGCGCGGCATCGGCAGGGGATCGTTGATGTGCTTCATCAAAATTGCCAGCGGCGTATCGGCATCAAAGGGGACGGTGCCGGTCAATGCCTCGTAATAGGCAATTCCCAGGGAGTAGATGTCGCTGCGCACATCGCAGTGACCATCCAGGCCCTGTTCGGGGGCCATGTAGCTCAGGGTGCCCATCAACGCACCTGAGACGGTGTACTGCGTCCCGCCGACGATCTGGGCGATGCCGAAATCGGTAAGCACGGCCTGGCCGCGCCTGGTCAGCATGATGTTGGCCGGTTTCAGGTCACGGTGGATGATGCCTTCGCCGTGGGCGTAGGACAGTCCATCCAGCACATCGCTGAAGATGCGTACCGTTTCTCCCAGCGGCAGGCGTTCACCGCGTACCCGCATGGCATTCAAATAGGCCTTGAGCGTATCGCCTTCGAGCAGTTCCATGACCATGTAGTACAGGTCATCCTGCGCGTCGAAGTCGTAGATTTGGACAATATGGGGATGCCGCAAAGCAGCCACTGCGCGCGCTTCCCGTCGGAAGCGCGCCAGGAACTCCACTTCTTCTACCAGGTCGGAGCGCAGGATCTTGATCGCCACGTAACGATCAAGCTGCGGATGGTAGGCTTTATAAACCTGTGCCATCCCACCGCGTCCCAGCGGCTCGAGGATGCGGTATTTGCCGAGGTTTTGTCCTTCCAGATATATGGGAGCCATTTCGTTTTTCTTTGCGTGTTTTGCGTCCATAGGTTTCATCCGATGCAGATGATACCTGAGGCGGATGGAATCAACCTATCAACTGGCTAACATCGGGCTACTGGGTTGCGATGAGGAGATTATCAAATCGGCGGGAATACGTCTGAAATAAGCCTTGCAATGGTTTACAGGGTACTGCGTAAATATTAGAACCCACAGGGTACTGCGAAAATATCCGAACCAAAATCCCGTTATTTCCGAGCCTTTCGATACATAAAAGTCCATAGATTTATGCAAGAAGCAGTAAATCGTCGTTTTCCCTTACTTTTTAGCCACTTCAGATTAGAAATTTAAGCAAGGAGCAGTAGACCATTAACTTCGTTCAGGGCATGCCTTTGCAAGACTTATGCTGCCATCAGTTTGTATCCCAGCCCACGCACGGTGAAAAGCAATTGCGGATTGGCTGGGTCGAGTTCAATGCGCGTCCGCAGGCGGCGGACCAGGTTTTCGATCTGGTAGTCAAATATTCCACCGGCCTCGTATTCCGGCCAGACGGCGTGTCCGATGTCATTTTTCGAGCAGACCTGACAACGGCGTTCGTAGAGATAGGCCAGCAGTAGATATTCCTTGGGTGAGAGGCTGACCGCTTTGCGGTTTACGCGCACCACTCCGGCCGTGGTATCCACTTCCAGGTCGGGGACGGGATTTTCGCGTGTGGTCGTTTCGGGGTCGTGGAAGATAAACGTCACGTCCCCCACCTTGATGCTGTCACCGTCACGCAGGTTCTTCGCCGTGATGATCCGTTCCCCGTTCAGGTAAGTCCCGTTGGTGGAACCTAGATCTTCCACAAACCAGCGGCGTCCCTCCCGGCGGATGCGGGTGTTCTCGCGTGAAATGCTCTTACTGGCGATGACGACATCGCATTCCATGGCGCGTCCGATGGTGGCGGCTTGCGCTGGCAGACGGTGTTCCTGACCATTTGGGTCGGTGAGAAATGGGCCGGCATTATCTAGGGGCATAGCTCTCTCGAGTTCTCTCTTTTCTTGGTAATTATACTCGCGAGGGTTATAATTGCCGCCAATTGCACTTATATTTCTTTTATGAAGGAGATGAAAATGAGCAGGAAAAAACCGGGAGTAATTGGTATTCTAACTGGCGGCGGGGACGTGCCGGGACTGAATCCGGCTATCCGCGCCGTTACTATTCGCGCTTTACGCGAAGGGTACAAGGTGATTGGCCTGCGGCGCGGTTGGGCAGGGGTGACAGAAATCATCCGTGATAAGGATACAGACAACAGCAACAACTACATATTCTTAACCGAAGAAATTGTCTCTCGCGCGGGGCGCACCGGGGGTACCTTCCTGCACACCTCGCGCACGAAACCGAGCAAGATGAATAAAGATGATGTGCCGGTGCACTTGAAGGACAAGTACAATGCCGATGAGAATGACCTGACTCCCGAGGTTTTGAAGAATCTGGATTGGCTGGGTGTTGATTATCTGATCCCGATTGGGGGTGACGATACCCTGAGCTACGCCGTGCGCCTGTATCAGGAGGGCTTGAAAGTCATTGCCATCCCTAAAACGATGGATAACGATGTGCCCGGTACCGATTATTGTATCGGCTTCAGCACCTGTGTCACACGCACAATTGCGCTGACCAACAGCCTGCGCACCATAGCCGGATCGCACGAACGCTTTTTGGTGGTGGAAGTCTTCGGGCGCTATGCTGGTTTTACCGCCATGTTGCCTACGATGGCAGGTGCAGCACACCGCTGTGTGATCCCGGAATATAAGTTCAACATCGAGAAATTGACCGAGTTGATGATCTATGATCGCAACCACAACCCCAGCCGCTACTCTGTGGTGCTGGTCTCGGAGGGCGCAATGTTCGAAGGCGGGGAGATGGTCTTTGCCGACCGATCGACGGACGCCTACGGCCATGCCAAGTTGGGCGGTATTGGCGACCTGGTAGCCAGCCGTATCAAGGAACTTTCCGCGAAACACAACAATGGCAAGGCGATCAACACCATTGACCAGAAACTGGGCTACATGGTGCGCGGCGGCGACCCGGACGCGATTGACTCGGTCGTCCCGATGGCATTCGGCAACCTGGCGCTCGACCTGCTCCTGAAAAGCATCCATGGGCGACTGGTGGTGCTCAAGAATGGCCGCTATGACAATATGCCTCTGGATGTGGTCACCGGCACAAAGAAGGTCGTCAATGTGGATCATTTCTATGATGTTGAGCGCTACCGCCCCAAGTATGAGAATTTTGAAATGAAGCCGCTCTTCATCATGACCAGCGAAGGTTGATTGAAAAAAACTCAAAAGCGCCCCGAAGCGAATTCGGGGCGCTTTTGAGTCAACTGCAGATTCAAGCCGTTCTCATTATTAGAATGATCAGCACGGCTGCGCAGGAAAGGATACAGGTCATTAAGACGATAGTCGTTGCAATAATCACTGCGCTGCCATGATCTTTGCCCTTCTGGGGCATGATTGTCTCGTTCATTTCAGCCTCCTGAAAAGAGAACCGGTTAAGTCACTTAATATACGGCTTATTCCTGTCACGGTTGCGCCTCGGGGCTGGTCGCTTTGCGAGTCAATAAAACCGCGCCACGCGGCGCGGTCTAAAGATAAAGGCCGGGATTGCTCCCTTCGCTCGAATATCAGGCTCTGGCGGCGGCCAGTTCCACCTGGGTGTATTTGAGGCGCTCCAGTACGGCGGTTGCCACGTTGCGCATCAACACGTAGCCAAGCAATTTATCCACCTGCATCAGGGCGCGTACAGCCACCCCGTCAATTTCCACAACCTTGGCGGGGAGGGTCGCCCGGGCGGACGAAATGTAGACATACGGTTCGATGAGCGACGAGACCCCCAGCATCTCGCCCGGGGCAATTGAGCCGACCAGGGCATTGGATATAGCTCCTTCGCCGCCGCCGCTATAGACGAGGTCCACATCGCCATCGAGCAGGAGGATGAGTTTGTTGGCGGGGGTGTTTTCCTTCACTAGGAGGGTCTCTTTGGGATAAGTCTTTTCTTCAGCAATCATGGCAATCGCCTTGAGCTGTTCATCCGTGAGCAGGGCAAAGAAGGGATAACGCCGTAAGAGTTCAACGGAAATCATGTTTCTCTCCTTATTCTGATTGAATCAATTGTAGCACCTGACTTGCTCATTTTAGTGTCCCGAAGGCAGCCTATCTAGCACTACTAAAGTAGTCTCAGGGACCTCTGCTTCTGCCAAAAGTTCTTTACCATTGAAGGTCACAATACCGGATCGGATAGGACGTAGCAGTTTTACGAATTATTTTATGCTGATCCCTGTCTTGCGCTCAATGTTCCGACTGATCGCCAAAGCAGTCAGAACTATGGTGAGATGCGCCTCGATAGCTTCCCGGTTTTGATGGTAGATTGGCCTGGCCCGCATATCCGATTTGGCCATCCGGAATGTGGCTTCGATCTGAAACAACTGGTGGTAATAGGTTATCACTTGATCATCCGGGATATCCAGGTTGGTGACATATCCTTTGATGCCTGCAAGAAGACCGTTAGTGTCCTGAAAACTCGATTTTTGTGCTTGAAAAAGGCGAAAAATGGCAAAAGTGAGCAAGTCAGGTGTTTCTCTCCTTATTCTGATTGAATCAATTGTAGCACAGCCCCCACCGCTTGACGTACAGCCGCTTCGACCGGCGGAGATAGCGTTTCGGAGAAATCGTAGACGTTCTCGGCCTCGATGGCGACGATGAGCACATCCTCGTCGCGGGGCAGGGGGATGTCCATACTGCGGCCCACGTTCAGCGCGTTGTGCAGGGACGTGTCGTGCGCCGAGGCGGAGTGACCGGCCGTCAGGTCCGGGATGTCGCTTAACGCGAATTGGCTGACGGTCCCGATAGGTTTCTCTCCGGTGAAAATGGAATCCACCAGGATGACGCGCTCGCAGCCGGTCAGCCGTTCCATCAGGCTCAGTCCGCCCAGTGAGACGCAATCCACCTCGACCTCGGGCCATGTGGCCGTTTGACGGTCAATTTCCTCCACCACACGCCAGCCGACGCCGTCGTCGCCTAAAATGGGGTTGCCGAGTCCGATAACCAGAGTTTTCATGTCTGAAGGTTAATAAGTTGGAAGGTTGAAGAACTCGAGGCTTTCAGCCTTCCATATAGCAACTTATTCGCAGAACTGTTTCAAGACATTGACCGGGTTGCCTTCCGCGTCACGGATGGTGACTTCCAGCGGCATCTGGCCGGGCAGGGAGTGGGTGGCACAGCCGAAGCAAGGGTCGTAGGCGCGGAAGGCCATTTCGACCATGTTCAGCAGGCCCTCGTTGACGTTGCCTTTCTTGATGAGGCTGTCGGCCGCCTTCTTGATGGACATGGTGATGGGGGCGTAGTTGTTGGTTGTGCCAACAATCAGGTTGACCTTGGTCACCACGCCGCGCTCGTCGGTCCAGTAGTGATGGGTGAGCGTGCCGCGCGGGGCCTCGACGATGCCCACGCCCTCGGTGGGGGTGGCCGTCGGGATGGCATGGAAGTCGGGTGAAGTAATTTCCGGATCGGTGGCGAGTTCCACCCAGCGTTCGGCCGCGTAGAGCAGTTCGATGAGACGTGCCCAGTGGATGGCCAGGCGCTGATGCACCGGCTTGCCGCCCAGAGTGTTGTAGAACTTCTCGTATTCGGCCTGGGCGAGGGGAGTCGCCATGCCGTCGGCTGCGTTGAGGCGCGAGAGCGGCGTGGCCATGTAGACGCCGGAATCAGGTCCGTCCACGAAGCCCTTCCAACCGACATTCTTCAGATATGGGAACTTCAGATACGTCCAGGGTTCGACGTGCTCGGCGATGTGGGCAGCGTAATCCTTCGGTTCGTACTTGACGTATTCCTTGCCATCCGGTCCGACCACGCGTACTTTGCCGTCGTAGAAGTTGACCTTGTTTTTCTCGTCCACCAGGCCCATGTAGTAGGTCTTATGGGTGTAGACGTCGCCAACGATAAGGTCCAGGTAAGTCTTGTTGCCCAGGACGATGTCGTTGAAAACTTGCAGGCTGAACTGGGCGAATTCGATGGCCCAGCGGCCCATCATTTCGATTTCCTTGCGCTGTTCTTCGGTGATACCCTTGGTCAGGCCGCCGGGGATGGAGGTGCAAGGGTGTACTTTGCGACCGCCGATGATCTCAACCACGGTGTGGCCGTATTTGCGCATCTGGATGACTTTTCCGCCGATTTCCAACCCAACCTTGTGGATGACGCCCAGGATGTTGCGTTCAGCCACCGGGGCATCCGGGCCCATGATGAAGTCCGGGCCGCCCAGGGCGTAGAAGTGGGTGGTGTGGTCGGTGCAGTAGAAGGCGCTGTAGAGCAGTTCGCGCAGCATCTTGCCGGTACGCGGTACTTCCACGTGATAGACTGCATCGGCGGCCTTGGCAGCGGCCATGTGGTGTGCCTCGGGGCAGACTCCGCAGATGCGGTTGGTCAACAGGGGCATTTCTTCGACCGGGCGTCCGACGCAGAAACGCTCGAAGCCGCGCAGTTCCGGGATCTGGAAGTAGGTGTTGGTGACATTCCCCTGTTCGTTCAGGAAAATCTCGATCTTGCCGTGGCCTTCCAGCCGGGTGATGGGGTCAATTGTGATCCTTTGCATCTTCAATCATCCTTTCTGCGCGGACTTGCTGGAGCGCAACAGGGAGCCAGCCAGGTTGAACCGATAGAACTGCCCGGCCGGGTCTACCAGGCCGTCCAGAATTTTATCAATTTCTTCTGGCTTGTTGCTGTCAATCACCGAGGCGAAGGCGGAGATCAGGCGTGCGCCATAATCCACCACACCTTCGGCGGGACCATAGCAGCCGATGCACTGGGCGCCAACGGTTGGACAGCGGGCGTCGCAACCGGAACGCGTCGCCACGCCGTTGCAGGGGATGCCCTGTTCGAGCAGGCACAGTTCCGGGTCGGTGTGGGTAAACTGGATGCGCCTGAATTCTTTGATGGTCTTGACGTTGCGTGTGCGCTTGCACTCGTCGCAAACAGTGGAATTGCCGGCGCCGATGGTCGTACCCTTGGGTGGTAATTCAGCCTTGCCTTGCAGTACCTGAATGACCAGGTCAATCACCGCCGCGATCTGGTGCGATTCGGGCGGGCAGCCGGGCATGTAGTAATCCACATCCACCACCTGGCCTAAGGTTTTCAGCACCGGGTTGAGGGTCGGGATGGTAATGATGCCTTCGGGCATGGCATAACTGCTCTGCGGGCGAATGTTCTCCGGGTTGTCGGTGGTAATGGTCGAAAAAGCGGTATCCACCAACTCCGTGATGGAGCTGAAATTGGCGAGTCCGGGGATGCAGCCCTCGCAGGCGCACGAGCCGAAGGCCACCAGGATCTTGGATTTCTTGCGCAGCAAGTGGGCGATGTGCTCGTTCTCGTCGTTGCGGATTCCGCCGTTGAAGAGGGTCAGCAAAATCGAGCCGTCCTCCATGGCCTCCACATCCTTGTACTTGGCGTCCATGGCGACCGGCCAGAAGACGACATCGAAGTTGGCATCCACGTCCAGGATTTTCTCGTGGATATTCAAGACGGCAATCTCACAGCCGCCGCAAGAGGCCGCCCAGTACATTGCGAATTTTGGCTTGCTCATGCGTGCACCTCCTCCATGATGGGTGTACTGACTTGCTCCCCTGGTTGTGACCAGTTGAGCGGACCAAGGGCGCGCACTTCCTCGACAAACTTGTTGATCTCGGCCGCGAAGAAGGCACCTTCTGCCGCGCTGGCCCACATCAATTTCAGGCGTCCGGGTTCGATGCCCATCTGGACCAGCACGCGCTTCAGCAAATGGAAGCGGCGCAGGGCTTTATAGTTTTGTTCAACGTAGTGACAGTCACCCGGGTGGCAGCCCGAGATCATCACCGCGTCGGCTCCGCCAACAAAAGCCTTGAGCACGAAGGTCGGATCCAGACGCCCGGAACACATCAGCCGGATCAGGCGGATGTTGGGTGCGTACTTCATGCGGGCGGTGCCAGCCATATCGGCAGCGCGGTAACTGCACCAGTTACAAGTGAAGCCGATAATTACGGGTTCGAAGGGTTTGGTTTCTTCGGTCATGTCTCACTCTCCTCAATTATCTACAGGTACCGCTGCGTGCGAGATGTTCAGCAAGAGCAGGCCGTCAATCTGCGACAGGATTTGCTCATTACTGAAGCCTGTGCCGCTGATGGCGCCCGCCGGGCAGGCCGCCACGCAGGTACCGCAACCCTGGCACAATGCCGGATTGACCTCCGACACCTTTGTCTCCTCGTGGAAGAGAATGGCGTTGAAGGGGCACAGGTCATTGCAGATGCGGCAGCCGGAGCAATGCTCTTCGTTCACGGTGGCGCGGATGGGTTCGAGGGAGATCTCTTTTTGTTGGATCTTACCCAACACCCGGGCGGCCGCGGCCGCACCCTGCACCACGCTGGCGGGGATATCCTTCGGGCCTTGTGCGCAGCCGGCGATATAAATGCCATCGGTCATGGTCGCGACCGGGTCAAGTTTGGGATGTCTTTCAATGTACCAGTCATCGGCGCTGCAGGAGATGCCGAACAATTTAGCGACATCTTTGGAGTCGTGACGTGCTTGCATCCCGGATGAGAGAATGACCATGTCTACGGGGATACGTCGTTGTTTGCTAATGAGCGTATCCTCTACCTGGATGATCAATTTTCCTTCTTCCTCGGGTACTCTGGCCACATTGGTTACTTCGGCTACCTTGCCGCGCACGAAACGCGTCCCCTCCTCAAGCAAGCGCTGGTAGAACTCTTCGTAGCCCTTGCTCGGGGTGCGAATATCAATATAGAAATTGTATACTTCTGCGCCGGTGCGTTCGCGTACCAGGTGGGCGAACTTCAGGCTTTGCATACAACAAATGGCTGAACAATAGGCATTGTAGTTCTTATCGCGCGAGCCTACGCAGTGAACAATCCCCACCGTCTTGGGAGCGGTCTTGCCATCGCGCAGGACAATGTTGCCGCCTGTCGGACCGGCTGCGTTGCAAATGCGCTCGAACTCCAGGTTGGTAAAGACATTTGCTAACTTACCGTAGCCATATTGAGGGATACGCCGGGCATCGAACAAGTCGTAACCAGTGGCCAGGATGATGTTGCCAACTTCTACGGTAATCTCCTCAGCTTTCTGGTTGAAGTCAATCGCATTGGTCGGGCAGAATTTCTCACAGGCTTTGCAGGTACCCTTTAGGTAATACGTGCAATTTACATCGTCAATGACCGGGTACTTGGGCACAGCTTGCGGGAAAGGCACATACACGGCTTTGCGGTTGCCCATGCCAGCCTCGAAAACATTATCAACGACCTTCTTCGGACATTTTTCCCAGCAAATTCCGCAGCCGTTGCAGTCTTCCGTCTTGATGTAGCGAGGTTTCTTCTTGATAGTAACGGCGAAATTGCCAACGTAGCCGTCCACTTTCTGGACCTCGGACCAGGTCAGCAAAGTGATGTTGGGGTGATTGCCGACATCCACCATTTTGGGTGTCAGGATGCAAGCCGAGCAGTCCAGGGTGGGGAAGGTCTTGTCGAACTGGGCCATGTGCCCACCGATGGACGGTTCGCGTTCCACCAGATAGACACGAAATCCAGCGTCAGCGATTTCGAGGGCGGCCTGGATACCGGCGATACCGCCACCGACAACCAATGTGGCAGGGTGGATGGGCACGCGCAAGGGTTCGAGCGCTTCGTGATGGATCACGCGGGCTACACCGCCGGAGGTGATGGCTTTGGCTTTTGCCGTGGCAGCGGCTTTATCGGTGTGCACCCAGGAGTCCTGCTCGCGGATGGAGACCAGTTCGCACAGATAAGGATTCAGGTCTGCGCCTTTGCAGGCATTGCGAAAGGTTTTTTCGTGCAGGTGCGGAGAGCAGGCTGCCACGACGACACGGGTCAGTTTCTGCTCTTTGATGTCCTTCTGGATCAGTTCCTGACCCAGGCTGGAACACATGAACTTGTAGTCGCGGGAGATAACAACACCTTTGTCTGCAAGTTTCTCTCCAGCCCATTTGCTGACGTCGGCAACGTCAACAATGCCGGCAATGTTTGTGCCGCAGTGACAGACGTATACGCCAATTCTTTCACTCATAGGTTTCTCTCCTGTTTCGTATTCTGAGCAAAGGCAAGCATTGATGCACCGGAAACTTGTTCTTTCCCAATCCCCAGGTGACCGGGAACGATCCCCAAGGCCAATCCCATAAGTTGCGTAAAGTACATCACAGGGATTGAGTAATGTGTGCCGAACTCTCGGTTGACCTGAACTTGATATACTTCCAGATTGACATTGCACATCGGGCAGGTGGTAGCAATCACGTCGGCATTGTGGTTAACGGCATCCTGTAAGAGTATGCGTACCATGTCCAGGGCGGCCTTCCGGTTTGTGACGATTAGGGAGCCGCCGCAGCAACGGGTTTTGGATGCATATTCTATCGGTTCCGCCCCAATCGTTGACAACAGGCCTTCGAAGTATTGAGGATTCTCAACGTCTTCGTGGTCCTTCCGGGGTCGCAGGATTTGACATCCGTAATAGGGGGCGACGCGGAGACCCTTCAGTGGATTCGAAACTTTGTTTTTAATCTCCTCCAATCCCACATCGTTGATAAAAACTTCGATGAGGTGCCGCACCTTTGATGTGCCATAGACATGCAAGTTATCTGCTTCCAGGGCGTAGTTGATATGTTCAGCCAGGTCGGCATCTTTTTGGAGGTAGGAATTGGTAAAGTACGCGTTTTTATAGCACGCGCTGCAAGGGGCGACGAAGTCGAGGCCTGTTTTTTCGGCCTTGGCCAGGTTCCGAGCCGTTAGCGTGTATGCCAGCAATTCGTCTACTGGGAAGTAGGCGGTCGCACCACAGCAGTTCCAGTCCTCGATTTCCTTGAGCTCCACTCCCAGCGCACCTGAGACTTCCATCGCGGAGATATGGTAGCTCTTCCCTAAACTTTCGAGAGAGCAACCAGGGTAATATGCGTATTGCTTCATGATGGCTCTCCTATCGGGATGATTCTCCTCACCATCTGCTGGAACTTTTTAAGCCCCTTGATCTTCTTCGGAAGCAAGGGCATCTTCCCCTTTAGTACCAGACCGGTGGCGATTAGACCTTCCTGAATGATGTCTCGAGCGCTAAACTTGGGGAGGTAGGTAGCTGCCAGTAAGGGCTCAAAGGATCTCCCGGAGTTCACGATCATCTTCACGAAGGCTTCAGAGAAGTCGGGGCCAATCAAGCCATCCTGGAATTGACCTTTCCACATGGAGTAGCGCTTCAGTGCATACATCATATCGGCAACGTCTATTTCAGCCGGGCATCTGACTGTGCAGTGGAAACAAGATGCACAGGTCCAGTAAGTATTGCTGGCCAGTACTTCTTCCTTGAGGTCAGCCCGGATCATTCCGATGATCTGACGGGGTGTATGATCCATGAATTCAACCGCTGGACAGGTACCGGAGCAAGTTCCGCACTGCAAGCAGTTTGTGATTGGCTCCCCATGTGAAGCGTACATGAGGTTGCCTACTTCATAACTGAAAGAAAGTTCATCTACCATTCAATTACCTCCTTCCTCATAAGATTCACGACTTTTTCTCTTCTGCCAATTTCAGCAAGGAACTCACTTTTTCCAATAGAAGCTTGGGTTCTACCGGTTTCTCAAGCAATTCGTCATTCTCGACGAAATGGGGATGAACAGACTGACCCGGGAAGAGAAAAGCGATTTGTTCTCTGATGCCGGTAATGATTAAAACCGGCAATTCTCTCAGTTTGGGATCCTTTCTTATCTTCCGTGCCAATGCGACCCCTTCTGCGCCTCGTCCCATCATGATGTCAAGCAGGAGCAGGTCATAGCGATTGGTTTGCAAAGCCTTGAATCCATCCTTCGGGTTGTAGGCCACATCCACGCTATAGTTAGCGGTCTCAAGGACGGATTTAATCCCAGCCACGTAGTCGGGATCATCATCAATGATTATGAGCTTTTTTTGTGTATTCATCTTACATCTCCTTAGATAATGATTTGGCCAAGTAATTGATAGCGAAATCGCATTAAGTGTTTTTTAACGTTGGAAGGCGAATTGCAAATGTAGCACCTTTGCCCAATTCGCTTTCTACTGAAACAGAGCCATTATGCGCCTCGATAATGCGCCGGGTGATGGCTAATCCCAACCCGCTGCTTTTTTCGATCTTCTGGCCGTCCTTGCCAGTGTAGAAATCATTGAAAATGTATGGAAGGTCTTCTTTCGATATACCAATACCGGTATCTGCGACAGAGATTACGATATTGTTTTCGATTTCTTCGGCCTTTAATATGATTTGGCTTCCTGTTCGGGAATATTTGATGGCATTACCCAGAATATTCACTACTGTTTCAACCAGAGTCCCCTCGTCTCCATTGACAAGAGGTAATGGTTCTTTAACCGAAGAGATTATTTCAACATCTTTGCGGGTCGCATGAGTTAAAACGCTCTCTGTTGCTTTGGATATTATTGTGGATATGGATGTTGGTTTAAAGTTTTCTCGAATCTTCATCACATCAACCGACAGCACTCGCAGCCAGGTGAGGATGAGATTGATAAGATCACTGATGTTGGTCTGCATTCGCCCAAACCGGGTTTTTTGATCTTCGGTGAGTTGATTTGATAATTCACTTACTAATACAAATAGATTTTGTTGTACTGCACCCAGAGGAGCCTTGAGCTCATGGGAGACTATGGCAGCAAATTGCTCCCTTAGCATTTCCTTTTCTCTTTTGAGCTGAATAGTTTCTAGAATTAACCCTCTTTTGTCCAGACCTCTCTGGGTGATTAACCGAAATTCGTCAGGTGTGAAAGGCTTTGGCAGAAAATCGTATGCGCCATTTTTCATTGCTTCCACGGCCGAGCTTACTGTTGCAAAGCCAGTAATAACGATGACCACAATCGTCGGATCGGTATCGCGAATCTTTTCAATTACTTCCATTCCTGAAATACCTGGCATCTTGAGGTCAACATAAATAAGATCCGGTTGGAATTCCTTTACCAGATCCAGGCCAAGGGAGCCATTCGTCGCGGTTGCGATCTTGTATGCGCCGCTTTTTAAAATGCGCGTGCAAGAATCCAGAACAACTTCCTCGTCATCAATGATTAGAATTCTAGACTGATTGTTCATCTTTTGTGCTTTCTTCTTCAGCGGTTATAGGTAATCTCACAATAAATGTCGTTCCTTTGCCAACTTCACTCTCAACCGAGATGGTTCCGTTATGTTCTTTGATAATCCCGAAACTAATAGCCAGACCTAATCCAACGCCGTGGCCGGTATCCTTGGTCGTAAAGAAGGGGTCAAAAATTCTTTCCAAATTCTCTTTCGCGATGCCATGACCTGTGTCAGTAAATTCCACTTCGATGCAGTGGTCAACCGGGTCGAATCTGGTCGCCAAATTCAGCTTTCCATTGCCATCCATCGCATCTGCCGCATTGACGATCATATTAATAAACACGCGCTCTATTTGTGATGGGTCGATGATCGTCAAGGGTAGTTTCTCGTCCAGATTGGATGTGATCTGCACATTATGAAACAAAGCCTGCTTTTCCAGGAGGGAAACACATTCTTTCATAACGTTAGTAATATCACATAACGTTTTATCGGGTTTCCTCTGCCGTGAAAAATCTAACAAGCCTCGAATGATGTCTCTGCTTCGGTTGGCCTGGATGACAATCTTTTCGAGGGAGTCCCTGGCCGGGTCATCGTGGGGCAATTCCTCTAAAAGCAGGTGGGAATAAGTGACGATTCCCTGGAGTGGATTGTTCAATTCGTGGGCTACGTTAGCAGATAATTGTCCAATGAGAGCAAGCCTTTCTGACTCCATGATTTTGCTTTTCGTAAACTCTTTTAATTTTTCATCCCGTTCTTTCAAGGCAGAAGCCATTGTGTTAAAGGTTTCTGCCAGTTCTCCTAACTCATCATTGGAATTGATCTCTACTCTTGTCTCCAGGTTGCCGCGGGCTACCTCTCCGGACGCAGACACGAGTTTATTGATGGCCAGCGAGATACTTCTGGAAATGTAATAAGACAGCACCATGGAAACAAGCGCACCCACGAGGGTGATTGCCAGGAAGGCAAAGACAGTTTGCTGCTTGATATCAACGTATTTTTGCTCGAGTATGCCAACGTACAGGATCCCGATTATTTGGTGATTTATACTTTTGATAGGCTCGTAGGCTGTGATGTACCAGTTGTTGACAACATAGGCTCGCCCAACATAGGGTTTTCCATCGACGACAACTTGGTTGTATACCTCTTCTGAAACACGTGTCCCAATCGCCCTGGAGCCATCTCCATTCTTGACGTTTGTCGAAATTCTTAGGTCATCTTGAAAAATCGTTGCGGTTCCGATATCTTGGGCCTTATATTGCAGATCCTGAAAAACGGTTCGTTTGATTTCGTCAACAATCTCATAATTCCTGTTCAGCAAAATGCCGCTGTATAAGATTCCAATCAGATTATTCTGATAGTCGAAGATCGGAGCAGCTGCTCCCAACATCATGCCAGACGTTTCCTCGGTCTCGCTTCTTACTCTTGCCATCGGAGTATCGATAAAAGTGAAGTGCGCCTGTTCAACCAGGAGTTGCGATTCCAATACTAAATCTTCGATGGGCACAATTATTGTGCCAGCAACAGGGACGTTTCTATCTATTGCCTCCGCAACGAGCTCGTTATGATATTGGCTGTCTCCGGAGAGGTTTATATTGTTAGCTCGTAAAAGAACATTACCCAATGGATCTGTGATTGTTAATAAATCTAAACCTTCACTAACTTTTACTCGCACCAGTTCCTCGGCGAACCTTCCGATATCACCGGATATTAATGCGTCTTTTATATAAAACCTGTCAGCTGTTAGTCGGACCACATCGTTAAGGTGGTTTAACTTGCTTAGATAAATTTCTCGCGCCGAGTTAAGATCACGCCCGACCTTCTCTTGAGCTTCTGCCACAATGCGGTTGCCTATTATTTGGACGCCTACAATCGTGAAGAGCAGATTCGTCACAACGATGATGAGTAGAAAGCTTAGGATGAGCCTGATCGCGATCGGTATCCGAAAACTTCCCTTATGGGTTGAACCAACTCCGCGCGAGCGATGCTTATCGTAGTCTCTTAAACGTTTTTTCATGATCTAATTTCTGTCACCGACATACCGGAAGTGCCCAGGCGCCTGAAATTAATTCCGCGCCTTGCCTCTATGCAATATCTTTATAACGCCGCATGGACCAGTTCGATCAGATCTTTGACCTCAACAAGTTGCTCGTTGCCGGTGGTTTTCACGGCGTCACGGAACATGGTGACATCCTTGGGGCAGGCAACCACAAAAATTGGCACTTTGCCTAGTTTTACCGCCTCGCGAATACGGGATTCGCTGGGCCGTTCCTGGATTTCACCTTCTGCCATCCAGATGCGTCCACCGCCCGCACCGCAGCAGAAAGAACCATCATTGTGACGCGGCATCTCGACCAATTCGCAGCCGGTCGCCTCGATCACCCGCCGTGGCGCATCGTAAACACCATTGTAACGACCCAGGTAGCATGGGTCGTGGTAGGTGACTTTGTAGCCCAGTTTTTTGCTGAACTTTAGTTTCCCGGTGATGATCAACTGATCGAGCAATTCGGCATAGTGCAATACCGGGCGGCGTTCGTCTCCGTTCGCCGGGTATTCGTTTTTGAGCGTGTTGTAAGTGTGCGGGTCGGTGGTAACGATCGCCTGGTAAGTGCATTTGCTCAGCGCCATGGAGTTCTTCTCCATCAGCATCTCGAACAAGCCTTCTTCCCCAACGCGTCGTACATCGTTGCCGGCATTCCGCTCGGCATCGTAGAGAATGCCAAAATCCAGACCAGCTTTACGGAACACTTCTGCCGTTTTGACTGTAATATCTGTTAGCGTTGGGCTGTACGAGGCATAATCGCCGACGAACCACAGATATTCCACCGGCTCGCGACGGGCATCTTTGATGGGAGGCTGGATCGGCTGAGTCCAGCGGGCGCGCATCCGCTCAGACTGGCCAAACGAGTTACCGTAGCGGCCGAGGTTCTCCAGCGTGCCCTGGAGTTCGGTGTCCATCCGCCCCTCTATGACCAGATAACGGCGCAAATCTACAATGGCATCCACGTGCTCGATCAGCACCGGGCATTCGCAGACGCACGCGCCGCAGGTGGTGCAAGACCATAGCACATCGTCGGATATTTTCTCACCAGCCAGGAATGGCGCTTTCGTATCTTTGTTGAGCAGCACCCGCCCATCCTGGCGCAGCGCAGCACGCACGCCCAGGATTACCTGCTTGGGGGAGAGCGGCTTCCCGGCGGCGAATGCCGGACAGGCGTCCTGGCAGCGCCCGCACTCGGTACAGGCGTCGCCGTCAAGCAACTGTTTCCAGGTCAGGTCCCGCAGTGTGCTGGCGTAGATGGGTTCGCCTTTCGCTGTTTGCGGGATGGGGGCAAGTTGCCCCGTAGGCCGGTCAAGTTTCGAGAAGAATACATTCAGCGGGCCGGTCAGGATGTGGAGCAATGTGCCAACTGGCAGTGTGGCGAGGGTCAACGTGACAAGCAGCAAATGGAAGATCCAGATTCCCAGATGCCAGTTCATGAGTGGCGCAGCCGAAGCGCCGGTGGCAATCCATGCCTGCGCCAGCAACCAGCCCAGCGGCGACCATAATTCCCAGGCGGGTTTTTCGACTGCCAGGCGCAGCGACTCGGTGAACCATCCACCCAGCACGATCAGCGTAATCAGCGCCAGTGACCAGGTAAACCCCGGCTCCAGTGTCAACCGGCGCGGGCGTTGGATGAAGCGGCGGTAAGCTGCCATCCCCGCACCAATTAGAAACAAGAGGGTGAATGTGTCCAGGACGAACTTGTAAACCAGGTAAGCGTTACCCTGAAGGATCTTGAGGAAATGAGAGTCAATCGTTGCCAGTGCCGTACCCAGGAAGAAGGTGAAGAAACCCCAGGCCAGACCAATGTGCATAATGCCCGGATACTTCTGGCGCAGCACCTTAACTTGAACGATGGCGTACTTGATCAGACGCCATAACCGGATGTGGATGCGATCCCAGCGGACCTCGGGTCTGCCCACCCGCCACCATAGTCTGGCACGCTGGAAGAAGCGGACGAGTAGGATGATGCTGCCTAACGCCATCAGAAAATAAACATAGATGGCTGGCGAGCCCCAGGTGAACGGAATGCCCCAAAAGTCAATTCGCTCTGGCATATAATGTGCTCCTCATCCCTTCCTTATTTGGACTAACTAGCTGCCTTTGGCTGCTTTGACTTGTGCGGTCAGTACTTCGACCAGATCGAAGAGATCAATCTCCGCGCCGTATTTGGCTATATTGAAGATAGGCGCGGTGGGGTCGGTGTTGATGGCGATAATCGTATCGCTATCAGTAATAGCCTCGGCGTGCTCCGGAGCGCCGCTGATGCCTAATGCCAGGTAAATTTTGGGCTTGACGTGCTTGCCCGATTTACCCACCAGGCGGGAGGTTGCCAGCCAGCCCTGGTCTATGACTGGGCGCGAGCCTGATACAGCGCCGCCCAGCGCTTGCGCTAATTCCTCAGCCAATACGATGTTATCCTGGTTTTGGATGCCGCGACCAACCGAGACCAGGATCGGTTCTTTGGCAATATCCACGTCGCCAGATTCCGGCTCGATGTAACTGGCCAGGGTGACTCGTAGAGACTCCAATGCCGGTACCTCGACCTGGGTTACGGCAGGCGACTGCGTACTCTGCCCCTGTTCGGCTTTATATCCGCCGGGGACCATTGTGACCAGTGCGGTCGGGCCGGGCAAGTCTCCCTCGGCCATGATTTTACCGCCGCAGATTTGGCTGACAAATTTGCCGTCCGCGCTAAAACTGCAGCAGGAACTCACCATTGGTAATCCCAATTTAATGGAGAGTGTACTGGCGAGGTCCGTGCCGATGGAGGTACTGCCGAACAATACCGCCCGCGGCTGATCCTTGCGAATCAGGTCAGTTAAAACTTTTTGATAAGCATCTGACGTGAAATCGGCCAGCGCCGGGTGATCAAGGGAGAGAACTTTGTCGGCAGCCAGGCACTGTCCTGAGCCTGCCGAAGGATTTCCGGCCAATCCTTGCGCCTTGTGACCAAGTAGAACAGCGACAACATTTCCGCCCAATCCTTTCGCCAGCTCGCGTGCACCCGCTAACATCACAAAGGAAATTTCCGCCACTTGCCCGCGCAGGTGCTCGATGACTACATAAATATCCTGATTCATGATGTTTCTCCTCTTAAAGCACGCCCAGTTCTTTGAAAATGCCCACCAGTTTGGTGGCAACTTCGTCAGGGCTGCCGGTGAGCATCGTGGCCCGTTGACCGGCCTCAGCCTGGAACATGCGACCAATGGTCGGCCCGCCAGCCATGTCCAGATCGGTCACTGTCCGTTCCTCGATGGTGGAGGTCTTCATCATTTGGCGTACTTTGCTGACGGCCACATAGCGCGGCGGTTGTTCCGCGGCCTGGATGCCCAATACGGCTGGCAGCGTTACATCCATCTCGGCAATTAATCCACCGGGATATTCTTTACGGACCTTGGATTTCCCCTCGCTGAGCGAGACACCCGATATATAGCCAACGTATGGCATTTCCAGACACCCGGCCAGCAGGGGGCCTACCGAGCCGTCCAGGTCATTGTTGGCCTGTACGCCGGTGAGCACCAGGTCTGGTTGAAGGTCCTTGACAACAGCTGTGAAAGCGCGCGCCAGGGCATGGTTATTTACTCCGGCAAAATTCCCCTTGATCTTGATCAGCCGGTCAGCGCCTTTGGCGGCTGCGGTGAAGAGTACATCATCTATACCCTCTATATCCGGAGCTACAACCATCACAGCTCCTCCGCCGCGCTCTTTGAGCAGGATACCTTGCTCGATGGCGTGATCGTCAAATTCGTTGATGATCAGACGCAGCCAGGCCGTATCCAGTGCAACACCACTGATATCGATGGTGAGTTCTTCAACCAGATCGGGGACAAGTTTAACCAGAATTACGATATTCATTTTTCGCCTCTCTAATTGCCCATCGCCTCGACTAATAGTTCGGCGATGTCTCTCACTTTAAGCTGCCCAGCTCCCTGGACAGTCTTGGCAGCGTCTTCAAAACGCGGCGATTCGTAAGGGCAGGCTACAGCCAAAATCTCTGCACCGGCAGCAAGCGCTTCGCTTACGCGCCACTCAGACAGACGGACGTGCGCTTTTTCCCATTGGAAACCATCCAGCCACATCCCGCCACCACCGCCGCCGCAACACAGGCTGTTCATGTGGTTGTGCGACATTTCCACCAGTTCCAGACCGGGAATGGTTTGCAGTAATGCGCGTGGTTGGTCATAGATCCCGTTGGCGCGGCCCAGGTAGCATGGATCGTGATAGGCCACTTTGGCTTTCACTTCATGCTTCAGCAATGGTTTGAGCTGATCAAGCCGGTCGGCCAGGAATTCGGTATAGTGCCGGATCGGATAAGAGATATCCAACCCGGGGTATTCGTTTTTGATGGCATTGTAGGCATGCGGATCGGTTGTAATGATTTCTTTGAATTCGTACTTGCTGAATGCCATCCCATTCTTCTCGGCCAGCATTTCGAACAGTCCGCGTTCCCCGGCCAATCGCTGCGAGTCGCCGTCACTGGATTCCTCAGGACCGAGGATGCCGAAATCTACCCCTAGGGCGTTGAGCACTTTAGTCAATGCCTTCGTTATTAATTGAACACGCGGGTGATAGGAAGGATAATCGCCCACAAACCACAATACCTCTACCTCTTTTCTGACTTTCCCCAATATTTTGACCTCCGGGACGATCCCTGTGGCCCAGTCTGCTCGCTTGCGGGGCGATTCACCAAGCGGATTGCCGTAGCGTTGGGAGTTCTCTAATGCGCTTTGAAGTTCGGCGGGAACATTGCCGGCCAGGATTAATTCTTCTTTTGTACGAGCCATCAGGCCGGGTGTCAACGGGATTTGGGCCGGGCAAACTGCGGTACAGGCATAACAGGAAACGCACATCCAGACGGTATCGGTGTCCAGTACTTTCTCAAACCGATCTGCGCGCAAGTGGGCGATCATCCTGCTCGGTGGATGGATCATGAGATAGCCGAAGGGGCAAATGCCGCTGCAATCGCCGCACTGCAAACAGAGTCTCAGCCTTTCGCCGTTCGGCGTGGCCTCAAGGACTTGGTCGTAAAACGAATGCTCTACTGCTCCATTGGCGGTCATGGATCACCTCTCTCCAAGTCTGGGAAGAGCTGCTATTCGGTTGTTAGAAATCATGGGTACGCTCCACCTCGTTACTAGAATATTAGCCGCGGAAGGAATGCCTGCTAAGGCTTGAGTCTCCCATTAGTATGTTTTCTTTAGGGGTAAATCACCAGTGGGGGAAGTCATTCGTTCGTGTGACGAAACTCACAATCAAATTAAACAGATATCGCCAATCATATTCGAGTATAATCTGCCCGAATTCTGACAAGGAGTGTACGAAATGAACTTTGCAATGTGGAAGAAAGCTTTAACAGTAATACCAAACGTTTCCAAAGAAGAATGGGACAAACTGGATATTATCGCCAAATGGCTCATCAGCACGCGCGCGGCGGTGCTGGTGATGACCTTTCTCTCAGCGGTGCTTGCCGGACTTTTTGCCTGGCACGACGGCTTCACGGTGAATCTGTTCTCGTGGTTCATCCTGGCCCTTGGATTGGTCCTGGCGCACGCCTCCAATAACATCTTCAACGACTACACCGACTATACCCGCGGCGTGGATAAAGATAATTACTATCGCACGATGTACGGTCCCCAACCGGTGGCTGACGGTCTGCTGACCAAGCGCCAGCACCTGACCTACTTCGCCATTACCGGCCTGTTGGCGCTGGCATGCGGTATTTTCCTGGTGTTTAACAGCGGCGGTGGCCTCACTTGGTTGCTGCTCGCGCTGGGCGCTTTCTTTGTCCTGTTCTACACATGGCCGTTGAAATATATTGCCATGGGTGAGATCGCCGTGCTGATTGTCTGGGGGCCTCTGATGGTTGGCGGTGGATACTATGTGCTGACTCATGTCTGGTCGTGGAATGTAATTTGGGCCAGTTTGCCTTATGTGCTGGGCGTGACCACGGTCATCTTCGGCAAGCATATTGACAAACTGCTGATTGACAAAGCCAAGAAGATTTTCACTCTACCGGTGCTTATTGGTGAGAAGACCGCCCGTTATGCTGTTTTGGCGATGATGGCGCTGCCATACTTGCTGGTGGTAGTGCTCATTATCACCCATTATTTCACGCCAGTGCTCCTGCTGGTTTTTGTGGCGGTTCCCACCTTCCTGAAAATGGTTCCGCAGTTCCTGAAACCCAAACCAGAGACACGCCCCGAAGGCTTTCCCGACAGGCAGGGCGGCTGGCCGCTCTACTTCGCTCCGCAGGCGTTTGTAAATACCCGCGCCTTCGGGACCTGGTTCATGTTGGGAATGATCCTGGATGTAATTATCCGGGTGGTGTTCCCCCATTTTTGGGCGATATAACCGCCGCGTTTCGGCGCAGGCAGTTTAGAGTTTGAAAAAACCGGCTTCCAATGCGCATCTGATTGCTCAGGCTTTGGGAGCCGGTTATCAAAATTGTGAGGTTGGTACCAAGGGCTGATGCGTTTATTTAAGATTGGTGTATAATGTTAAAAATCGTTACCGGTCCATCTGACTCATAAATCATGAATGACGCCACACTTCTGCTCATTGAGGGCAGGCACGGAGACAATCCCGCCTTCACTCCCGCCCTGCGGAAAAAAGGCTTCGTTGTTGAACTGGTTTCCAGTGGCAGCGAGGCGTTAGCGCGTCTCGCAGACGGTTTTGCTCCAGAACTTTTTGTGGTCAATGCAGCCACCCTGCGGACCAGCGGAAAACGTATTTGCCAGTCGCTGCGAGAGAAAGCTGCCGGTCTCCCCATCCTCCTCATCCTCGATGAGGATCGTGATGTGGAAAAAATGGACGCAGACGCCATCCTTTCACTTCCCTTCACCGCCCAAAAATTGGTCAACCGCATCCGCCGTCTACTCCCCGGCGATGGTAAAGACAGCATCCATGCTGGACCGATCCGCCTGGATATCGAAAAGCGCATGGTCCGCTGCTCGGGGAAACAGGCCCGCTTGACGCCGCGTTTGGTACATTTGCT
>Ga0265292_1001049_pt1 | contig 27607 bp, 18 predicted proteins | sample Munlanlewell296A_FD_189080 | JGI IMG/M metagenome (GOLD analysis project Ga0265292, IMG submission 189080) | Leachate microbial communities from a municipal landfill in Southern Ontario, Canada - Leachate well 296A | ecosystem: Engineered > Solid waste > Landfill > Unclassified | place: Canada... | reverse complement strand
ACCGGTGGAACTACGGCTGGCGAAAAAAGTGGGCGGGCTGGCCCTCGGCATCGCCAGCGACGAGGTCCGACGCTACGGGATAAATTATTCCAAACGCACGCGGTTGATCAAGGCCGGCGCGGACATCGTTATTCCGGATTATTCCCAGCAAGGCTCTTTGTTGTTCTTTCTTTTTCCGAAAAGCTGACATTATGAGTAAGGAGAATTAGGCCGATGAATAATTGCATTAAAATTATGAAGGATGTATAATGGTTGTTCTTTTAACGGATCGGTGATAAATGTCTCATCGCAATGAAAGAATGACGAGTAAACAAAGGGTTCTGGCAGCCCTGCGACATGAAGAACCGGATCGGGTACCCCGGAACCTCTGGTATGCCCCGGCGGTCCAGCAAAAACTGGCGGAGGTTTATGGTAAGACCGGGCCGGAACTCCTGATCGCGGTCGGCAACGATATCCTGGAGACTTGGCTGTCGATCAATGGGTCGATGGCTCGATCGGTCCCCTGTGGCGAGAGCTTCATAGACGAATGGGGAATTACCTGGACGCGTGAGGGCGATTATAATATGGTGACCCGCCACCCGCTGGCAGATGCGGACCTTAAATCTGTGGAGCAATATCCCCTACCGGCAGTCGAGGCTGAATCCCGCTACACGTATTTTAAAAATTTAATCGATCATTATGGTCAAACCCATTTTATCGGGGCTGATGTCTCCGGCAGCATTTTCGAGCCTTGCTATCACTTGCGGGGGATGGAAAACCTTCTGATGGATATGGCACTAGACTCAAAAATGGCCGAGGCCCTGATGGACCGCGTAGCGGCGTTTACACTGCAGGTGGCCCTGAAGGCCGTCGAGCTGGGGGCGGATTGGATCTGGTTGGGCGATGATTTAGGAACACAGCAGAACATGTTGATATCTCCAGATGCTTGGCGACGGTTCCTGAAGCCTCGGATGCGGAATATCATCGCCGGGATCAAAAAGACAAGGCCGGAGATATTCATTGCCTACCATTCCTGCGGGTCGATCGAGCCGATCATCGGGGATCTGGTGGAGATCGGGGTCCAACTTCTAAATCCTATTCAACCGCTGGCACGGGGCATGGACGCCGGCCGGATCAAGCGGATGTATGGTGACCGGCTGACCTTGATGTGCGGGATTGACACGCAGGGGTTTCTGCAATCGGCCTCGCCGTCGGCCATTCGGGACAAGGTCAGGGCCTTAATCCGGACGCTGGGCAAGGGCGGCGGATTTATCTTTGCCGCCTCCCATACCATTCAACCGGATGTTTCACCCGAAAAAATTGTAGCGGTTCTTGAAACGTTGGATGAGCAAGGAATTTTGTAACCGTTCAGACCATCAATGGGTCTGAACGGTTACCTGCGCCTCTTGGCGCCGGGCAAACTCACTGTGATGAATTAATTTAATCGCGTTTGGGGGCGTTGGGCCTCCGATTGAGGAAAGGGCCAAAGATGCATTGGATTGACTGGCTGATTGTGACGATACCTCTCTTTATCGTGGTTTACATCGGGCTGCGCACGCAGCGCTATGTGAAGGGCGTTTCGGACTTCCTGACGGCCGGTCGCGTGGCTGGGCGGTATGTGCTTTGCGTGTCGGGTGGGGAAGCGTCCATGGGGCTGATCAGCCTGGTCGCGATGTATGAGACTTACTATCAGTCCGGGTTCGCCTACGGTTTCTGGGGTAGTTTTGTGTCGCCCATCTTCATCATTCTGGGTTTGACCGGCTATTGTGTCTACCGGTTCCGCGAAACCCGCGCCATGACCGTTGGTCAGTTCCTGGAGATTCGCTATAGCCGTAAGTTCCGCCTCTTCGCCGGCGTTTTGCAGTCCGTCTCGGGCGTCATCAACTATGCGCTGTTCCCGGCCGTCGGGGCACGATTCCTTGTATATTTCTGCGGCCTGCCGATTGAAACCGAAATTCTCGGGTTGGCCTTCCCCACCTTTGGGCTGGTCATGGCGGTTTTCCTGGCTCTGTCGGTTTTCGTGGCAATGAGGGGCGGCCAGATCACGATCATGGTTGCCAATTGCGTGCAGGGGCTGCTGAGTTATCCGATGTATGTGGTCATTGTGGTGTTCATCCTCCTGAAGTTTTCCTGGTTCGGGGATATGATGCCAGCGCTCCTGGACCGGCCGCCCGGAAAGAGTCTGATTAACCCGTTCGACATCAGCGAATTGCGCGATTTTAACCTCTTCTATGTGCTCGTTGGCGTCTTGGCTGGCTTCATCAACCGCATGGGCTGGTCCGGAAATCAAGGTTATAGCGTTGCCGCCAGGAATGCCCACGAACAAAAGCTATCGGGGGTGCTGGGCCAGTGGCGTTCCGGGTTCGAAGGGATGATGTTTCTCCTGCTGGCCATCATCGCGTTAACCTATCTGAACGTCGACAAATTCCAGGCCGGACCGCGGGGTGCCGTGGCCTGCCGGACCGAGTTGGCGGTCAAGGCGGTGAATGACGTCGTCACAGGCAACGATCTCGCTTCGGCACGCAAGGAAGCCATCGATTATCTCAACACCGGCAAGGTCACCCCCGGACTGCAGGCGATGCTCGACAAAACCGCGGCGATCAAGGTCAAGGAAGAGGCCGACCGCGCCAGGATCCGATACATCGGTAACGAAACCGTCCCGCAGGTCGCAGAGACCAAGACCGCCGCCATACCCCTCAGTGCTTCGGAGGAAAAGCAACTGGCCCGCGAAGCCCGAGTTCAGACGGCGCGAGATGCGATTCAGGCGGTGGATCCGAGTGCCTCCCAGACCTTCGGGACGATCTTCGGACAGATGCGTGTCCCCATGGCGCTGCGATATCTTCTGCCCATCGGTATCACCGGACTTTTTTGCGCGATCTGCATCTTCCTGATGGTCGCAACGGATACGTCGTACCTACTCTCGTGGAGCAGCATTATTGTTCAGGATGTCATCCTCCCCATTCGCCGCAAACCGTTTACCCCGAAAGAGCAGCTCACCCTGCTGCGCATCCTGATCGCACTGGTCGCCGTGTTTGCGTTCTTCTTCAGTTTCTTCTTCGGGCAGGTAGACTACATCATGATGTTCTTCGCGATCACCGGCGCGATCTGGCTGGGCGGCAGCGGCCCTTGCATAGTCGGCGGCCTGTATTGGAAACGCGGGACTGCGGCCGGAGCCTGGACCGCCCTCATTACCGGCTCGGGCCTGGCGGTGCTGGCCATTATCGTCCAGAAATACTGGGTTGGCGATATTTATCCATGGCTGCACGAAAGAGCCCTGGTCGATACCGTCGCCTTATGGCTGGAAAGAGCCTCGGCTCCATTCGAGCCGATCATTAGATGGCGCATGAGCAGCGAGAAGTTTCCCATCAACTCCCAGGAGATATTCGCTATTACCATGCTGGTGTCGATTGGCCTTTATGTGATCATCTCTCTGCTCACCTCCCGCGGCGGCAGAGCCTTCAACATGGATCGCATGCTGCATCGCGGCAAGTACCATCGCGAAGGGTTGAAGGTTGAACACCCGCCTCTCACCTTCCGGAGCATACTTCCGCGGCTCATCGGCATCGACAACCAGTATACCCGCGGGGATAAGATTCTGGCCTGGTCGGTCTTCATCTGGTCGTTCGGCTGGGGCTTCCTGGTCAGTTTCGTGGTCATCGCCGTCTGGAATTTCATCAGCCCCTGGAGCAATGACGGCTGGTCGCGGTGGTTCTTTTTCAACAACTTCATCGTCGCCGGGGTGATTGGCTTGGTCTCCACCATCTGGTTTTCCATCGGTGGGACAATAGACCTGCGCAAACTGTTCAAGGACCTCGCCAAGAAAGAAGAAAACATCCTCGATGACGGCCGGGTCATTGGCCACGTCTCGGCCGACGACGTGGAATTGGTAGAACAGATTGACCACGTCACCATTGAAGACTCCGACGGAGAGGAGGATGTAAGGAACTGAGACCAGGAAGAATACGCCAATAAGCTTCACCGTCATCGGGTGCGACATGTCCGCGCGGAATCAGCGGAAGCCAACGGCACAATCCGTTGCTTGTTGTCTTTGGGGTTCCAAGGCGGGTGGTCTCGGACTTTTCTTTTGGGGGCAATTTTCATTTCCCCTGTCTCCAGGTTCGCATCTGACCATGTCAGATGATTGAATTCGCCAGCCTTTGGTGGCGGCCTTCAATTGTCGTTTGAGCTTGGGTTCGATCCTGTGGTTAAGGCCATCCAAGGTCTCCAAAGCCGGAAGTTTACGGAAGATCAATCCGAAAATCTTTCGTTTCAAATTACGGTCTTGAAGCAGATAGAAGAAGGCAAGTACACAAGCCAGGGTAAAAAGGGTATACCCTATGAGTGTGGTCAGAACATGCATATCCAGCCAAATATTTTGCACGTGGGGATCAATCGTTACATTCGTCTCCGTTCTTACAGTCCCTAATAACAGTAATAGGGTTACATAAGGGATTATGATGATTGATAAGCTTTTGGCTTCATGCCAAATTGCGAGATACAGGTAACCCATAGTGATGGCAAGAGCATAAAAAGTAAGCACCCCAAAGTATCCGACAATCGGAAATCGACCCGTCTCCAGACCCCGCAAAATAAGGAGTAGGGTAAGCCCCGCCGCGCCAAACCCCACAAGCCATAAACCCCGGTTTTCCGTGAACCCTTTAGGATGAAAAAAAAGGACATAAATGAATACGACGATGAAAATGCAAATACGGCAGATGCCGAACAGATGAGGATCAAATTAATTTGCATGGTCTAAAGAGTCCTGTTATACAAACATACATCACCGACTTTTGGAATTTGACATTAGAAAAAACATTCCTTTAATTTCCGTTTATGGTATAATTATATACTAAGTCAACTGAAAAAGTCGAGAAAAGTCCAAAGCCTGGATTTTAGCCTGGTACACAGATATAAAGGATATAGAATGCTTCCAGGAACAGAACTGAGAAAAAGATTCAAAGCCTTGTTTCTTATCGCAGGATCGCTGTGGTTTGCCACGGTTATAATGATTCTTTTCCTTGTAAGTATGGCTTGTGCCACAGTTTTTGAGTCTACGCATGGCACCGAACAGGCCATGGTGAACTTTTATAAATCGATGTGGTTCGTGGCCTTGCTACTTCTTTTAGGAATAAACATCTTTTCGGCCATGGTTTCTCGTTATCCGTTTTCCCGAAGGCAGATTGGTTTTGTGTTGACGCATTCGTCTATCTTAGTCATCCTGCTGGGCGCGTTGGTTACCAAGCACTTCGGGATCGAGGGTCAGATGGCGGTCGGTGAAGGTCAAACGGTCTGGGAGTTTCCCATTCAGCGGGAAACGTTGACCGTGGTAAGACAAGGCACTCAGGTTCGATCAACCGCTGATATGCCGTTCAAAGTCATCAGCCTGGATAATCTGCAAATCAAAATTGAAAAGAATCTGTCTGACAGTACGATGGTCCAACAGGTTCTCGATGACAATCCCGTTACTCAGACGGCCATCGAGGTTTCTCTTTCGGAGTCGGGGCGGGATAATCCTATCTGGATTTTTGCAAATTCTCCCTCCGGAGTTGCCTCGGAGGTTATACGATATCAGGAAATTTCAGATCAAAAGGAATTAAACCGAGTTCTGAATCCCCCTCCGACGACCAAACCTTCGTCTCAGGGAATTGTTGATGTGGGATATAAAGGTTCCGCGTTCAAGATTCCTCTTGAAGAAAGCATGAACAAGGCGGTCAAGATCGGCAATACGGGTTTAAGCCTGCGTGTTCTTCGATATATGCCCCACGCCACGGTGGGGGCGAAAAATCAGATTACAAACCTATCCGACAAACCCGTCAATCCTGCTATTGAAGTTGAGATCACCGGACGGGAGGGAACGGAAAAGCGGTTGGCCTTTGCCCGGTTTCCGGATTTTTCATCTATGCACCAGAAAAAAGAAATTTTTGCAGGACTTAAGATCACGTTCCTTCAGACGGTGGAGATGGACCAGGAGTTTCCCATCGAAATCGTCAGCGATTCCGATCGTCAAATATATGTGCGATTCCATTATAATTCCGCGAGTATTCCTTTTCAGAAAATAATCCCAGGCACCCCCCTGCCGACCCCCTGGGCCGGGCAGAAATTCACCATCCTGCGACGGTTCGACCATGCAAGAACGAATGGGTTGGTTGTTCCCGTGAACCCAGTTCGCCCGGATCGCCAGCCGGCCATCCTGGTTAAGATCGAGAGTCCGAAGCAGACTTCGGAACTGTGGCTGCAAAAAAATTCGCCGACGACATCCCTGGTGGACGGGCGGAAGTACGAATTCATTTATCAGGATAAAGGGCAACCCCTCGGTTTTGGGCTGACTCTGGATCGTTTCAAAATCGGTTACTATCCCGGTGGACATCAACCACGATCCTTTGAGAGTCATGTCACGGTTCAAGAGGCCAACACCGGTTTAACCCAGAGTCAGGTTATCAGCATGAATCATCCCATGTCTTACGGGGGATACACTCTTTATCAGTCCAGCTATAACCAGGGTGAAGGGAAAACCGTCAGCGTTCTGAGCGTCTCACGGGACCCGGGCCAGCCGATTGTCTTTATCGGTTACTTCGGCGTGATGACCGGCATGTTACTTGTTCTTATTAGGAAACGAAGGCAGGAAAACTAAATGTTTTCATTAACTCTAACTCTTATGTTTGTGACAACACTGCTGGGGGTCGCACCCGCTCCCCAAGGCCATCTTCCGACCCACCTGGATATATCGAGTATTCGGGCAATTCCAGTGCAGCATGACGGCCGATGGATGCCGTTGGACACGCTGGCCCGGGATACCGTGGACACGGTTATGGGAGAAAGAGTCTTTGCCGATAAGGATCCGGTGTTATTGCTGTTGGCATGGACCTTTGAACCGGCGGTCTGGAAGGATGTGCCTTTAATTACCATCCAGAACCGGCAGCTTCGAGAGGCGATTAAGTTATCGCCGGGAAAAACCGTTTATTCCTACACCGAACTGGTAAACCACGAACCTCTCAACCACTTGATCAGTGATCTTTCGCATCTTCAAGGCGAGCGCCGGCTGGACCCCTTGGAATCCAAGGTTAGCGATATCAACAAGAAACTGATTCTGCTCAATCAGGTATTCCAGTGCCAGGTGATACGGATCATTCCTGACGCCAAAGACATTCTCGGAATCTGGCAGCCCATTCTGGTATTACCCCAGGGGATAAAAGGACATACTCAAAGCCCCGCACAAACAGAATGGGTCGCCCTGGAACGGACTTTTCTTGCCGATGACGGACCCGGTTTTTCCATCGCTACGGATCGGTTGATTTCAGCTTTGGCGGCGTTGCCAACCGCCTATAAACCCAATCCGAAACTTATCACCGCGGAACTTCGTTACAACCGGTGCGATTTCTTTCGGCTGGCTTGGATGGTCATGATCGCAGGGGCCCTGTTTTCCGCGGTGAGAATAGGATTGCGCAAAAAATGGTTCGACGTGTTTACTATTTTCGTCTTGATCGCGGGTTTCGGAATACTGACTTATGGTTTATCTTTGCGATGGCAGATTGCCGGGCATATCCCCGCTTCCAACCTGTTTGAATCCTTGCTCTTTTTGAGCTGGGGGATGGGAATTTTCACTATTTTGTCGATGTTCGTGTTATCTCACCGGTTAGTTCCGGTGACGGCCTCGGCGATGGGCGCGATTGCCCTCATTCTGGCCGACTGCCTGCCTATCGATCATTACATCCGTCCCATTGCCCCAGTCCTGCTGGATACGATCTGGATGTCGATCCATGTTCCCGTGATCATGGTGTCCTATTCGGTGCTGGCACTGGCGGTCATTATCGCGCACATCCAGTTAATCGTGATGGCGATTGCCCCGGCGCGGAAGGCGTTTATCAAAACCATCGATTCCCTGCATTACAATTATGTCTACGTAGGGTCATTTCTCCTGCTGGCGGGAATTTTGACGGGGAGTATGTGGGCTGCTTCGTCCTGGGGACGATACTGGGGCTGGGACCCGAAGGAGGTCTGGTCCCTGGTGGCATTACTGGGTTACCTAGCCATTTTACATGTGCGAATCGATAAGGCAAAAGTTTCTCGCAAGGCGTACTTTGTAGCCGCCTTGTGGGCCATCAGCCTGTTTATCATCGTCGTTCCCATGCTCAAACCCATTACCGGTTTAACATTTCTGGCCTTGGCGGGAACCGCCGCGGCGATGGTGATTTTTCTCATGGCGAGGAGCCAATTCGCTACGGCCCTTAAGAGTATTCTCGCCTTCTGGTTGATCATCATGACTTACGTCGGTGTCAACTTCGTTTTAGGCACCGGCCTGCACAGTTACGCATTTGGGGCGGGCGCGGTAGTTCATTATTTATTTTTAGTCGGGGGTATTGACCTGCTGCTGGTTGGGGTTTGCAGCGGAATTTACCTTTTCCGTTTTTCGGGAAAATGAAAATAAAGGAACCGGGTTGACGCTTCCATCTTGTGGCAAATCGCACAGATTGTCTCGGCCACTCCGGATCGGAGCATTGGTTTCGAGGCCGACAGGATCGTGAGCGATACGTTATCCGGAAGATCGGTTTTTTTGCCGTGGGGCAGGTGGCAGGTCAGGCAGGTGATGGGCGCCATATGGAGTGATTTTACAGGTTCCACAGGATGCCGGACAATAATGGGTTTCATCCTTGCCGTGCCGCCGGGGCCATGACAACCGAGGCAGCGATCCTTCGTATCGGCCCCCGATCCAACGGCCCACAACTTTTCCCGCCTGCTTCCCTCAACCGCGTGAACGGCATGACAGGGCCCGCACACTGTAGTTTTGTCATGTCCTTCCAGACTCATGGCCCGGGGGCTGTGCATGCTCTGATTAATGAAACTCGTGTCCTTGTGGCATTCCAGGCATACGGTGGCCGGGTGCGCGGGAGTCGAGCCACGCAATAAATCCACCGCACCTTGGCCCACATGCGGATCATGGCAGGACTTACACATCATATCGTTCTGCCGCGGGTGAAGGACGTCCTTGACCTGCCAGGGTTGAGTCGTCGGCCAATGAATGTTTTTGTGGCACCCCATACACGCGCCATCGGAAGGCGGGACGCCCGGAGCGGGAACGAAGGTCCATAATTTTTTCTTTTCATCCCAACTGTGAACTTTGTGGCAGGCGAAACATTTGTTGTCCTGGCCAAACCCGGAGGTCCAGGTGGCGGGGTCATGAGGTCCGCCCATCAACTCGGTTTTCTTTGCGTGGCAGGAACGGCAAAGATCGAAGGAGGCTTCTTTCAAAAATTTCGGATGAGAATTTTTATGAGGATCATGACATTTTTGGCAAGCGATCTCGGGTCCATTTTTTGGATGAACCGAGTGGGTCAATTTCATATCCCCAAGTCTTCCGGCCATCCCGCCGGTCTTGTGGCAGCGGGAACACACGCCCAAGGAGTCCGTTTCCGTAGGAATGGGCCGCAGGGCCAGGTTATGAAACATATGACAAGAGCTGCAGGGACCCGCCTGTTCCACGGTCAGGCCCAGGCGATTGTCCGCCTTCGGGGCGGATTTCCGAAGATCGTGGACGGTGGAAGTCAGGCCCTTCTTTTCTGAATGACATTGAATACAGAACGTGGAATCCTTAAGTGGCATGGCCAGGAGAAATCGTCCGCTCTTACCTTCATGCAGTTTATGACAGGACAGGCAGATCAATCGATTTTCAGGGCCTAGGCGGGTATGCATTTTTTTGATGGCGTCCATTTTCTCCTGGGATTGGATGATCGGTCGGTCGGGATGTACCCCTTCGCGGTTGGATCGCCACATTCCGGGCCGCAGCTTAGTGTGGCAGGTCAGGCACAATTGGTTGTTGGAAACCCCCATGACCAGCAGATGTTCCTGCTTCGAGCCGTGAGCGGTATGGCAGACCTGGCAATAAATCTGCCGCTGGCCCGGACTGGCTTTGGATCCGGCTTTGATTAAGGAGGAAGGGATCGGCCAGGGCATGCCTCCGATGGGATGGGAACCCAGTTCGGGTCCGCGGACCTTATCCGAGTGGCACAACTTGCAAAGACGACTTTGTCCATTATCTTCCCCCCGCAGGAAAAACATTTTTGACATATCGCCCTGCTCGGAACCGGAATGAGCGGTGTGGCAGGTGCGGCATACCACTTTTCCATCTTCAAGAGGCAATTCTTTGGGAACGTTCATGGTTGGAGGGGGAAAAAAATCCGTTTTATGGCCATGTTCGATCCAAACTCGCCGGCGGGAATCTTTTACCGATCCGTCATGACATCCCAAACAGGTTTCCTCGTTTGCAACCATCGGTTTTTCGGGTTTATCGATCAGGAGCGGTGTTTCGGGATTATTAAACTGATCGACCCATTCCAAATGGCAGATGGCGCATTCCCGACGACTATCGGGTTGAAGCGAAGACGGTTGGGCCATTACGCCCACCGCCAGGAGAACGAGGAGAAATGATGAACCGTAGTACAGCATTGTGCAATTAAAGTTACAAAAAGCTGTCCTCCTGAGCGCAGCGAAGGATATGGTTGCATGGGCGGCAAGATGTTTCGCTGCGCTCAACACGACATGGCTTAGCGAAGACGCGAAGCCATGCCACCAGGACGGACCGAAGATTTTTGCAAATAGATTCACCGCCGGTCCCCTGTGTCCGGCGTTTTCTTTAAGCCGGTTCGAATCTCAACCACGGTCACGCGATTAGCCGCCAGTTCAACGACGTAAAGCCGTCCTTTTTTATCAAAGCACATACCCATCGGATGGGCAAATCGCAGGATATTTCCTTCCCGGTCAGTCAAGACGCCTTTGACCTGCCCATTGGAATTGAAAACCTGGACGGCGTTTAAGGTGGAGTCGCTGACAAAGATATTCCCCTGACTATCCGCCGCGATTCCCTTGGGCCGATACAATTGCCCCAACTGGATACCCCATTGTCCAATCACGCCGGCCCACCGGTCGGCGGGGCTGATTTTCTGGATTCTTGTCCCGATGGTTTCGCTGACAAAAAGATAATTGTCCGGCCCGAGACAAATCATGAAGGGCCATTGAAACTGCCCCAGGGAATGCCCAAAATTTCCCAGAGAAGAAAAAAGACCCGTTCTGTTGTCACGTACAAGAATACGATGATGGTCATTATCGACGACATAAGTTCGAAATCCATCCGGGGTAACGGCCACATCGGTAGGATCAACGGGTTTGTCATTTCCGACGGGAGGTAAATCAATCGCCCGAATGAATTTGCCTTCGCCCGTTACCACCACCAAACGGTGATTCCCAGTGTCCGCGATCCAGAGATGATCGTCCTTATCCATAGTCAATCCGACGGGCCAGCTAAGGGTGTGTTCTCCGGATTTTGAAATCGCGCCGCCAAATAAGCCTTTGGAGTTAAATCGCAAAATCCGATTATTCACCCCATCCGCCACGAAAACCCGTCCGGTGGAATCCACCGCCACATCGGTCGGCTTTTCCATCGGCTGGTCTTTTGGCCCTGTCAGGCTATTGACTATCAAAGTTTCAATCCGAGACTCGGAAGGAATTTTGTCCAGGGCGATAAGCTTCAAGGGCAAGAGCAGTAAAACCATCAGCCAAAGTATCTTGTTAACGTTCATTTCCGCCCTCCAGGAAACCAGGCAGATAAAACGGCTTGCCTTGTTGAATGTGCTGGACCTGGCTGGCAATGGGTATGCTTGTCAGCAAGCCTGCGCGAATGGGAGAATAACCCAGGGATTTAAAATCGAGCACGGGCGACTGGGAAGTATGACAATCCAAGCAAATACTGGGGCTTTTCAATTTCCCGTGAATGGCTTGATAGATTTTGTCTCGCTCTTTAGGAACCAAATTGGTTGCTCGGTATTTTTTTGCCTGGCTGGTGAGTTGTTTTTTCAAGGCTCGGTAGTTTTCCCCAATCGTCTGCAGCGCGATCTTGGCCCCGTATTCCCCTCGAAGGTGTAACGGTAATTCCGCCGTCAATTGTTCCACGGCGTGGCGCCAGACAGGACTCCCAGGTTCCGAGGTATCGATCTGGAGCATCAAGTAATGGAGGAGTGGATCCCGGCCAATGCCCTCCAAAGCATTTTTGAGCAGATTCAGGATTGTGGAATGGGTGGCGGATGGATTATTTTTGATCGCCTCTTTATCCATTTCCAGATGCCGCATAAGCGCCAAAATCGCAGGAGGGTCTTGAATTTTTCCGGAGGCGATGTTGACCCACACGGCGGGGATCGGCTTGATTTGCGAATGTTCATGGCACGTCTGGCAGGCCAGAAATGTGGCATGGAAATTGGAGAAGGAACGCATTGCGACGGATTTGTTATGCGGAATCGGGCTGTGACAGTCCGCGGCGGCACAACCATTATTCTTGTCGAGTACAAACTGTTGGGTCAGAGTGTGGTAATGCGCTAAAGGGGTCCGCGAGGGTGGGACGGCATTGGGTTTCCAGAGGAGGTCGGCATCCACTCGACCCTGCCATTCCACATATTCCTTCGGGACCTGGACGCTCCAAAATACGGATTTGACCAGGTACGCGAAGGCCATGTACCCCGCCCAGAGGACGATGAGGAGCAGGATCAGGGTATATACGCGAACGAAGAAATTCTCCGCCAAGATCGGAAGGCGATGGCGGGAAATCTGATGCAGAATATCCGAAAGACGAGGAAGGTTTTTGAAGATCGGCTTAGCCATGTTTTTTCTCCTCCATCTTTCCGGTTTGTATTTTTTTTTCCGCTTCTTCGAGCATGGCGGCATGGGTTTCCGCCATTTCCTCCGATGGGGTGTTTCCTGTCACCATGGCTGGAGAAAGTGGAAAGACGCTTGGGGAAAAGATGACGCCTACCATGTGGAGAACCCCCACGTGAAGCAGGGCGAGAAATGCCTCGAAGGAATGGATCAGCAAGGCGATCGTCAGGATTCGGCCGGGCAGAAACCGACTGGTCCAGGCATGGCCCCATAATAATATTCCCGTAGCGCCCAAAATCAGCACACCCCAGAAAACTCCGAAATATTCGAATTTCTCTTCCGGACTAAATCGCCCTCCCTTGGGACGGGTTGGAGTTAGGAACAACAGGTAGCCCACCAAATGAACCATGTGTTTCCAGTCCTGGAAATTCATAACCAAAGGAAGAGCAAGGATCGTCCGCACAAGCCCTTTTCCTTCGGCTTGCTTCTTTTTCCAAAAATACAAGGTTAAATAGGCCAAATGATAGGCAAATCCGGCCAGAAGCAGAACCCCGGCCCAGTGATGCACTTTTCTAGTGACGCTCAGGCTTCCGAACAATCCAATCACCCACCTGGACCAGGACTCGTCAGCGAACTTTATGGGAAAACCCGTTATGACGAGTGTCGTAAAGGAAATGAACAAAACCCAATGCTGGATCCTCTGATGGGGCGTAAAGCGTTTGAGAAATTTTCTACCCTCCGGCTGGACCAGTAATTTTTCCGCTAGTCGAACGTTTTGAAAATGCTCCGGATCATGACGGTGGGCGATAATCTGCAGCAATTCCAGCGCCGTCAGAGCCAACGATGGACCAAAGGTCGATAAAATCATCAGGATGAACAAGCAGGCGATGAGGAACTCGATCCCCCAGTTGGTCGCAAGGTCCATGTGAACGGCGGCGGAACTCACCCGGTATCCCGCCGTGGCGTGACAATTGGGATTTCGGCAGGTGTCGGCCAGCCTTGAAGAGTTGGTGGGGGCATTATCTTCTTTATACGATTGCATCATGTGAACGTTTTGAATCTCGCTCACGTGGCAATTGAGGCAAGTGGCCGTTTCCTTGCTTCCCAGCATCGTGGCCTTGCCGTGGAAGCTGGCAAGGTAACTAGCCACAGTATTGGGTATTTTAAAGTGCTCTTCAATTTTCGGATTACTGTGACATACGGCGCAAATCCGAACGATATCCGTATTACTCCGGGCGGGAAGGCTTCGAGCATGGACATGCCAATAGTAATAAGGAGTTTTTACCGGCAGTTGCTGATCATGGCAGACGTTGCATCGACCGATGGGGGCTTCCTGTTTCGCCCAGGTTTGATCGGTGCGCCGGAAGGTTGGTTCGTCGTGGCAGAGCAGGCAGTCCGACTGGTCCGGACGCAACGGTTTACCCAAAAGACCATTGGCCGTCGCCAGGACCCCACGGTCATGGACGGAGGATTTGAGCATGTTGGCGATACGGGCATGTGAAAACTGGATTTCCATTTTTTCCGGTGATTCCAGATGGCAGGTCCGGGTGCAATCGACGGGGCCAACTTTATGATGGGGAATAATATTTACTTCTTTTCGATTGTGACAATCGGTGCACCGGAGCCGGGCATGGGGGCCCAGCGCCCGGTCATAATAATTGGAATCCACATAAAAAAGACGAACCGTCTTTTGGTCCTTCTCCATCCGGGCTAAACCGCGATACCGGTGACAATTCAAACATCCTTCGGGATCTGCGGCCTTTGCGATTATGGGAAATAAAACTAAACCGAATGTCAGGACGACCAATTTCCTTATCATCGTTTTCTTCCTTCCTGGTTCATGCTTTGCGTGGAAGTCGAAGGGGTTGGACTCATAAGCCGAATGGCGAGGGTAAACTGATCGGAAGCATAGTTCAATAAGTCCAGGGCATAATTCCGATTATGGATGCCTTTGGATTGCTCGACAAATTCCAGGGCTTCATGGCCTTTGGCTATCGCCTCCCTTACCTCCTTCGGGATTTCCTTTCCGGCTTGAAGCGAGTTATTCAATTGCATTGTAGCTCTGGATTCAAGCTCCTTTGCGTCTTTTGCTTCGGCTTTCAACCGGTCGAGCCATTGATTGAACAATTGGTCATAATCGTGGCCGTGGCAAGCAATGCAAGCTTGCTGGGTCGTCTTTAGGACGGGTAAGCCCTTGAGGTCTTCGCCCCGGCTGGTGTGGCATCCGAGGCAATTGACACGGGAACCGAACATGGCATTCGGGACACCGTGGGGAATAGGTTCCGGTGCCTGGCCCTTGAGCATTTCCACCTGTCGGTGGTGGTGATTCGGGTGGCAATGGGCACAGTTATCCATCACCGGAGAAAGAAACTCTCCCTTGGCGACGAGGATATCGGCGGATTTTCGATGTTGAAATTCATCGTGGCATTCGGTGCAGGAGGCGTGAAGTTTAGGCGTGTGAGAGGTATGCAGGTAATTCACTGTTTCCGTATTAAGGTTCTTGTCGAATTTTTCATAGTATCGGGCAAGGTCGTGGCAGGCGGCACATCGCTGCCGGGAGACCTGGCCCGTACCTGCCACAAGATCCGCGTGGCAACTGACGCAATTGACATTATTGGCAATAATAACGGAATGGTCCATCATCCCCGACACGGATTTGGCGACCCCTTTGGATACTTTTACAACCTTTCCGTGCACGGGCACGGCCATAGCCGGTGGTTTATGGCAACTCAGGCACCGGGCCGTATCGGTGTTAAAGGGCTGGTTTGCGAAATGGCAAAGATAACAGAGCGGACGCCGGACGCTGAAATGTTTCTCGTCATCGTTGTGGGCATGGCAGGTGGTACACTGGAGATTTCCCATCTGCCTCAAACGGATATCGCGATGGACAGCCAGGGCATATTCCAAAGCCGATTTCATGGCTTGCGGATTCGCGGAAGCCCCATTAATTAATTTTGTGATCTTTTGCTGATTATCTTCAGGATCACCCACGAGAATGGCTGACTGACGCAGGGCTTCAAAAGTTGAACTGTCGAGGAGAGATTTCAATCCTATTGTCAATTCTTCAATCCGATCGGCATTTTTGGCCAGGGTGGCAGTATCTATTTTTAAATGTTTGGTATGGGTAAAGCCGACGTCCCGGATCGGATAAGTTTTATCCACAAAGTCTTTCAGACTATGACATCCTTCACGAAGACAGCTTGCGTCCCGGACTCTCGGCCTGGGCCGGGCATTACCGGTCCGCCCGGAAAAATAACTGACCAGTTGAGACAAGCCCCTCAGCTTCGCATTGATTGTATGGCGATCCCCCGGGGCGTAATGACAATCGATACAGGCCGCTCTTGCCTTCGTGGAATGTATGTCCTGCTGCCACGATTTGTAATAGGGTGTCATGATGTGGCAGCTTCCACAGAAAGCGCTGCGACCCGTGTAGTATTCTGCCCCTCCGACGAAGAGACCGACCAACACCATCATCACGACCGCCCCGATCAAGCCCAGTTTTAACCATCGCTTCACGCGAAGAGATTTCTCTGTCATTTAATCTCCAGCTTTAAATTATGGCACTGAAGGCAAAATTCCCGGCTTCGAACGGGCGAGAGGACTTTGTCTGAACCCACGATCTGCATCGCGTTCCAGTCCAAGGCACTGCCAGGCGGGAACAAGCCCCGCGGATGCGGATTATGGCACGTGGCACAGATGATCCTTCCGGTAAGGCTCAATACGATCTGGGGGGGGGTATGCGCCCGCATCGCCGGCGGCATGACAAGCCCGATATGCCCGGGTTCAAAATAGTCAATATGATATGGATGACAGCTTCGGCACAGGACCAGCGGAATAGCCTTCAGGTACGGTTGGGTGGTGGGCGTCCTCGCGGTCCGGTCAGGGACTTTCACGTGACAGGTCAGGCAGGCCTCTTTGCGAATGGAACGATCCGGATTGAGCATCAAGTGGGGATTCAGTTTTTTATTGAACGCGGGTTTGTGGCAATTCATGCAAAATTCTTCCATCTCCCTCACCGGTCCACCTCGGAGAAACGACCGGTTGAACAGGGGTTGCGGATGCGAATGCCCGGCTGTCAGATTAATGTTGTGGCAGGTCAGGCAGACCAGTCGTTCGTTCACCAGCGGCCAGCCGGGAGGCTTCCGGTATGTTCGCTCGTCAAAGATTTTGTGGATCGGATGGGCTTCCAGCGCCGCCTTTTTCCCGTCGTGGCACCCGAGGCAGATTTCATCCGTTTTTTGAACGGGAATGGGCAGAGCCTTGCCGTTCGTCATGGTGTGACAGTCGGCACAGCGATCTGCCCGCCAATGCGGGTCCGGCAATTGCGCCTCTTTGGCCTCCACCCCCGGGAGCGTAAAGATCATCCCCAGGAGGAGCCAGCAAAGACGAATATTAATTATCACGGAATTTTCCAAAGGCGTATACTCCAATACGGCCTGGTCCGAATTGATTGGCGACAAAGATCAAATAGTCAGGAATAAATGATGTTGGAAGTTTTGGAGCGAAGAGATTCATCAGAGACTTATCGGTACAGATTCCCGCGGGCAAAGTCAACTCTCCGACCACAGAACCCGCCCCCCCGAAGGTCATGAGAAGATTTCCCGCTGGATCAAACATCTGCACCACCTGGGTCGCGGCATCGGTGATATAAATGATCCCCTCAGACCCGACAGTGAGGCCCCTGGGCCGGGCAAACTGGCCCGGAAGATTTCCGGGTGACCCGATCTCCCTGATCAACCGCCCATTGTCGTGGTAGACCTGAACCTGGCACTTCAACATATCTATAACGTATATTTTTCCTTCGTGATCCACGCAAATTGCAACGGGCAGGAAGAAACTTCCGAGCCGGCCTTTATAGCGACTTGTCGTCAGGTCGAAGATTTCAACACTTTGTGAGGCTCCATTTATTACATACATCTGCCGGGTTGAAACCGCGACGGCGATAGGTTTAAATTTTCCTTGTTGTTCGGGAAGTCGAAAAGTATTTTTCATCGTTCCGTCGGCACTGATTTCAATTACCTGGCCGGAAAGCACATCGGCGATAAAAACATTACCTTCCTGACCGACGGCCAACGCCACGGGCTTTACCGGGTTGGGGATCCCGGAATTGATCAAGGGTTTCATCGTGCCATTCGATGGGTCCATCCGGACCACCGCCCCGAGACCCACGTCACACACCAGCAATTCCCCCCCCCTGGCCACTACCGCCAAAGGCCGAACCAAGCCACTTCGAGTATCGCTTTCATTCTCGCCGGTTACAAACCGCCGAAACGCGGAAGGCTCGCTCGCGGTGGAGAATTGACCAGTCACCGATCCAAGGGCGATGACTCGTACCGGGGCAGGTTTGGGGGGATAACAGGAAAATTTCTCTCGGATGGCCGGCGATTGGAAAGCACTGCATCCGCAAAAAAACGGCAAACTCAAGAGCGAAAGCCATGAGCCAAATCCTGTTATCGTTTTTTTTATCATGAATTTACAACTGATGACATGAAAGACATAAAGCGCTTCGCCGATTTGACTTTACCAGTAAATGGCGGATACCCGTAGTTCCGTGCGGGTCGTGACAGCTTATACATTCGACGCGGTTTTCGGGCAACAGAAATCCTTTTGCCGCCACCGTGGCCCGGGCGACATACTTATCCGAATGGAGTTGGTAACGAACACCGATCGGATGACTGCCCAGGGGATAACCAATTCCTCTTTCCAAGCCGGGCCTGGAATTTCCCACCTGGCTGACGATCATCGTTCCGCTCTCCACGGGGACTTCGTCAGCGATCGCGCCGTCATGACAACCCAGACACATCAGACTACTCTTCCCGACTTGAGTTCTCGAAGTGGCGTACAGGGGGAGTCGACACTCCGGACTTGGCTGCGTCTCCCACACCGCACTTTTCCCCCCCGCCTTATGGGGATGGTGGCAGGCCACACATCCAATATTTCCATGATTGGCACTGGAAGGGAAACGGTGAGGATCGGCAGCCGGACCCTTGCTTGCAATCAGAGTTGGAATAATCCATCCGCACAACAAAATTGAAAAAATGGATTTCATCTGTGAAAACTCATCCCAAAAGTAATCAACGCATTATAACGCATCAAAAATTTTATTATACCCTTTTTTTCAAAAATTTAAAGCATAACCTGACTATTTCACTTGATATAGTTGAATATTTTAATCTATTGCAATATAAGAAGTTAAGGAAAGCTACATCGTTAAAAACAAATGTTTTGTATGGATTTTGCTTGATGAAAAGTGCTTGAACGCGTATCCTTATGATAAGAGATAGTGTATTAAGAACTTTTTCGAATAGATGAGAAGCCGCAATGGCCATCATGAAAAAATGGCGTATTTCGCTCTGCCTATCAATAGGTTGCGTGATTGTTTTACTATCCTCCTCTGGATGTCAACCCCCTCCAGCCGATGTTTTTTTTGAACGCAATACCACGGACCCCACGAACAAGGGCGCAAGTTATATAGGCTCCGGGGCATGCCAGGCCTGTCACCCGACTATCGGGGCTCAACATACAATTCATGGCCATAGTCAGATCTTAAAAAAATTGGCGAGTGGTTCCCCCTCTTATGCTCCGGAAGGTATCCATGCCGGGGTACCCAATCCTCCGGTGGGAGCCACATGGAGCAACCTGACTTACGTGATTGGCGGGTATATCCGAAAGGCCAATTTCATCAATAGTCAGGGATACATCATGACGGACGGAGTGGATAAGGTCAACACGCAGTGGAATTTGGATTTTCCTCCCAACGGTACGGTGGCCGGCTGGGGCGCGTATGAACATTCCGCTACCATTCCCAAGTCCTACAGCTACAACTGCTTTTTCTGTCACATGACCGGACCCAATCAAAACGGTCACCAGGACAGCTTGTCGGGGGTGGGTGGAACATTCTCCGAATCGGGAGTCCAGTGTGAAAACTGCCACGGTCCGGGAAGCAACCACGTTCCCAATCCCCCCGCAAACATTTATATTAATAGCGAGTCCACCGCGTGTGGAACCTGCCACAGCCGAGGGGTTTCCTCGGAAATCAGCGGCTTAGCGGAAAAAGACGTTATTTTGGCCCAAGGGGGTTTTATTCAGAATCATGAGCAATACCAGGAACTGTTGGCCAGTCCTCACGCCAACATCCGATGTGTTACCTGCCACGATCCGCATATTTCAACGGTTTACGAAAGCGACCAGGCCATTATCAATACCTGCCAGTCCTGCCATCCCGATAAAAACATCCCTCTGCACGATGGGACCGTCTTCGTCCGCGGCGACTACGTCGAAAAAGTGACGTGCGTCAGTTGCCACATGCCATACGCCACCAGGTCCGCAACATCGGCTCCCCCGGCGGTGGTCGGACTCAACGGCCAGCAGGGCGATATTAAAACGCACATCTGGTTTATCAATACCGATCAGGTTAATTACACCGCCATGTTTTCCGCTGACGGCTCCACCGTTCTGAAAGACGCCAACGGGCACGGGGCGGTTACTCTGGATTTTGTTTGTTTGCGGTGCCATAGCGATGTCGGAAGTGCCTTTAAGCTCACGATTAAATCCGCGGCCGATATCGCTCTGGGGATGCACGATACAGGCTTTTAATAAGAAATTATTTTTTTGGGACTAATGATGGAGGTATAAATGTTAACGGGTATGAAAAGATCTTCGAAATTGGCGATTCCTTTCTTGGGTCTGCTTTTGGCGGGTGTTTCAGTAATCCTGCCCGGATGCGGTAGCGGAGTTACGAACCCTATTGATAATAGCACGACACCGACCGCCAAATACGTGGGGGCCGATCGGTGCGTGGTGTGCCACAAAAGGGTACATGAGTCCTGGTCTCAGACGGGCCACGCCGGAGCCCTGGGGCTTCTTAAGTCTATCGGCCAGGACACCAATACGGCCTGCCTGCCCTGCCACACGGTGGGGTTTGGCGAAGAGGGTGGATACGTGGATAACCCGACCACACCGAATCTGGCGAATGTCCAGTGCGAAAGTTGCCACGGTCCCGGATTGGATCATGTGAACAACGTGGCCGACAAAACACTTCGTCCCACGAAAAGCATTTCCAGCGCGGTGTGCGGCAAGTGCCATACCGATGCCCATGTTGCCGGCGCTCCGAGTATTCCTACGTATGAAGAATGGGCCGCGGGATCTCACGGTAAAGTGTCGGAACACCCTGGCGACTCCTTTAATGTGGGTAGCAGCCTCCTTAGCTGCGGTGTTTGCCATTCGGGCGATTATCGCCAGCAGGTTCTCAATGAGGGAAATACGATAACGGACACTTTTCTCAAGGATGTACCGATCGATCAGATGAACTCGCAGACTTGCGCGATCTGCCACGATCCTCACGAGCAGACGGGCAATGATAAAGGGATCGGAATAGAGCCGGGACACGATTTCCAGTTGCGATATCCGAAAGTCGCTTTCCCGACCCCTTCGGATAATACTACTCTGACGACCAATCCGGCCCGGTTTAACATCTGCGGGCAGTGCCATCACAGCCGGGGAGCCAACTGGACAGCCGGCAGCCGAGGGCCGCATCACTCGATCCAGGCCAACATGTACGCAGGAGAAATGGACTCCTCGGACAACAAAACGTCCCTCGTACCCAATGAGGGGTCTGTCCACTCCTTTGTCCCAGGTCAGTGTACGACCTGCCACATGTACCGCGTGGACGTGGTCGACCTCCCGGGGACAGCGGAAGACACCCCAGCCATCGGCGGACACTCCTTTGCAATCAACTTCAAGGCGTGCTTCGGTGTAGCCGGATGCCATCCCACCGAGGAGAATGTGATCGCCCTGCAGACAACCTTCCAAGCGGAAATCCAAGCCGGATTGGATAGCATTAAAACCCGGCTGGGTGCTGTTTCTACCTGGGAATATAGCTCCAGCGGCGGACCCACAGATCAGAAGACGGTATCGAATGACATCAAGAAAGTCCGCTTCTTGTATTACTGGATCATTAATGATCTAAGCCTGGGTATCCATAATCCAGAGTATGCCCGATCTATCATTAATAAGGCCAACGCGCTCCTGACCAGCGCCGGGAAATAACCGACAAGGCGATCAGGTTATTCGATAGCCTGATCACGGCAGATATCTTTCAGGAAACGGACGATTGGTAATGTCGTCCGTTTCCTGTTATTATAATCCGTAAAATTCGGGCAGACGGAGTCGTTTCAGCCAATTATTTACAAAGCTCATATCCTTTGCTTGACAAATTCATTAAAGTATTCAACAATGATGCTTCAAGGTGCTTCAATAAAGCTAGAGGGCCGAACGTTCATGCCGACTTCTAAAGGTATAGTCGCCGCCTCGACAATCCTGACCAGTCGGTATTTTTTGTCTCTTCTTCTTTTCACTCTGATTTTTGCTCCAATTCTAAACGCCGCCTCGCCAGCCACTCAACCGGCGACAACCGATCAAGACCAATCGCCGCCCCCGGGAGGGCTTCATTTGAGTTATATGGAAGGCGATCTGCAATTCGAATCCCGTTATGATGCCCGAAGGGTGAAAACTCCCCGTGATCCCTTTACCTACGGAACACAGAACGGAACCAAGAAAAACCGGAGTTGGGAATTACGCGAAACGATGGGTTTGCGGCTTGGCGGGGACGTGCTGTATCCTGAATTTATCAATTTCAATGCCGACCTTCGTCTGGGGTTGGATCAGCTAAGCTCATTTGAAAACTCCTGGCTGGGACGATTGCATGATAACGATAATGGATGGATCGGCGAGTATAATGTCAACGCGGATTTTTTTTCCAGGAAACCCGTTAATTTCAGTTTGACCGCCCTGCACCAGAACGAACGCATCAGCCGGCAATTCCTGCCCAGCCTGGAACACGAGAGGTGGAAATATGGGGGGACCGTGCGCTGGCAAAACGAATTTTTTCCCATGGAGCTGACCCTGGAGACCAGCCGAGATAAATACACCGGCAACAGCGATCTCTTTGATGACGAAGACGTGCGGGAAACGCTCCTGCACTACACGGGAACGTTAAACGTCAGCCAATATCATCAACTGCGTATTGATGCCCAGCGGAGCCGTATCAACGAACAATATTCCGGCAGCGATTTTAAATTTAAAACAACCCGAAATACGATTAATCTGGACGATCGCATCGAATTCGGCTCCCAGCATCAGCACCTTTTTGAAACTCTTCTGGAATACGAGGAAGACCAGGGGGACTTGCCCCGGGATCACTTAAATGTCGGCCCCCAGTTTACACTCAATCACAGCGAGATTTTCTCCACACGGTACAAATACCAGTACAACCGGGATACGTATGAAAACTTTCGGCTTCAATCCCACCGGTTCGATTTTGAACCCACCCTTCGCCTCGGGGACCTGACCACGACGGGAGATGTCTACATCAGCCATGAAACCTCTAACGAAGAGATGACCGGAGACGACGTCGGGGGACTTGTCCGCTGGGATTACCGGCGGAAAAACAGCCTGGGAAATTTTTCGACAACACTTGGTTATCATTACGACGACTCGCGAACCCGGTTTGATAAAGATTTCGGACAGGTTATTGACGAAGTGGTTTATTTTCAGGATCCCCTGCCCGGGTACCTGGCCCAGACAAACGTTGTTTCCGGCAGCATTGTAGTCACCAGCCTGGCCCGAACCCGTGTCTTTCTACCTGGGAAGGATTATACAGTGATTACCCTGGGCACGCGAACGGCACTTCTAAGAGTCCCCTTCGGAACCATCAAGGACAAGGATACGGTACGTGTCCGCTACCTTTACAAAACCAGTGAAAAGATAACCGCCCAAACGAACGAAGCGGATTTAAGAGTCCAGCAGAATTTTAATTCTGGATGGACACCGTATTATGCGGTCAACCTTCGTCGCCAGCAGTTGGATTACGAAGGGGTCGTTCCCGTAGAACCGAATAATCTTAACCGCCATCGGTTGGGTCTGACCTACCGGAAGGCCCGTTGGTCGGGGGGAGGTGAATTTGAGTTTAATCACGATTCTGTGGACCCCTACAACGCCCTTCACGCTAACGCCGACTGGTCGATTTTAAACCGTCTTCCCCATCAGTTGGACTTGCACACCAGCGTGTCACGGTTCTGGTTTACCGGCGGGGAGGATCGCCGGGCTTCCCTGTTTGATATTTCCCTGGACTACCGCCACCCGTTAATCCGGAGGGTTGATTTTACCGCCCGCGGAGCCTATCGATATGAGAATGATACTCTCCAGGGTCAGACCAATGGGATTGATTTCTGTTCCGGTTTTCAATATCGTATCGGATTACTTGCCATAAGTTGCGACGTGGAATACGATAAACTGGCCGTAGCCGGCACCCGGGATGACGGATTGAGTGTCTGGATCAAAATCAGAAGGGATATTCCCGATCTGCTCGGGCTGGGACGTCGACAATGAACAAGGTTTTCCTCATAATTTTGTTGGTCATGGTTTTACCGGCGGGTTGCGCTCAGATGGTCCGGCCGATCTGGGAGCCTGCCGATTCCTCACTGGTTTGGCCGATCCCGCCGGATACCCCCCGGATCAAATACATCGGCCAGTTATCTTCAACCCAGGATATCCATCCAGTCAAATCGGTCTGGGAAAAACTTAACGAAACCCTGACAGGCAGAAATCACAATCACCGGCTGATAGCCCCGAAAGATGTTGCGGTCGATCAAAATAAAGTTTTTGTGACCGACCCCGGACAGAGTGGCATCCTTGTTTTCGATCTGGAACGGCGAAAAACGTCCCTTATCCAAAATCAATATCTGCGATACCCGAGCCATCTCGCTTTGAACTCAAAACTATTGTTTGTATCCGATGCGTTGGAAAATTCAGTCATGGTTTTCGATCACGATGGAAATTTTGCGGGAAACTGGGCCAAGGACGTGATTAAACGCCCGGCAGGTTTATGCTGGTGTCCGGCCAACAATCGGTTGTACATAGTAGACGTGGCCGGACATTGCGTCGTCGTTCTGAACGATCAAGGTCAGATCGTCACACGGTTTGGAAAACGCGGTACGGCGCCGGGAGAATTTAATTTTCCCGTCGGAATACGGTTCGATGAAAAACTCGGACTGCTCATCACGGATTCCCTGAACGCTCGGATTCAACGATTTACCACAGATGGAAAATTCATTTCAGCCTTCGGGCAAAAAGGGGATGCCGCGGGAGCTTTTTCCTTGCCGAAAGGGTTGACTTCCGACCGTGAAAAACATATTTATGTCATCGACAACAATTTCGAAAATGTCCAAATCTTCGATCCTGCCGGCCGACTCCTTTTAAGTTTTGGGGAGGAAGGCTGCAAGTCCGGACAGTTCTGCCTGCCGGAAGGAATCTTTTTTGACGATCAGAACCGAATCTGGGTCGCCGACACTTTTAACCGCCGACTCCAGCTATTTCAATATCTGGGTTCAAAGGATGCTCCACAATGAAACAAATCTTGATCCTGTTATTCGCTTTGCTTTCCATCAAGGTCTTCGCCATTGAGCGTATCGCCAATTCCAAGCATGATCTTTCAGTTTACAGTCCCAACGCCATCCGTGGGGTGAACGAGGAGGAAATCTGTATCTTCTGTCACACCCCGCACAAGGCCCAACCGCAAACACCCTTGTGGAATCGCCATTCACCAACCGCCTACTACCGTATCTACCGAAGCAGTACCACGGATGCCCGGATCGAGCAGCCCTTCGGACCGAGTAAGATGTGTCTCAGTTGCCATGACGGAACTCTGGCTCTGGGTTTGGTGCGATCCCGGCCTGCCACCGACCCGATTGCCATGACCAGCTTCACTATGCCGCCCGGACCGTCCAACCTGACCACCGATCTGTCCGACGATCATCCCATTGGTTTTCGATATGATCTGGCCCTTGCCAACGCGGATCTCCAATTGCGTAACCCGCAGGAAATCAGCCGAAAACTCGATCTCGGACCGCACAACGAAGTCCATTGCACCACCTGCCACGATCCGCACAACAATCAACTGGGCAATTTTCTCCGCCTGCCGGATCGCAAAGGGGTTCTGTGCACCAGTTGCCATAAAATGCTCGGCTGGCCCATCAGTGCCCATGCCCTGAGCGTTCGCCACATCCAGTTTCGGCCCACCCTTAATCCGGACCAGCGACCGAAATTCGCCACGATGCTCGATAATGCCTGCCTCGCCTGCCATCAGGTGCACGGTGCGGAGGGCCGGGAGCGACTCCTCAAATTCCGGCGGGATGAAACCAACTGTTTGACCTGTCATGACGGGAGCGTCGGTTCCGATATCCTCTCGGTTATGCGATTACCGTATAATCATCGCGGAAACCCATTCGTCGATCTTCACAACCCGGTGGAAAACCCGCGAGTCATGCCCACTCACGTGACGTGTGACGATTGCCACAATCCCCATGCGGTCCAGCCGGACTTCCTCGGAGGCACCCTTGGCACCACCGTCCCGGGGGTGTCCGGTCCGTTGCAGAAAGTCCCTGGCGTGGGCATCCAGGGAAACCTGATTCCGGTTTCCCGCTTCGAATATGAAATTTGTTTTCGCTGCCACGCGGATAAACCCGTCCCCATCGTCGGGGCCACCTCCCGGGTGAACTTCAGTGTCAATATCCGCCGCCAGGTCAATCCCTCGGCCGCCTCTTCCCACCCGTTTGCCCTGCCCCACAATTCCAACGATGTGCCCAGCCTAGATCCCGCGTTAAGGGGACGAATGATCGGCTGCAACTCCTGCCACAATTCAAATATTTCCCGTGATTTCGGCGGTCCGGGACCCAACGGGCCGCACGGGTCCGCCTTTGATTTTATCCTCGCCCTTCGCTATGAAACTCGCGATTTTACCACCGAAAGCGCCTCGGCTTATGCCCTGTGCTATCGCTGTCACGAACGGTCCAGCATCCTGGCCAACGATAGTTTCTCCCTCCACCGCCGCCATATTGTCAACCTTCGGACCCCCTGCAATGTATGCCATGATCCCCACGGAGTGACCGGCCCTGGAGTCAACGGAAGTCACCTGATTAATTTCGATCGTTCGATTGTGTTCCGGGCACCGGGCACCAGCCGGATTGAATACCGAGATATTGGCCGATTCCAGGGGACCTGTACATTGAAATGTCACGGGGTAAACCACATCAACTTCCAGTATACGCCGACGACACCGCCGTAAATACTGTAGGACGGGAGCCGTTTTACGCTGCCATCGGTTTTTTTTTAAAAGGCCTGTGGGGGAAATCCCTTTCAATTCGGCTAAGCCATCGTTGATCCCAATACTCCAGAGCGGGTTGCCCGGGACGAGGTGTCCCTACTGAATATTCTATCCGGTAGCAAAGACTCCGAAATGTTTCACAGCACTTATTGATTCAAGAAAAATTGTCAACGAGATCCCAAAGTTCGAAAGAGTATCTGAGGGATTGATCTATGTCGCAAGGGGTATCAATGTGGATAAAAAGGCTTCTTGCCTCCGTTGTTCCAACACGGATCAGGCAACTCTCCGATACCGGTGATGCAAGCCTCCCGCCATCGGGATCGAAACGACCTTCCCACTCAAAGGAAGTTCAACTTCTCGGGGAACCGGTGAGTTTCTATCCAGCGCCTGATGCGCTCGGGCATGATGATAATAATCGAAATAGTCATGAAGAAGTTTTACCAAGTGTCTTTCATTCCAAACGATCAGATGGTCCAGACACTCCCGACGTATGGAGCCGATCACTCGTTCCACGTACGGATTTTGTCAAGGCGATTTTGCCGAAATAACTACATCGATAATCTCCATGTGCTTGATTCGTTGTCGAAAATATTCACCATAAATCGTATCCCGATCCCGGATCAAATATTTCGGAATGGTCTCTTCTGGAAAGGCATTGACCACTTGCAGAGCGGTCCATACCGCCGTGGGATGAGCGGTGATGTTAACCCAACCTTCGCACTTTGGCCTCTCTGACCCCGCTGGCGTGGTCGGCAATGCGGTTTTTTACCCAAAGGTCTTCACCACAAAATCGCTTCGTCACTCCGTCAGGCCGTCCACTTGCTCGACTCG
>Ga0265292_1001048_pt1 | contig 27614 bp, 21 predicted proteins | sample Munlanlewell296A_FD_189080 | JGI IMG/M metagenome (GOLD analysis project Ga0265292, IMG submission 189080) | Leachate microbial communities from a municipal landfill in Southern Ontario, Canada - Leachate well 296A | ecosystem: Engineered > Solid waste > Landfill > Unclassified | place: Canada... | reverse complement strand
TCTAACGTTCTTGAGAATGTTAGAATGAGATTTGTTGCTTCGACGTTGGGAACTAAAGTGTTGATTGATGTGTCAGGGAGAAAAATCTTACTCAAAGGCTTAAGTTCACGGCGTTGCATGCCACTCAAGTTTCTTTTGAAAATCGCCGGGGGAGCCGGTTAGATGCTCGCAATGATATTTTCAAGTGGTTTAGCGAGGTTCAACCCCAAACCGGTCAATTTGACTTATCTTTGGTTTCTGTCGCCCGTTCCGTTGTCGCAATAGCATACACCTGCCCGGCCTCATTCACCAAAGCGGTGGAGATAATCGAGACCTCCACGACAGTACCATCTTTGGCGATTCGTTGAGTAATATACGGCTCCAAAAATTCAGTCCTGCTAAGCTGATGTATCTTGGCCAACTCATCCTCTCGATGCGACTCCGGGATCCGGTCGCGGACGTTCATCGCCAGCGCCTCGGCTTCACTCCAACCATATAATCTCACCGCTCCCGGATTCCAAGCCAGAATTCGCCCCTCCAGATTCTGCACGGTGATGGCATCGTGCGCATCGCGCACCACCACCGCCAGACGGAGCAGATCATTGGCTTTGCGCAGCGATTCCCGCGTCCGCATAATCTCCGTGATGTCCATAAAGGTGATCACCGCGCCCTCGATCACGTTGTCGATCGTGCGGTAGGGCTGGATGCGCATCGTGTACCACTTATTCTCCTTTGTCTGCACTTCCACCTCTTTGGAAACCAGGGTGTCCAACACCGACTGCACATCCTCCACCAGGCGGTTGTAGTCGATCAGATTGGGGAGAATGTGGCCCACGGGCCGCCCTATGTCGCCTGAGATCAGGTTGATGATTTTGGTGGCGGAGGGGGTGAATCGCAGGATTCGCGTTTGATGGTCCACGAAGATGGTTCCGATCCCTGTGCTGGCCATCAGGTTGATCATGTCGTTGTTGAGCCGCGACAGATCGGCCACCTTGGTTTGCAGTTCGGTGTTGACCGTGGCCAGTTCCTCATTGACTGATTGCAACTCCTCCTTGGAGGTCTCCAGCTCCTCGTTGGTGGATTGCAATTCTTCGTTCACCGACTGCATCTCCTCGTTCGAGGATTTAAGCTCTTCATTGGAGGTTTCCAGTTCTTCATTGGTGGTATGTAGATACTCCTCTTTGGCCTGCAATTCCTGCCTGATCGCCGCGATACGCGAGTCAGCGTCCGCCCCCCCAACGGCATGCAGGGCGGCGGCCTGAGGCTGTTCGTGATCGCAGGGTAGCGATTCCTCCAGGATGACCAGATACAGGGGCGTCTCAGGTGTCGCGGCAGAGTCCTGGGCCACCTGGCGAATCGTCAGGTTGACCGGCATGAAGTCGCCGTTGGTTTTGACACGTAGGCCAGGGTGGCGCACGATCTCTGTTGTTCCCGCGGCTTTATGCAGGGCCGTGGTCAGTTCGCGCCGCAGCCCTTCGCGGGCCATCTTCAGAATATTGTTGATTCCAGCCTCGCCCTGGGCCGGCTCGAGGTACAGACCCATGCGGCCGTGGAGGTAGAGGATGTCCCCCTGGCTGTTGACGAGCGCGCAGGCCGGGGCGACCTGCTGCAAGAGTGCCTGCTCGGTCAGTTTGCGCAGCGGCAGTCTTGCAGGCAATGCCGTTTTTCCGGTGTCCCGGGAGATATCCGTATCCATCGCCGTCATGGGCGGCATAAACCGGTCCTGAACCGTGCGCTGTGCGCTGTGAAAATCGTCTTTTCGCTGAAACAGCTTCGCTTTGCGGTCCAGTGTGGTAAACATATCGCCAAACTCTCCCACGGTCTCCGATGTGCCCAGGAAGAGTATTCCTCCGGGCTTCAGCGCATAGTGGAACAGGGGAATGAGCCTCTTCTGCAAGTCCCCGCCCAAATAGATCAGGAGGTTGCGGCAACTGATGAGGTCGAGTTTGGAGAAAGGCGGGTCTTTGATGACGTTCTGCTCGGAAAAGACCAGCATGTCGCGGATACTTTTGTGAATGCGGTATGCGCTGCCGTCCGTCTCGACCGTGAAAAATCGCGCCAGCCGTTCCGGCGAGATGTCGGCGGCGATACTGGCAGGATAATGACCGGCGCGGGCCGTGGCAATCGCCTGGCTGTCAATGTCGGTGGCGAACACTTGCACCTTGAAACTCTGTTTCATCGCATTCTGACGTTCGGCGAGCAGGATGGCGAGGGAATAGGCCTCCGCGCCGGTGGAGCATCCCGGCGACCAGACGCGGATCACGGCGCTCGCGGGCTTTCCGGCACAGAGCTTTGGGATGATCTGTTCCTCGAGTGTCTTGAAGGCCTCAGGGTCGCGGAAGAAATTGGTCACGCCGATCAACATGTCGCGAAACAGTATTCCCACCTCCGACGGCTCCTGCTGCAAATACTTGACGTACTCCTCCACCGTTGATATCTGGTGGACGGCCATGCGCCGTTCGATGCGGCGGTTGATGGTGCTCGGCTTGTACTGGGAAAAGTCGTGGGTGGTCTGGGCGCGCAGCAGGATGAAGACCTTCTTCATCGCGTTCTCAGTCATGGGCACCAGGGGTAATGCGGCCATGTGTGGCTTGCCGAAGGCGTGAGCGACGAAGGCGATGAGCCGGGCAGGCATCTCGGCCGGCGACAGTTCGAAGTCCACCAGGCCGGTGGCGATGGCGCTGCGCGGCATGCCGTCGTACTCGGTGGATTCGGGTTTCTGCACCATGACCATGCCGCCCTCGCCCTTAATGGCCCGCACACCAAGGGTGCCGTCGCTGCCGGTGCCCGAGAGGACGATGCAGATCGCCCGATCGTGCTGGTCCTGGGCGAGCGACCGGAAGAAGAAGTCGATCGGCAAACGCTGGCCGCGGGGCGCGGACGGTTCCATCAGTTGGAGAGCGCCGTTCAGAAACGCCATGTCGCGGTTGGGCGGGATGATGTAAGCGCAGTTGGGCTGAACCGCCATACCATCCTCGACCTCGAAGACCTGCATGCGGGTGTAGCGACGGATGAGGTCGGTGAGCATGCTCTTGTGGTCCGGGGCCAGGTGCTGCACCAGGACAAAGGCCATGCCGGGATCGGTGTCGGCGGGCATGCCGGAAAAGAAGGCCTCGAAGGCTGCCAGCCCACCTGCCGACGCGCCTATACCCACGATGGGAAAATCCAGGGTTTTTTGTTCTGCCGCGTCCCGGACCTCAAGGGCTGTGGTTTCGGACTTTTCCACGGAAGGACATGATTTCTGCTCTTTTAGAAATAATTTTGAATGTCGAGTAGACATAAAAATATCTCCCCATTTAGTTTTATTGAAAACGTTAAACCGCGTCCAACAGGACTCGAACCTGTAACCTTTGGTTCCGTAGACCAATGCTCTATCCAATTGAGCTATGGACGCTTCGATATGACTATATTATGCCGAGTAAATTCTAATTTGCAACAGGTATCGAAATCTTTCGGTTTTTAATTTTATCGGCGTCAGGGATTCCACATATCTCGCCAGGTTCGGCGGAGGATTTGTCGCAAATTAGCACCGTGATGGTGTTGGATGTACTCGACGGCTGACGTGCGGGTTGATTCGTCAAAGGTTGCCCGAACCGACCAGAGGCTGTCGAGACTCTGTGGATCAATCCCGTAGCGCATGTCGTGAAATTCAACGATCTGGCGGCTATTATGATACAGATACGTTACCCGCAATTGACCCATGGCGAACCAATTAAAAAGTTTCACCTCCGGCAGCTCCCTCGCCCGGCGAATCCATTCATTGTCGATAATTTTTTCACAAGTGATTTTTGATGGCTGGGCGTTGGAATCGAATAGAATATTTATTTTCCCCACCGACCAACTCTCGGGACAGCGATGGGTAACCCGCCAGACAAAAATGCTTCCAATCTGTGGATACGCTTTACACTCCGATAGTGGTTCTTGCATCGCCGCCGTCGCTATACGGTTTAGTCCGAGGCCAGCGGTCAGATAGGCTGCGGAAAGTCCGAATCCAATCCAACCGATTATCAAAGTCGCCTTTCGAGCATCGGTTCTGATTCTTCGAGCGATATAGCAGGCCAGCAGGGTAAGGATCAGAATCGGGGTATAAAAGATATCAATGATCGGCACGGCGTCCAGGGCAAATCGATGATTTGTTATCGGTGAAAAAAGTTGCGTGCCGTATGTGGTGCACCAGTCGAGCAGAGGATGGCTGAGCATCGCCGTAAAAACACATAAAAACAAAAACCACAGCGGCGATTGGCCGTTTGAATTCGTTTTACGTTTAAACCACCACCAGAAAATTGTTACCACTAGTGAGAGGAGCGGAACCATCAGCAGCGAGTGGCTGATGCCGCGATGATTGGTCATCATGGCAAAGCCATTTTCCTCCGTGCCGGTAAGCATCATGAGCGGAGCTATAAAAATATCGAGATCGGGAATCACACACGCGATCACCGCCGCCCAGGTCGCATCGCGCCCGATGCGCTGGCGAAACCCCAGTTGAGCAACCGCCGCTCCCAATAAACCATGTGTTATAGTATCCATATTATTTGTATCCGAATATATTCAGCCAAAATTCTCTTTCGTGGCTGAAAATTCCCACGGTCTTCTCTCTTGGTTCGGGTTTGATTTTTTCGCGGGAAAGTTTTTTTGCTACCTTTGCCCAGAATTCGTCGCTTTTGACCACTTTACACTTTCGCCGAATCGCCGCCTTGCGGATTCGTAAGTCACTTGAGACAATTGTCAATCGTTTTGGCGCGGTATTGATTCCGATATAACTTTCAATCACCGTATCCGCGTCCGAGTTCCGGCTGGTGAATTCAATCGCGACCCGGCCAAAATGTTTTTGATTTTGCCGAAGCGTCGGGGGAACGTTTCCGTCAAAAATTATTCGCACATCCTGCCCGGTCCTGCCGACCCATTCATCGATGATCCGGCAGAACATGGCGACCGACAGATCGATATCTTCCTCCCCAAATAAGGATTTGGCGTAAAAATATAAATTGTATCCGTCGATCAATACCGGCATGAATGTTATTCCTCAGGAATTCACCAAGCTTGTCATGGAACATGGTATACCCCTTGGCTGTGGTTGGCAAGCGTTTGTTCACTGTTCTTTTACTTTTATGCCTTAAAATTTGAGGGTTGACATCGTCATCGGTCGAGGTTAAATTCCGTTAAAAAGAAAATAGATCAGCCATCGGCGAGTGATATTTTTTACGTAAATTGATCGCTGATGGTTTTTCATTTGGATGGTAAAGTTTTGGCTAATGCGATAGTTGTCATTCCGGCGCGATATGCTTCCAGCCGTTTTCCCGGTAAAATCCTTGCCCGGGCGACCGGGAAGTTTCTCATCGAACATGTCTACGAACAAGCGAAAAAGGCCCGTTTGGTTCGAGATGTGATCATTGCCGCCGACGATGCGCGAACCATGAAGGCGGCGGAAACTTTCGGAGCCAAAACGATCATGACCGATCCTGACCTTCCCAGCGGGACCGACCGTGTGGCGGCGGCGATTAAAGATATGGATGTCGATATCGTCATTAACGTTCAAGGCGATGAGCCGACAATGCATCCCGATGCGATTGACCAGCTTGTGGAATTAATGATCGACCGAACCACTCCCATGGCCACACTCGCCACGCCGTTTAAATCCAACAAAGAAATTGCCAACCCCAATTATGTAAAAGTCCTTTTGAATAAAAATCATTTCGCGATGTATTTTTCCCGCAGCATTATTCCATATCCGCGCGACGGATTTGCCTCTCTTCCGGCGGGATTTACGCATCTTTTGCATCTAGGCATTTATGCCTATCAGAAAGATTTTTTGCTTCAATTGACGAATCTGCCGCCCGCTCCGATCGAACAAATAGAAAAACTCGAACAGTTGCGCGTGCTCTGGAATGGGTATAATATCAAGGTAGGCATCACGCCATATCGAACGAACGGAATCGATACGCCGGAACAATACCAGGAATTTGTAACACAATATTTAAACGGAAAGATAGAATAATAATATGTGTCCAATAACCGACATCCTGAATGACGTGGCCGGGAAATCCGCACAAAATGAGCTTTATACCCCTGTTCCGCCCGGATATAAACTTGGGCAGTGCAAGTATGTGGTTGTCCTGGGAACCGTGATGAGCGGGCTGGGCAAGGGGATTTTTTCCTCCAGTGTGGCCAAGCTTGTTCAGGATAAAGGGTTGAAAGTTTCCCCCATCAAACTGGAAGGTTATTTGAATATCGATTCCGGAACGCTCAATCCGTATCGGCATGGTGAAGTGTTCGTTCTCGACGACGGTATGGAAACGGACATGGACCTTGGGACTTATGAGCGTATCCTGGACCAAAATTTATCGCGGCTGAATTTCACCACGTCAGGCCAGATATTTACCAGCGTACTGGACAAGGAACGCGGGGGACGATACCAGGGGCGGGATGTTCAGATGATCCCGCACGTGACGGGTGAGGTGAAATTACGGTTAAGGGAGTTGGCACTGGAAAGTCAGGCGGATATCGTTTTTGTCGAGATCGGCGGAACGGTGGGCGATGTTGAAAATTCCTTCTTCATCGAAGCCGTCCGGGAGTTGGCGCTCGAGGAAGGCCCGAATTCCACCTGTTTTGTGGCACTGACATATATTCTCGAGCCGCAGGCTCTGGGAGAACAAAAATCCAAAGCGGCCCAATTAGGATTAAGAAGTTTGATGGGATTAGGCGTTCAGCCGCACATTCTCGCCTGCCGCGCCAAAAACCCCGTGAGTGAAACCGTCCGGCAGAAAGTTTCCGTCTACGCCAACGTGCCGCTGGAACGCGTTTTCTCCATGCACGATTCCGAGAGCATTTATTATATTCCCGAAATGATTCGCCGGTGCAAGATCGACCAGGAAGTGATCCAGGTTTTGGGATTGAAAGACCGCGTCGATGCTGAAAAAGACCGCCAGGCGTGGGACCGATGGTGTATGTTTACGCAGCGAATCCATCATCCGACGCAACAGGTCAATATCGCGATTACGGGCAAGTATATTACCGTTCGCGATAGTTACGCCAGCATCATCAAAGCCCTGGAGCATTGCGGCGCGCATCTGCAATCGAAGTTCGTGTTAAACTGGATCGATACCACCGACATTACCGATCAAAACGTGTCTGAAAAACTAGCCGGCATGCACGGTGTCATCGTACCCGGCGGATTCGGTATTCGCGGCACCGACGGAAAAATTGCCTGTGTCCGCTACGCTCGTGAAAATCGGCTTCCGTACCTCGGATTGTGTTACGGGTTTCAAATGGCGGTGGTGGAATTTGCCCGAAACGTCTGCAATCTGTCCGGTGCGAATTCGACGGAAATCGACCCGAATTGCAAACATTCTGTCATTGACCGTTTGCCCAACCAGAGGGGTTTAAAAGGGTTGGGAGGCACGATGCGATTGGGCGGGCAGGATGTCGAATTAATTCCCAACACACTGGCCGCTAAGCTGTACGGCCTCGCCTCCAGCGTCCGATTGCGTTTCCGGCATCGATATGAAGTCCATCCCAGGTACATTCCCGAATTAGCGAAGAAAGGATTGGTCTTTTCCGGCAGGGCACCGGGGGAACCGATCATGCAGATTCTTGAATTACCTGAACACCCGTTTTTTATGGGAACCCAAGCCCATCCGGAATTTACGTCCCGTCCCCTGCGCCCCGAGCCGTTATTTTGCGCATTTGCACAGGCGGCCCTTGACCATACCGGATAGAAAAGGTTAAGCTTATTTATACGTGTATGGATAACCAATTGGTCTTTAATAAACATTTGTTTGAATAGGAGTTCAGCTTATGGCGAAAAAAATTATCGATATTCACAATCATCCCAACTGGCATGGGCACAATATAGACAAGCTTGTCAAAAATATGGATGAGCATGGAATAGAAAAGACCTGGCTGCTGGCGTGGGAGATTTCAGAAAAGGAATTCGATTTTTCGCCCTATTATCACGAACACATGGACCCTCGTGGTCTGTGCGCTCCGTTATGGATGGTGATAGAAGGGGTTCAAAAATATCCCGACCGTTTCATCGGCGGCTGGGCTCCTGACCCGCGTGACCGGTACGTTCGTCCGAAACTTAAAGCCGCGGTTAAAATTCATGGGATTAAAGTCTACGGCGAGCTTAAATGCCGTATGCGTTACGACAGCCCCGATGCGATAGCGACGTTTCGATACTGCGGAGAGCTTGGAATGCCTGTTCTGTTCCATCTCGAGTGTCCACAAATAATTTTGAAACGATTTAACGAAAGTATCTACGCTTGGCCGGAATGGTACGGCGGAGATATGTCGGCGGTGGATAATATTTGTCGATTGTGTCCGGACACAAATTTTATCGGTCATGGGCCTGGGTTCTGGCGCGAAATGTCCGCCGGGGCAGACGAATCGGAAGAAGGCTATCCCAGCGGACCGGTCAAACCTGGCGGACGGTTGGTCGAATCACTCCGAAAGTATATAAATCTCCATTGCGATCTCTCGGCAGGAAGCGGATGCAATGCCCTGTCACGGGATTTTGATCATGCTAAAAAATTTGTCATGGAATTTCAGGACCGAATTATGTTCGGCCGGGATTATTTCGATCGCAGTCAAATGGATGTCCTGGATCATCTTAATCTTCCCGACGAGGTTCAGGAAAAACTTTATCATCTCAACGCGGAGCGACTTATCGAAAATGTCGGCAAAGGACTTTAATTCAGAATGACGCGGACAGGTTGACAAACATCTTTTGCTTCGATACACTTTAAGGGTTCGATTGTTTGTAAAATTAGACCGGGACGGTATGACCTTATACTCTAAGGAAGAGACAATGCGAAGCATGGTCTGTGGGTATAAAAGGCGGGAAGGAAGAAATGAAGTCTGCTGGAAAACGAGAAAGCGGCAATAATGGAGGTGGTAAATCCGGCTTAAAAAATTCCAAGCCAGGACAGAGCCTGCCTCAAGATAGTACAGTTACCCATCTCAAGGGAATTGATAATGGATTAACTCCTGACAATATTGAACGTTTCCGGGAAATACTGTTGACTAAGAGGCAGCAGTTGGTCGGCGATGTCGATACCATGAAGGACGACGCTCTTAACAAGTCTCGAAAAGAGGCCTCCGGAGATCTTTCCAGTATGCCCATCCACATGGCGGATATTGGCAGTGATAATTATGAGCAGGAATTTACACTTGGTCTGATTGAAAGCGAGTCGAACCTCCTCAAAGAGATCGACGAAGCCCTGCGGCGAATCGAGAACGGGACCTTCGGTGTTTGCCCTGCCACCGGCAAGCCCATCGGAAAGGCACGGCTGAAACTCAAACCCTGGGCCAAGTACAGTATCGAACACGTTCGACAGACGGAAAATAACAAATAGAAATAAAATCCTTTTGCCGGGGCTTGGTATTTTGCGCTAAGGAAACATTACTATGACGGAATCTCCCGCTGAAACTTCCAATCGTGCCTTGTATTCTTCGTCCGCGCAGGCTTTTTTCTGGATCACCGCGATTATAGCCGCGGGACTGGATTTGGCCTCGAAAGAGTGGGCTTTTCATGTTCTTAAACTAAGTGAAAAAATGGAGGTAATTCACAATCTGCTCTATTTCGAAATTACCATGAACCCGGGGGCCGTCTTTGGTATTGGAGCGGGAAAACGCTGGCTTTTTATCGGAGCCAGCCTGCTCGCCATTATTTTCATCCTTCAACTTTTTTTTCAAAGCCGTGCGCGGCAACGAGGGTTTCAATTCCTCCTCGCCCTGGTCATGGGCGGTGCGATTGGTAATCTTTACGATCGGGTCCTTTTCGGAATGGTCCGGGATTTTATTCATTTTTCCATTACCATCGGAGGGAGAGAACTTTGGCCTTGGGTATTTAATGTGGCCGATGCCGCCTTGGTGGCCGGTGTCGCCGGATTATTGTTCGGTTGGCTTTTGGGACGATTTGAAATCGGCGGTTCCTGTCCGGTCGCCCGACCTTTGATGGAAGAAAATGAACGATAGCCAATGGACGAACACGGATCGACTCTTTATGGCCGGCGCGTTGAAATTGGCCCGGCGAGGCTTGGGGCGTGTTGAGCCAAATCCCGCGGTGGGAGCAGTGCTTGTTCGAAACGATAAAATTATCGGCCGGGGATATCATCGCTTCTTCGGTGCGCCTCACGCGGAGGTCACCGCCCTCCGGGACGCTAAAGCCAAAGGTCATTCGGCTAAAGGAGCCACCCTTTACGTTACCCTCGAACCCTGCTGCCACTGGGGTAAAACACCTCCCTGCACCGACACCGTCATTGCCGCGGGAATTAAAAAAGTAATCGCGGCAACCCTTGATCCGTCGAAAAAGGTTGCCGGAAAGGGAGTGGACGCTCTTAAAAAAGCCGGGATCGAAGTTCAGGTCGGTATTCTTGCGGATGAAGCGAAAAAGCTAAATAAATGGTTCTTCAAGTTTCATCAAAAACATCATCCGTGGATCATCTGCAAATGGGCGCAAACCCTCGATGGAAAACTGGCGGCCAGGTCCGGTCATTCAAAATGGATATCTTCTGATTCCTCTCGCCGGGAGGCTCACAAAATCCGCCACAGTTGCCAGGCGATTATTGTCGGCGTGGAAACGGTTCTCGCCGATGATCCCCAGCTTACCGCACGATTGAAAAATGTTTCTCAACTGCCAGCAGGTCCGCCGAACCGTGTCGTGCTCGATACCAAACTTCGCACTCCTGTTTCTTCGCAACTCGTTCAAACTGCCAATAAAATTCCGACATGGATTTTCACATCGTGCCTTGCCGGAAAAGCCCGAACAGAAGTTTTTAAAAACAAAGGGGTAAAGATCATCATTCTCCCCATTGGCAAAAATGGATTAATTGACATTAAAAGTTTCTTAAAATTCGCAGCCCGACAAGGCTGGGCGAGGATCATGGTCGAAGGTGGAGCCAAACTCCTCAGCTCATTTATCCTTTCCAAATTGGCGGATGAATTGGTCCTATTTCAAAGCAGCGCGCTGGCGTTGGATGATCAGGCGGTCCAATTTCGAGGTCAAACGACCTTTCAAGTGAATAATTTTTTGAAGAGGTACAAGTTCCACAGCGTTTCAAAGGCAGGGGGGGACTTGATTTTAAGGCTTTTGGTAACTTAGGTAATCAATATCGTCTCGAACCTGCCAGTATCGAAATAATGGGTAGTCTGGGTTAGCTACCCCTCAAAGACAACAACGCAATATTTGCGCTGTTGATAATGTGGATAACATTTTTAACTCTAGCAATAGCAAGGGGTTATATTGTGCATAAGTTGAAAAATAATTTTTTTAAGATTCGACAAATTGGTTGCCGATAGATATCTCAGACACAATAACAATCGATTGAAAAAGCAGTTTTGAAAGAATTCAAGCCATATTTTTTAATAGTTCGCCGAGAAAAAGAGGTAAGGATTTTATGGTCGATGAAATCAAAGCAACAGGAGCAAACTTAAGTGCAGGTCCGATTGGACGGCTCGGTGCTCATGCTCAGAGCGCAAAAGCAGCCTCTGGCAGGCAGGCAGTGATTACGGATCGGGTGGAAATTTCCGAACTCGGCGCGTTGCTGGGAAAGTATTCGGAAATGCCGGAGATACGCAGTGACCTGGTGGCCGAAGTACGAGGGCAAATCCAGGCGGGGACTTATGAAACCCCGGAAAAATGGAACCAGGCCATCCAGAGTCTGCTTGAAGATTTAAGAACCTAAAGCCGAAAATTTCGCATTAACGAACGTTGTGAAAGAGCAAAAGCCAGCCGGTAAGTCGGCTGGCTTTTCCCTTTTGGAAGTATCAACCGCCAACAGTTTTGATATGATACCAATATGGATTGGTTAACCCTTGTTGGGATTATTATTCCCTACGGGAACTGTTTTAAGAATTTCGGCTATATCTTTTTTCTCGGTTGCCCCAAACACTTTCACCTTAGCGTCAATTTGGAGTGCCGTTTCCATCACTTCCCTGGATTTAGCGGTGTTCCCGAGTTTGGCCAGCACTTTCCCCAATTGCCACAGCGCGCGTGCCTTGGCGGCACTATCGGGAGGAGCCAACCTGACACACTGTTCAAAATCTTTCCGGGCATCATCCATCCGGCCTGGAAGATTCAGGAAAATGACACCCCGGGTGTCATAAAAATGGATGTTTTCCGTATCGATCCGCAAAGCTTGTTCAACCAGTGGTAACGCGTCCTTGTAACGGTGCCTGGCATCGGACAGCAACCAAGCCAGATCATTCATGATTTGCGCATCGTTGGGCTGGTCCTGGAGCATTTCCCGAAACAGGCGTTCCGCCTGATCATATTCCCCCAGAAGAAACATGATATGCGCCAAACTCTTTTTGACCATCGGCATTTTGGGGGATACCGAATTTAAAGACTCCAGGAGCGATTTTGCCTCCCGAATATCGTTCGGGTTCGCAGAAGAAGAAAGGACCGATGCGGCGACAAAAATTACACTGTTGTCTTTGTCGGGCTTTGACCTGTAGCTGGAAATAACTTTGGTAACTTCATCAAATTTTTTCTGATCGCCCATCAGGATAATCCGCTCCTGCAGAACCTGAGGGCTTTGCGGAGCCAAATCGGACGCTTGTTGCAGGTATTTTTCAGCCTGAACATAATCCTGCCGCAACCGACAGAGGCTCGCCATCGCAAGATTAACGGCAACGCTTTTTTGACCGGCCGGTGTTTGACTGAACGTTTTCAGATTCATGAAGGCCTCGTCCCTCTGTCCAAGTTCGCTCAGGAGCATCATGTTCGTCAACTGAAGCTGTTCGTCGGCAGGATTCTTTTTCAAGGCTTCCCGCGCCAGGGTTTTGGCTTCTTCAACCACGGAAGCGTTATGGCCGGTCAATGAGATTTCGCTGAACATCAATAACGCCGTCCGGTTTTCCGGTTCTTCCCTTAACGCCATACGGGTCAGTTCCAGGGCAAGGTCCGGATTGTTAAGCTCACGTTCAATCGCGGCCCGGACGACAAGCAGCCGCGAGCTATGCGGATTGGCCTCAAGACCGTGAATGGCAAGTTCTCGCGCTGAAGTCAAATCCCGTTTCTGAAAAGCCATGTTAACCAAAGTCAGATGGGCTTCGGCCGCCGAAGGATCGATCTGAATAACTTTTTCCAGAAGTTCCTGTGCTTTTTCCTTCGACCCGGGATTATTTTCATTGAGGAGCAGTTCGGCCCGGACCGAGAGAATATCCGGGTCGTCCGGGAGTTTCACCGCAAGATTACGGAGAAGTTCTTCTGCCTGTTTTTTATCACCCGGTTTGTTTCGAAGAAAAAGCGCTTTCATCAAGTTACGTTTCTTGACAAGGTTGTCCGGAAAGGTTTTCACCGCCTGTTCCCAAGTCAAGACCGCCTCATCAAATTTTTTCTGGCTGATATAAAAGGTTCCCAGAAGATCATACCCTTCTTTTCCCGATATGGTGGTCAGATGTTGATAATCCTTTTCGGCGTCGGTGATTTTTCCGATTTCGGCAAGGAACCCGGCTCGCAGAAGATAGGCTTCAAAATTGTTTTTTGTTCTTATCTGGTCATCCAGGATTTTCCGGGCTTCATCCAGACGCTTTTCTGAAGTTAAAATGGCGATGCGAACGGCCTTGATGGTAAAGGCCTTCGGGTCCAATTTTTCCGCCTGATCCAGGTATTCAAAAGCGGCAGCCGGGTTTCGAGTCTGTTGGTAAATAATCCGTGCCATGAGGACCAGTGCATTTACATCTTTCGGGTCTCCGGCGATTCGGAGCTTTAATTCATCGATAGCCTGATTCAAGTCCCCCGCCTGAATCGCGGAATAGGTCCGGCGGTTACTGATGGCCTGGGAGCTGGCACTCACATGGGAAAGGACTTTCATAACCTCATCATAACGTTTTTGCCTATCCAGCAGGGTAATCAGGCGATCCGCCACATCCACCGCGGAAGGATTGTCGGAAAGCGCTTTGCGGTAAATGGCTTCGGTCCGGCTAAAACTCCCCAACCGTTCATATAATTGACCCAGTAAAAGAACCGGGCGGGACCACTCGGGATCGGCGTCGATGCACCGTTGAAGGTATGTGACAATATCCTGTTGCCGGGTTCGCCACTCTTTGCCGTCCATCCAGAATGAGGCCTTGGCAATCCGCCAGAGGAGTCCGGTCTGACCCTGAATACCTTGAAGCTCCTCAATGATTTTTTGAGAACAGGCCATATCCTGGCGGGTCTCCGGAAGGTCCAGAAGGAGTATTCGCACATTGACATCCTGGGGATTTTCCAGGGCCAGCTTCTTGAGCATGTCAATCCCCGCCTTACGATCCTCCTGTGAAATAACGAGGAAGGCCAGTTTGGTCCGAAGCACGCTTTTATTCCATTCCCCGGTTACTGCCTGAATTCCTGCCTGCAGGGTCTGCCGGGCTTCAGGAATCTTCCGGGATATCTGCTGATACCGGACCAGCAGTTCCCAGGGCGCCAGCGCGGTTGGATGGCGTTTGCAGGACTCTTTTAGAACTTCGACGGCATCCGCGATCCGATTACTGGAAAAGTACAGCCGGGCCAACTGCAACTGCGCGTCCAGTGAGTTCTTGAACTCCCTGATGGTCAGTTTCAACTCTTTCTCGGCCTCATTCACCCGGCCTGTCTCCTGGGCCAGGCTGGCCTGCAACAGCCGGATTTCCATTTTATCAGGATATTGCTTTCGCAGCCCCGTGAGTTCTTTCGATACTGCCAACGCTATCGCCTTAACGTCCGATGGGGATTTTTCCGTGTTTCCATACGCGATGATCTCGATCCGGAGAAGCTTGATCGTCAGGTCGGACGGATCCATCTTTTCCGTAAGCCTGGAAAGCTCCAGTGCCTTGCCAAAATTCTGCCCTTTCAGATACTCTTTAATCAACTGCGTCATTACCTGACGATCTTGCGGTGTCAGGCGAAGGCATTGCCTTAAGGCCCGGATCGCCCGTCGGTTTTGGTCCGTCTGGCTGTAGGCCCGGGCCAGTAATCTGAATATCGACGCATTAGACTCGTCGGTTGGGGCAACCGGCTCAAGGCACTCAATTACCTGGTACGGTTTTCCTTCCACCTGGGCCACCATGGCCTTCAATAAGGCAACCTGACCAATCGATTCGCCCTTCGACTCCGAGCCCTTTACAATTTCCAGATATTCGTCCAAACACCTCCGGGCTTCGGTTGCTTTTCCACCATAACTGTAGACTAAAACCGCTGAGGGAAGCGCCTTCTTCCGCTGGTGCTGAGACTTGAGTCGGGACATGGTATCATCCGCGAATAATACACCCTCCTTAATATTTCCCATCCGAACCGCCAGAGCCGCCGATTGGGTAAATAATGCCACCGTCCAACTATCGGGGTCCAGGACAAATTCACGTAGCGTCTTCGGATCAATTTTTTTCATCGCGTCCAGTTCCGCGGCGGCCAGTTTTAAATCCCCGTGTTCCATCCACTCCGAGCACAGGGTCAGGCGGGTTTGAGGATCCGCATCGCCAAGGGCATCCGCCCTCGCTAGATCCACCCTAGCCAAATCCAAATTCCTTTTATTCGCTTCTTCCGAACCGATGTCCATCAACCGGTAAAACTGCGCTCGCCCAACCAGTGCCTCGGAAGACTTCGGAGCGTTTTCCACCGCCAAATTAAGCCACTTTAAACCCTCGACAAATCCAATTTGACGATTTTTGTTTTCCATAGCCATACGGCCTAAAAGAACACAGGCCTTGACGTATAATTTTTCCACCTCTGGCTTTTTTGCCGATTTTTTAACAATGATCGACAGATTTTGATAACCCTTATCGTATTTTTTCTGCATGACTAAGGACTGGGCCAGCCACATCCTGGCCTCCAGATCATCGGGCGCCTTCTCCAGCCGCTTGTTGGCAATAAACGCAAGTTCGCTGAAATCCCCCACTGTCATGTAAAGCCGGGCCAGTTCCTTATACACCGTTTCATCCTCCGGCCGAATATTCATCAATCGCCGGTAGACGCTGATCGCCGATCCGATATTCGCGGATTCCAGAGGCTGAACCGATAATTGGGCATAGGCGTATTTCTTAAGAACGTCCGGATCGAAGGGGTTCCGCGAGAGGTATTTTCCCAGTTCCAGGCAGGCCTTCGACCAGTCTTCCTTCGCAAACGCCGTCTGACCCGCCGTCAGAGCCCGCGACGAAAGAACCTGTTTGCGGATCCTCTGAGCCGCATACCCACCCACTCCGATAAGGAAAACAATAACCCCCAACGTGACCAGAAATCTGAAATTCGCTTTCGCATGTTTAAAATTTCGATTCATTTGCATAACCTCTCCCATTGCAATCGTTCAGACATTGTTTAGTTTGTTATCAACATTGAAAAGTATGGCTGAAGATCAATTTTACTGTGTTATCTTTTTAATGCAACAAAATATAATACAACTGTTCTGTCACCGTTCAGACCACGGTCTATCCTGTCACGATTCTCTCGCTTTCGTCATCGTCCGGCTTGACCGGACGATCCAGTCCGCACCCCTGGATCATCCGGTCAAGCCGGATGATGACAATGAGGCGTGGTCTGAACGGTTACCATTTCCACAACCCCTAAAAAAAATCCCCTTCCGCCGATGAGGACGCAAGGGGATCGAAAAAAATCAAATCAACTCTTATGCAAACCGTTTCTTAACCCAGCCGATAAAACCGAGTCCAATTCCACCCAACACCAATGCAGCGGGAGCAGATACCGGGGGTATATTGGGGGGAGTATTCACAAAGGAATCGCTGAAATCGGTAGTACCAATAGATTGGACATGCAAGCCAATCCTCAAGTCCCCGGTCGCCAAGGCATTGATCGTATCCGTAAAGGTCTTTCCCAATTGCAGACTGAAAATAATATGAACCCATTCCCCCGATGTAACACCGTTCGGAGAAATCGGACTATCGGCATCCGCCGCAAAGGATTCGCAAGGTGTAGATACTTCGAAAGGAGGAGTCAGGGTACTCCCGCCGGGAAGATTCGCGTTAGGCTTGGCAGTAGGACTAAAGGCGACCCGTGTTGGGGTTGGGGAATTCTCGATAGAAGAAATCCCCAGCAGTGTGCCATCGTCAAAGTAGATTTGACAAATGGAGGATGAACTGCCGTTGGTAAACTTGAAGCCGACATGGGTTGTATCTCTCTGCGTAACATCCACACTAAGCAGTGACGCCACATTGATCGGCCCATTGTTAGTGATGTTGGCGAATCCGTACATATCGGCGAACGAAGGAGCCGTCACGCACAGAACTATCAAAGCAAAAAACACTCTTTTCTTCATTATCTTCTTCATCGTTACACTCCTATTATCCACTCCTTGCTACATAAAAAATTTGAAGGTCTTGGCCTCTTTCATCAGGCCAAGACCCTCTTTCGTGTCTTCAATTATGCAAACCGTCGTTTGACCCAGCCGATAAAGCCAAGGCCAATTACACCCAACGCCAAGGCAGCGGGAGCGGGCACTACCGGCGAAATCGACTCGACATGGACTACTAAGTCCTGGTAGTCTCTGTCTGCGGTAGCAAAAGGTGCGTTCTCAAACGCCACTATGTACTCGTCGGAGCTGAAAATACCGGGATTGAAACCGGGCATTTGAATCTCGGCACCCTTGCCTCGGAGGATGACTGCTTGGGCGTTACCACCATTCAAGCTATCCTCGGAGTAGAAGGTACCCTTAGGGCCATCCAAGTAGAACCCGAACTGAACGGTGGGATTGAAAGTGGCAACCGTAATAAAATTGACCTTGATATCACCGTTGGCCATAAAAGAAATCAGCTTCTGGCCTCCTGCCGTATCTAACCCGGAAAATACCTGCGCCTTTTTGCTGGGGTCGAAATAATCGTAGATGCCAAAGGTATTGCTGTCGGCAGATCCCGCGATTTCAATGACGAAAGTAGCAACCGCTCCGCCACTGCCTTGATTGGTAAAGATGGCGGCATTGATCTGGTCGTTCGTCGCATCGACAAATCCAGATGTTGTAATGTTATTCAACACCTGCTGGAGAGATAGCTCAGAACTGCTTCCAAAGCCTACGGGCCTGACATTCGACAGATTCGCCTGGACCGTGCCGACGGCAACAATCAGGCATAACGCTAAAATAGTTATTAATGTTTTCATTACTTTTTTCCTTTTCTAAAACTAAAAAAATTAAATACGAAAATTGAGGAACTAAAAAAGTTTCAGAAAAGGATAGGCGGGCCGCGAGGGGCTTGTATAGGGAGCGAGAATTGAGATTCGAACCGACCCGCAATTTCATATTTGGTATATGAAAAGACTTTCGGCGGATCGTAGACTTGTTGATCGAAAAATGCCGCCAAGGGCATGGCGACCAGATAAAAATCCGAGTCCATAGCGTGGACATGGCCGACTTGGCGCAGGCCCCCGGAATGATACCAGTCTGGGACCAGGGCAAAATTTAACTTCTTGGCCGATTTCCCAACATGAAATACCCCTAAGCTACCCAGAGCACAGAGAAACAGCATCGCGCTGTCCGGTCCGGCCGGCAATTCCTTTACATCGGCCTGCGAAGCGGAACCGGCAACTTTTCCACTGTGGTCCAGATTAAAGGGTGATTGAAAATCAAACTTCAACCCGTCAATTGCCGCGAGAGGAGAAACTCCGGTTGATTGAACGGCCTGTCCGGTAACTCCGGTCGAGTGGCTGGTAAGAGAAAATACTGGTTTTCGTAATTTGGAGTCTGAAGTAATATCGGCGCGAAGGTTCACAGTCGACAGCACAGCCACTGCCAAGGTCAAGTGCAGAATTTTCAGCTCTTTTCTCACAGTTTTCTCCGGGATGTATTCACATAGAATCCAAACCCGATAACCCAATTAAATCCAATATATCAACGATGCCCAATATAGTCAAGCATTTTTTTTTAATCTTATGTAAAAAGCAGCGAAAGATCAATTCGTCCGCAACATCCTTCCTGTCAATAAGTTACAAATCAAGAACCAAAGCAAAGCGTTTCCTGACCCAGACGCACCTTACTCCTATTCCATATTCGTCAATACAATGGAAATATCCGTCGAGGTAATTGATCCATCGCCGTCCAGGTCGGCTCGACCGTCATAGCCTGTGTCCCCCGCAGATATGTCCATGCTGTTCAGCACGATCAAAAGGTCCGCCTCGGTTACGTGACCATCTCCGTCGCAATCACCCGCCGGATAAAACTCATCGGCCCCAATGTCCACGTGACTGCTGTAAATACGAATCTGGCCATCCATGTCCAGCCACCCGGCTTGGACGTCGGTATCATTGCCGGCATTAATGCACGGGGAACTACTAGTCAGGTGGAAATCGCTTCCCACCAAACTCACAAACAGTGGGTCCTGTTGGATGTCCGTCGTCCCTGCCGATAGGCCGGAGTAATCATATGTCAGATTGAATACACAATTGTTGCGCAAGACGGGCGTACCGCTACCGGGGTACTTATAGATTCCCGTGCCATTGACGGCGATGATGTTGTTGGCAATGGTCGGGGAAGAATTTTGGCAGTAAATCCCGCTGCCGTTGGTGGCGATGTTTCCGCTAATCGTGTTGTTGCTGATGGTCGGGGAAGAATAATAGCAGTAAATCCCGCCGCCGCGGTTGGTGCTGTTTCCTCTGATCGTGTTGTTGTTGATGGTCGGGGAAGAATACCGGCAGTCAATCCCGCCGCCGGTATAGGTGGCGATGTTTCCGTTGATCAAATTGTTGCTGATGGTCGGGGAAGAAGAATTATCGCAAAAAATCCCGCCCCCGTAGCCGTTGGTGTTATTGTTTCCGCTGATTGTGTTATTGCTGATGGTCGGGGAAGAAGAATTGCAGTAAATCCCGCCTCCGACGGCATTATTGGCGCTGTTTCCACTGATCGTGTTATTGCTGATGGTCGGGGAAGAAGAATTGCAGTAAATCCCACCGCCATAGAGATAACCATTCGCAAGCGTACCGATTCCATTTTTGATGGTAAACCCGTCGATCCGCGTGGTGTTGTCGGCCCCAGTGGGTGAGGTGACCACGCTACCGCCCTGCTGACCGTCGAGAATAGTCGGGTTGGCCGCGATGTTCCGCTGCGAGAGGTCGGTTTCCATCCCGGCGAAGCCGCCGTAGAGGGCTACATCCGCTTTTAAGGTGATCCGCTCGTTGTACGTTCCCGCCGCAACCCAGACCTGATCATTGACACCCGCGGTATTCAATCCTGCCTGGACTGTCAGCTTGGCCTGGTCCCAGGAAAGACCGGTGTAGTTGTCATTTCCGCCGGGCTGGACGTAGACCACCTTTGCCTCAACCGTAACAGAAAGGGACAAAACTACCGACGCCAGGAACCACAAAACTATGCTGGTCAACATTCGCTTCACGGCCAGACTCCTTTGCTGCTTAACGGTACTGCACCGTTACATGGCTCTCAATGAATGAAGAGCCTCTTGCAACTCCCCCCGAATCGCGATGGAACGCTCCATTTGCTGACATCTTCGGGAAGTAATTCTCCACTATCGCTATTGTAGCATACGACGCCCCATTTTGCAAAAGTCTCTCTATTTCAGCGTATAGCAAATTTAATGTGGTCAATAAAGAATTAATACATTAAAGTTTCCGGCGAAGCCGGTATTCATCTCGCCGGCTTTTTTTGACCCGATTTCCTCCCCCTCGTGTCTTGTTCATCCGGAAGTGTCGCCCTTTTCATCAGATAAAGCTCGAAGCCCAGGATCAAAATCGCCATCGGCATCATGGTCAGTCCGGCAAAATCGTGGAAGAACCTTTCCGCCGTTTTGCCGTCAACCAGCAGGAACAGTTCCGCGGTAATAAACAGCCTGACAATATTGCACACAATCGCCACCGGAATACTCGATATGAGCAAAACAACCTTCTGCCACCGCGGACGATCAATGATGTACGCAAGGGTATAAGCCACCACGATAAACGCGGTCAGCATCCGCAGCCCATTGCAAGCCTCGGCGATCCCAACTCGGACGTTGCCGTTCAGGATCAGTGTATTGCCCTCACGGGCCAACTGTTGATCCAATAACTCGAGGAAAAATACCGCGCCCTGGGTGGAAAGATTCTGCAAAAACAGACTGACCTGATAATGGATCATCCTCGGCAATGGAAACATCAGAAAAAGGAATAATAAAATCCATCGCACCTGATAAAACACCTGCCAGCCCGCCGCCAGCAGCACCAGCCCTCCAATGAGCAGGACCAGCGAATACCATTCAGCCGACCCGTATGAAAACAGAACCCCGAAAACGCGAAGACCCATCCCCAGAAAGACCAGACCCACCCCCCACCAGCAAGGTTGAATCCGGCATTGCCGAAGCTTCTTTCGGTCATGCCAGAGCAAATAAACCGCGACAAACGGAACCAGCAAACCGACCGAATAATTCTGATCGTTCTGCCACAGGTTCACCAGATACTTGATATTCGACCAATGATCCCAGGCCAGAACCGCCATCAGCAACCCTACACCCACAATCAGCCACGGCGAAAGCCGGACACCCTTGCCGCCTGACGATACAAGTGCTTTCATGCGAATTCCTCCAGCCATTTAGACGTCGCGTCCTGCCACGTGGGAATAGTTACCAGGTTCATCTCGTCAAAAGGAAAAAGATCCAAAACGGAATAGGAAGGCCGTTTGGCTGGAGCAGGGAACATATCGGTAGTCACCGGTTCCACCCGGCCCTTCCAGCCCTTTTTCCTGAGCGCAAATTCGGCCCACTGGTATCGGCTGCAATGCCCGATGTTGCGAAAATGATAAAGACCGTAGGCGCCGGTTCCCGCCAATTTGACCAGGGCCGCCGCCAGATCCCAGGCAGACGTGGGCGAAGCCACCTGATCCTCCACCACTTTTAAAACGTCCTTGTTCGAGGACCAGCCGAGCAACTTTTTCAGAAAATTACTATTGCCTTCCCCAAACACCCAGCTAGTCCGTACCAGATAATATTTATTTGTCATCGAACTTAAAAAATTCTCGCCCAGCAGTTTGCTCTTGCCGTACATATTGATCGGATGCGGCTGGTCAACAATCCGATACGGCTCCGAGGCATTCCCATCGAAAACGAAATCCGTTCCCACGTGAACCAGCGGAATATTCCGGTCCGCGCAGGCGATGGCCAGGTTCCTCACCGCCAGACCATTAACCCGGCAGGCCGTTTTCCAGTCCTTTTCGGCGCCGTCTACATCGGTATAGGCAGCGGCGTTGATCACCAGTTCCGGACGAACGGCTTCCACCAATTCCAGAACTTGTTGGAAATTCGCAATATCCACTTCGTCCAGGTCGTAACCGCGGCAGGCTCTGCCTTCCTTTTCCAGAAGGCGGATTAACGCCCGGCCAAGCTGCCCTTTTGAACCCGTAACTAATATCATCGCTTAATCCACATTAAATGGGGAATTCACATCGTTTTCGTGCCGTATTTCATCCACCTCTTCTTTTTTACCTGGCCCCTTATATAACTTGTCGGGAAAATTGGTAACACTGCCCACCTCAATCCCGATGTTCTTATAGGCGTGAACAACACCGGGCGGGACAATAACCATCATCGGATTATCCTGACCAGCGTAAATCGTCATTTTCTGCCCGAACGTTGGAGAATTCTTTCGATTATCCCATAACAGGACTTTAAAATTCGAAGGCCCGATGAAACAAAAATAGTCCGTTTGAAAAACATGTTCGTGCGGGCCGCGGGCGATTCCGGGATTGGTAACGGAAATATACGTCATTACCGGGCGGGGAATCCCGCCAAGTTCATCCTCCCGGTACAACTCCGTCAGCCAGCCCCGTTCATCTAAAAATTTCCGTATGGGTTTAGTGATTACGCCTTCGATCATGCAGGATGCTCCTTTTTTGTTTCAATTTAAGCAAGAAACGTTGCCACACGGTCCGCCACATACTTGATCTGCTCCGGAGTAAGTTCCGGGTAAATCGGAAGGGCGAGGGTTTCGTCGGCGGCTTTTTCAGATTCTGGAAAATCTCCGCGTTCATATCCCAGGCTTGCAAAACATTCCTGCTCATGCATGGCCAGGGGATAATAAATTTCGGTTCCGATCCCATTATCCTTGAGGAATTGCACAAGATCGTTTCGCCTGAGACCAACACGAATAATATATTGGTTATAAATAGAAACATTACAGGGCCGGATTTTTGGGGTAACCACCGAAGTAAGCTTTTCAAAGTGTTGATCGTACAATCGGGCGTTATGCCTTCTTTTTTCCGACCAGCCATTCAGATATTTTAATTTGACCAACAGACCGGCGGCCTGGATGGAGTCCAGGCGAAAATTACCTCCAACGAATTTATGGAAATATTTAGGTTTGCTTCCGTGCTGCCGGAATACCGACAAGTTCTCGGCCAATTGTTCATCATTGGTCAAAATCATTCCGCCATCGCCTAACCCACCGAGATTTTTGGATGGGAAAAAACTCAAACACCCGACCGTGCCAAAAGACCCTGCCGTTTTACCTTTATATTGCGCACCAATACTCTGGGCGGCATCCTCGATGACGAAGAGATTATATTTCTTTGCCAGGTCGAGAATCGGGTCCATATCCGCGCATTGACCGTAGAGATGAACCGGAAGAATAGCTTTGGTATTTTTTGTGATCGCTTTTTCAATAAGGGAGGGATTGATATTATAGGTATCGGGTTCGATATCGACCAGGACAGGCTTGGCTCCCGTCCGCCAAATACTCCCCAGGGTCGCAAAGAAAGTATAGGGGGAGGTAATGACTTCATCTTCCGGCCCGATCCCCAGAGTCATCAGACTGCAGAGGAGGGCGTCGGTCCCACTGGAGACCCCAACCGCCTTTTTGCAGGAACTGTAGGCGGCCACTGCTTCCTCAAGTTGTTTCACTTCAGGACCGTTGATGAAATACTGGCTTTCCAGAACCTTCCCGATAGCATCAATGATTTCCTGCTGAATGGTTCTATACTGGGCTTTAAGATCGAGTAGCGGTACTTGCATTACTTCCGACATTTTTTCTCCTGTAGTCAATTTTTTTCTTTGTAACCAGCACCTCCGGCATTGTGCCACGGCTGGCTTGCCAGCTGTGTAGAGCACGGTCGGACAAGCCGACCGTGGCACAATGTGTGAGGCTGAACGGTCATCTTTGTTTTATTGTAACTGCTCAGACCCATCATTGCGAGCATCTAACCGAGTCTGAAACGTTGCCAAAAAAATAAATATACATCTTGACGACTAACGTACACTGGAAAAGATAAATTTTTATCGGACTTCGAGAATGCATTTATTAATGCTATTGCGTAATTGTTTGTAAGAATGGAGAATTTTTAAGACACCCCTCAGAACTTGCCTACCTATATCTCCTATATTTCCTAATTTGCCTACGATTGTACTGTATCTTACACTTAATAGGACCAGGGATTTTTTTTGTTAGGAGGTAAGTATCATGACGTTTTGGACAAATATGTGTAAAAAGAACTTATACAACGTTGTTTTGGCGTCGCTGGCAATGAGTTTACTCTTATCCACAAGTTGCGTGGAGGTCGCGCCGTTGATTGATCCTTTCACGGCCATTGATAACCCGCTTCCCTTGAGTTCAAGCATTTCAGGGACTCCCGATACCACCTCTCAGGCTAAAACCACTATCGTGGGGCCCGATATTATTACCACAGGAGAAACCGCGACATTCAAAGTCGTCAGTTCCGATGGAAGCGCCTCACCCGATACTCAGGATCTGACAAAGTACGTTACCCTGACAGCGGATGCCGGTTCGTTCTTCGGTTCGGAAGGCACGTTCACCGCCCCTGACAACCTCGATCAGGACATGACAGTCAACCTCTCCGCCTCCGTCCAGGACCCCACAACATTGCCAGGGGCGGCCGGGAATACATCAGCCAAAAGTGGGACGACTCTTTTAGCGATAAAACGCATCACAGTCACCGGCCAGAACCTGAATATATCACCAACCACTTTGTCCTGGGATGCCTCGGCCAATGGCGATAAAACTTTTACCATTGCCACTACGGCAGATAGTCAGATAGAATACACTATCAGTAACATTCCGGCTTGGCTGACGGTAACGCCGACCACTGGAGCCGTAACGAAAACCGGCGGACCACAAACAGTCACCGTTCATATAAACAATCGGACCGCCGGAACACAGAGTGCCGTGATGAGTATTCTTCCCAAAATCGGTACAAGAAGTTATAGCGCCAAGACGTTCTCCGTGACCGTCGTGGCCGCCGCGATTTCTCTGAGCGTGGGTAACTTAACCTTCGACCCGGGCACCGACACCCAAACCTTCCAAATCTGGAACTCCGGAAGCGGAACACTGGATTACCAAATCACATCCGACGCAAACTGGCTCACCGTTACCCCCGCCGCTGGCCAAAGCACCGGCGAAAGCAATAAAACCACCGTCACCGCCACCGTCAACCGCACAGGTCTAACGCCCGGCACCTACACTGCCACACTAACGACCCGTAGCACCCAGCCAGGCGTGTCGAACCCACCGGTGCTAAATGTAACGACGACGGTGAGTGGGAATCAAGCACCCGTTGCCAATGCCGGCGCGGATCAGACCGTTACCGACACCAACGGAAACGGAAGTGAACAGGTAACCTTGAACGGCAGCGCGAGCACCGACCCCAACGGCAGGATTATAAATTATTATTGGACGGAAGGAATGACGGTCCTTTCGGACAGTGCCTCAGCTCAGTCGGCCGTCACCCTCGGCGTCGGCGCCCATGCCATTACCCTGAGGATTACGGACGACCAGAACGCTACCGCCACAGATACCGCGGTTATTACCGTGAACGGGCCTCCCGGGTCGCTGACGATTAATCCGACCAGCGGATTGACCAGTTCCGGCAACGTCGGCGGACCTTTCAGCCCGACCAGTACAACCTATACTCTCTCGAATATCGGAGGTGTGTCTATTAACTGGACGGCCGCCAAGACCCAGACCTGGGTGACACTCTCCAAGACCAGCGGAACGTTGGCCGCCGGGGCCAACGATAACGTAACCGTTTCCATTAATTCCAACGCCAACAGCCTGGCCGCAGGCGGCCACAGCGATATGGTGACGTTTACAAACACCACGAATGGCAGTGGGAATACCACCCGGCCGGTTACGCTCACGGTCGGCTCCCAAGCCTACGCCACCAGCATCTCGCAATATGGTATTACCTGGACCTTCGATAAAGCATATCCGGTCGGCCAGTTCGTGAATGGTGACTGGTGGGTGGTAGGACCGGTAACGGTGAACAGCGTCTCTCCTGCCCCGATTTTTCAAAATGTTCAAGTTGAATGGAATAATGGCCTTCCAGTATTTGCTGAACATTGGGTCCATGGTTCCATTGTTAATCCTGAGATTGGTAAACATGCCTATGATTCCCGTATCAACGGGTTCCAAGCAAATCGTTTGGTAACGTTTCCGTTGGTCTTTCAAAAAGATCAGTCCCTTGTATCCGTGGAAAGTTGGACCGACTCGGTTTCTAGTCATGATGATTTTTTAAACAGTGGCACTGCTTACAATCACGGATATATTAAAAGTGCAGCGGTTTTGACCTGTTTAAATGTATCACCTTCGCCAGATACATTCCGCCCACCTTATACCGGTTCCTCGAAACCCCTATATACCAGTAGGACTCTTAGAAGGGAATTACTTCCTCGTCTTGTTCCGACAGATGGAACACTAAATTTAGTCCCAGGAATGACCGAGGAAACGATTTGTGTTCAATATGCCAGAATCTTTCAACGAATGTGGCTTTTAAATGTCGCGGACTGGAGCGGCAGATTAACTCATCCAACACAAAATATGCCGAATTACCACGAAGAAACTTATAGTATTGTGTCTAACGCATCAGTTATTCTGCTTTGTGACTATCCTGACATAGATAAATTACTAATTCCCTTCGTCCAAGTCGGAATTGACAACTATTATTGTTCTCTAGGGAATGCTGGCTCTGCAGACAGTTCGTCCTGCCGATGGTTATCTATTTTTGCCGGAATAATGCTCAGTAATGATGATATGAAAAATATTACCTACCAGTATCGTACGGAATGGATGACATATTATGCCACAGAGGCGACAAGCCTAATCAAATCCACCGTTGTTCCAACAGGGCAAGGTTGGACTGGCGCAACCGTCCTCTGGCGGCAAGATCGTGGTACTCAGGAGCATGAACACTTACACCCAAGTGAATGGTACCAAAACCCACCCAAGGGAGGAACGCGGGAAACTTATCGTCGTATAAACTCCCATACTTGGCCAGGAATGGCCTTGGCTGCAAGGGCATTAAATGCAGTTAATTATTGGAATCATCCAGCATTTTTTGATTATGTGGATCGGTGGATGACTGAAGATGATACGGCCAATCTCGCGATACTCCTTAATTATGGCTATACCTATCCCGACCGACCTGGTGCAGGTTGCTCTTCGGCTTTTGTTAAAAATATGTGGACTAAATATCGAAATCAGTATTGATAGAGGGTTTAAATAGTCGTCCCTGAAAAAGTCTAACTTTGAAAGATCACGCCGCAATGCGGCAAGTGTGAATACGAGGATGATCAAAAATCGGGGCCAAAAACTGCAGGCACAATAAAAAATGCCGCAGCAGGCGGCGAAGGTTATACCCGCAGCCAACCAGGATCGCATTCATCTTGTCGCCTTCCTGGCCTTTGAGGTAATTTCGTCCCAGTCGGCATTCGCTTTTTGCGTGGCCTATCACCGGTTCAATCGAACTTCGCCG